>TARA_B110001454_G_scaffold177183_1_pt1 | contig 24436 bp, 22 predicted proteins | sample TARA_B110001454 | Tara Oceans TARA_B110001454 (sample SAMEA4397004) | marine metagenome | biome: Polar Biome; feature: [MES] marine water layer (ENVO:01000295) within the mesopelagic zone...; material: water (ENVO:00002006), including particulate matter (ENVO:01000060) such... | reverse complement strand
TTTCGATTTTCGACGTTGAGGGAAAATCACTCTGCCGCAGCAGATGCGAGCCGTTCCTTAAACGAACGATTCGCAAGCTGAACAGCTGCACGTTCAACAGCCAAGCCGGGGTTTGTCCGCGCCATTGAAATATCACGGAAATACCGCTGGAGCCGTGTTCCATCTTTTGCCGCCGCACTGGTACCGACCGACGTGTACAGCAGATCTATGGCCTCGCCCGCAAGCCGTGCCGAATGCTGCATGCCCGCCTGGATGCGCATGTCGTCGAGTGCAGTATAGGCCGATGGATCCTTGACCCCTGCGGCACAATAATCGAGATAGGATTGAGCACCGGCGATCACAGAATTGCGAGCCACCTCGAGCAGACCCTGCGCAATACCATAGGGCCTCATGAGATCCTGTAAGCCAGCGCTGACGATCGGTGTTACTGGCCCGGCCATCTTGACCTGGATGATCCGTTCGAATTCATCCAGCGCCGCATAGCCAGCGCCGACGAGGATCGACGAAATCTCCGTCTGGAAGAACCCGAACAGCCGTCCTGAATACATGGGGTTGCCATGGAGATGGTAACCCACCGTGCCGCCTGCAATATTCAAATCGAACAGGTTTTGGCGAACAACAAAGTTTTTGGGTACCAGGACTTTGTCGATGCGTATGCTGTTCGACCCACTTGCGTTCAGGCCGATGAAGCCTCGCCAGTTATCTAGCAAATCCCAGTCCGCACGTGGAACTATAGCTGTGCCGAATACTGGTGGACCCTTGGGATCGCCTTCCGCAATCCTGACTCCGAACAAGGCGTAATTGCTGTGCGGGGAGCCCGAACAGTAATCCCACAAACCATCTATGATCCAGCCATCGCTGGTCTCTGTCGCCGTGCCACTGGGAACAGCGCGGGCAGGAGCATAAAATTCCCCATCGTCACCGAAAATGGCGTCCTGCGCGTCTTCCGGAAAGATTGCCGCTACATTGAGGGAGTGTCCCGCCGCAAGGCTGAGACCCCAGGCGGTGCCGGGGCAGCCGCGCCCAATTTCCATGATGACCTGCGCAAAGACAGTCAGATCAAATTCGTAGCCGCCATACATTTTGGGCTGCAAAATCCGATAAAATCCGGCCTTGCGAAAGCGTTCGTGCATTTCAGCAGAGCAGCCGCCGCGCGCTTCGCTGTTGGCTTGCTCCTCCAGTAGGAGAGGACGCAACTCCGCCGCGCGGCGAATGATCTCTTTTGGCGTCAACCCCGGCTCGGGCTGCGGAAGGCGGGTTTGCCTTTCCATCACGGCATTGATGAGTGTGCTCACAGCGTCCATACTCCTATGATCTGATGGAAAAGAACATGCCTTGGCTAGCCCGACCCAAGCAAGACGAGCAGGACTTGCGTCCGCCGTACGTACATCAGCCGGGCAGCGGAGATAGGTGGATTGCTGGGACAGTAAGCGTGCTGGACAAAGGATCATCAGGACTGGGAGGATATTACGAACATGGGATCAGGCATTCGTATAAAGTCGGTAAAACCAGACGCGATGACAGCAGAACAGAGCGCAGCGGCAGCGATACTGGCGTCGGGACCACGAGGGGCGGTACGAGGTCCTTTTGCGGTGCTCCTGAACAGTCCGGGGGCTTTCCGAGCTACGCAGAGTCTAGGTTCCTATCTGCGGTTTGAAAGTACAATACCGGCCAGTTTGAGAGAGTTGGCCATTATTGTGACAGCACAGCATTGGCGGCAGGCCTACGAATGGCAGGTACACTCCAATCTGGCGCGTGAAGCGGGGATAGACGAAAGCGCGATAACGGAGATCGCCGCCGGACAGGCGCCCACCAGCCTTTTACCTGACGAGCTGGCAATATATAATTTCTGCCGCCAGCTTCATCTGACAGGCACGGTCGACGACGAGACGTTCGCTTCCGCCGAAGCAGTGCTGGGCACACCCGAAATGGTCGATCTTTGCGCCATCTGCGGCTATTATGCCATGCTCGCGATGGTGATGAATGTAGCTCAAAACCCGTTACCAGACGGACCATCCCCGTTTGTAACAATATCGCAAGCGTAAAACTATCTACCCTACGATTTTCAAAGTCAGAACGGAGCAGCAAAAAAGCCGCCCGCCGACGATAATGGTCAGCAGGCGGCATCTGTTTCGGTATCTGTGCTCTAGAACTTCCGTTCGATTGTCAGGCTGAATTCGCGGGGACGTGCGGGTGTAGCACGAACTGTTCCCTTGCCCTGCAGGGTATCATCGATGTTCAGGAAGTAATATTTGTCGGTCAGGTTCGTCACATCCAGTGCGACGCGCCAGTTTTCGTCAGGCGACCGCCATGTCAGATGCGCATTGAACACGGTCCGACCCTCGAGCTTGTTAACTGCGGCATTGACGCTATTCGTGAACAGGTCAGACTGGTAGCTCCCGTCGACACGTGGAGTCAGTGTCCCCATGTTACCCAACGCAATGTCGTACTGAACTCCCAGGTTGGCGCGCCATTCCGGCAAGTAGTTGGGATCCATACCGAACGTGACGCCGGACGCAATGACGTTGCTGCTCAAGCTAGTAGTTTTGAAATGGGTGTAGCTTAGTGACCCATCGAACGCAAAAGCCTTCGTCGGGCGAGCAAACAGTTCCACTTCGAAGCCGGACAGCTCTCCGTCACCCGAATTCAACGGAATAGCTGATGCCGGGAAGCCGCCATAGCCATTGGTAATGGTGCGCTGGAACTTGTTGTAAATGTCATAGAACACCGCAACGTTAAGCAGAGCCTTTCGATCGAACAAAGAAGACTTGGCACCTACCTCGAAGTTATAGAGCTTCTCTGGACCAAATGAAGCAATCTGCGCAGGCACGAACGGACGCGGATTGACCCCGCCGCCGCGGAAGCCGGTGGAGAATGTCGCGTAGGTCATCACTTCATTCGACCAGCGGTGATTGAGGCTGACACGATAGTCAACGACATTTCCGGAGAATTTGCCGGTCAGATTGTTCACCGCCGCGTTCAGCAACGATTCCGGTATGGTCACCGCAGCGCGCACGAACTGGTAGTCCTTGGATTCATGAGTATAGCGAAGACCAAGTGTCAAAGTCGTGCGGTCTGCCAAATGCCAGTCCGTGTGCGCAAAGAGAGCTCGGCTCTTGGTCTTGACGATGTCTCCCTGCGTGAAGTCGGTATATTGCGTAAGCGCATCCACGCCAGGAGGCGGCGGCGGCCCCGGTGGCGGGGGCCCAGGAGGCAGGGGCAGCGCTTCCGGACCCGTTAAGCCAAGGTTGAATCGGCCGGCCTGTATACCCTTGCCGTCGAATAAGTAGCCACCGACTGTCCAGTCAACGAGATCTGATTTTCCGCTGAGTCGGATTTCCTGACTGTAGGCGTCATATTTCAGATCGACCTGTTCCAGCGAAGCATTGAGGGGGCCGCCATCGGCATCGTTAGTGAAATGAGCCTTATATCCCCGATAGGCTGAAATCGAAGTCAAGGAGACATTATCCGTTAGCTCGTAATCTATTTTGAGCGAGGCGCCGTAGCCATTCGAGCGCGAATAGGCGCCGGGCGACCAGTTCTGCTCGGGAATATCATAGGTGGAGTAGTTGACGAAGCCGCCGCCTGTAACAAAGCGTGGAAAATCAGTCCTTCCCGGGTTCGTCGTCGGATAGGTACTCCGCGCTGCGATCAATATGGTGCCGGCCGGCTCGTCCCGTGCGATATTTACGTCGCCGATCAGGTTGACAACCAGTCGGTCTGACGGCTCCCAACGCAACACGCCACGCGTGCCGTAATGCTTCGTCCCTCCTTCGGACCCCAGCTTGCACCCCGAAGTCGTTGTGCGCGCTGCAATGCCGGAGCCGGGATTAAGACAACCGTAGTCGAGACGATCAACATAACCGTCCTGCTCGGAATAGTAACCTGACAGGCGTACACCCAGCCCCTGCGCTAGCGGGATGTTCACGTTGCCGCGGGCGACGATTTTGTTGTCACTTCCATAAGCTGCCGATATTGAGCCGCCCACAGTGTCTTCCACCGGCCTGGAGATCAGCTTGATCGTGCCGCCGATCGAGTTACGGCCCGCTAGGGTACCCTGCGGCCCGCGGAGAATTTCAACACGTTCAAGGTCGATCATGTCCAGCGCCGAACCGAACAGCGTCGGTTGGTAAACATCGTCGATGTAAACGCCTACTGCTGGTTCCAGTGCAAAATTGAAATCGAACGCGCCGATACCGCGAATGGATATGGACGGTGTCGCGCCATAGCCTGAGTTGCCATGCTGTATCGTAACGCTGGGAGCGGATGATGCCATATCAACGACATTTGTCTGATTCCGCTGCTCCAGTTGCTCAGATGTAACCGCCGTAATGGCCAGCGGAATAGTCTGGAGGTTTTGGGCCCTGTACTGGGCGGTAACGATGATTTCCGGCGTTGTGTTGTCTTCGGTCCCAGAAGACGGCGCAGTTTGCGCCGATGCCGCGGCTGCACTCACGACAAGCGCAATAATGCTGACGCATGATGCCGAAGTTTTTCGATGATATTGAAAAGCGTCCTTCATCTTCCTCCCCTTTTGCTTTAACCTCTAGGATGCTTTGCAATGCTAGCATTTCCATGCTTATTTGCATTATAGGACAGCAGGGCGTCCGCTTGGTGTCGCTTGCAGGCTATTCGAAATTCCACACTTTAAACAGGTAAGAAGAAGAAAGCGCAGCATGGACTAGGGCGAATATACCAAGGATGCCTAAAAAGGCATACCTTCGGCGCGACGACCTTCGATGTATCCAAACTATTCTGCGAGCTATTTGAAAATTGCTCTACCCACACATAGGCCGCTCGCAATTCAACGAGACAATCGGGCTGCGGGTACGCACACTGCATTCGGAAAACCAAAGCCAAAGCATCCCGAATGGCTTATATCCGCCATTGCGTCGGTAATGGAGGGTTTTCCATAATATCTGACTTGGTTGGGCAGGGCTGAAAGCGCGCGCCGAGGGGAACAGCGCCCCTCAGACACGCTATTTAGCGGTTACTGTGCTCTAGCGATAGCTGCCTTAGCGTCAGCAACGGTGAAGAGTTTGAATTTGTTTGTCAACGGACCGCCCATCGCGATCAACTTTCCACCCGTGTTGATCGGCCCGAGATTTATCGGTTCGCCGCCCAGATCCTTGATCAACTTTTCAACCAGTGCATTCGCCTCGTTATCGCTGCCAGCAAGGAACAGCACCTTGGCGTCATCCTTCGGTGGCAAGGACTGATCATACACCGGAATAGGTTCGTGGTTGAACGCCTTTACGAGCCGTGCACCCGGCATGTAGCCCGCAACGATATCACTCGATAATACGTTGCCGATGTCGATCACGTCTTCCGGCTTTGGCCCGAGGCGGTTGTTAGTGGCATCTACAACGACTTTGCCATTCCAGTCCAAGTCCTTCACAGCGGCCTCGATTTGGGGCCAGCGGATGGCAAGAATGACGACATCAGATGCCTTGACCATGTCGGCCGGGCTGGCAGCAGTGACATTGCCGTCCATTCCGCTTACCAAATCCGAAAGGCTCTCCGGACCGCGAGAGTTTGAAAGGATGACATCCCATCCCGCCTTTGCTGCCTTGAGTGCCAGCATTTGCGCCAGTCGGCCAGCGCCAAGAAAACCTATTACGCTCAAAACCTTATCTCCATTTTACGATTGAAATTCGTTAGCACCTAACGCCTGTTACGGATGGTGAGCGATTAAAGGATGAGAGCGCATGCCCCCCTGCCCGAACGGCGCGACAAAAGCCGGACATGGCGCCTGCTCAGCACGCCGCTCGTCTGTAATTTCCTGCAGACGGCGTTCGATGGAGTTACGAGCGGCTTTCAATGGTTCACCCAACTGTATCGGGACCTGCTCGAAAGACATTTCCGTGACGTTCCAGACCATGTTCATGGTAGCAATGACCGCCTGTCCAGCTCGAATTGGCACCGCGATACTGGCGCAGCGGGCATGAGGCAGGTCCGGACACATGCTGTACCCATCCTTGCGCCCCTGATCGATAATGCACTGGATGACTTCATTATCTGCCAAAACACCATCGGTTAGGTTTGGATGCTCCCGCATATGCGCGAGAATGCTATCACGCTGCTCTTGCTCGCAATGGCTCAAATATGCTCGTCCCAGCGGACTTAGCATCATCGATCTAGACCGCCCGATCATGCCGATGTCGGAGGAAAGTGGACTTAGCCGATGGGTGGACTCGATTATCAGCATCGAGTTGTCATGAAATACTGCTAGATCGCTTGGCCAAATATGCCGGGCGGTCAACTCTTCCAAAACCGGCCAGGATGCCCGCCGAAGCTCTTCGTACACGCCCTTCGCCTGCGCGAGACGCTTTACACCATCGGTCAGTCGGAACTCACGAGCATTGTATCCCCGATGCACAAGTTTCATTTCTTCCAGCGTTTCCAATATTCGGTGGACTGTAGGCCGAGGCAGCTTAAGCTCCTTACAGATGTCGGCGGGTTGAGCCCCCTTAACGGTATTAAGAAATCGCAAAACATCGATTCCACGCTTCAGTGATCTGATGCGCCTGTAGGTCATCCCACATCTCCTGACGTTTTTTCTTGTTAAGTCTGCAAAACATACACTGCTTCATCGGTATCGTATAGATTGCAAACATAGTGCTGCACCCTAGTCGCGCTTTTAAAACTCTTAACAATCAATATAATTGATTGATAATACATGATTTTTTCGTCAATTATGTCAGAGGGGCAGGATGGTACACCAGGCGGACGATGCCGGACTAGTGTCAATAACCAATTTTTCGCGGCGTAGAGGCGCAAAAAGGCCTCAACGCTAGCAGCGTTGAGGCCTTTTTCGTGTAACCGACTCACACTGCCCCGAATTTTGCTTTCAGTCCATCGAGCGCGCCGCTGATGTCAGATCCCATTCCTTTTTCGGCCATTTCACGGATCGCTTCGGGGACTTCGACTTCAATGCTGTACGAAACATTGGACTTGTCACCATCGGCAGTGACTTTGAATGTTGCAAGAAAACCTTCCAGTCGCGGAGCACCGGGGGGCATGTCCTGGCCGGGGACCATTTCATAGGCAAGCACCATGTTGGTATCATCGAGCGTGTGGATGCGATCAAGAACCGTGTTGCCACGCTTCATCAACACCTTGCGCTCGCCTGGGTTAGGGCCGCGCTCCGCTGAAGCGATATGCGGCTGCCATTCCGGGAAGTTATAGAAATCACGAACATAGTTCCAGACCTGATCGGCTGTTGCGTTTAGTGCAACGGATTGGGCAACCTTCATATCAATGTTCCTCTCTTGCAGTTAGTACCATTTCAGTGACTGATGGAAATCGCAATGATCTCTTTAGCGAAATCCAATTTCATGGGCGTCAGCGATGCGATCTCTTCTTTCGAGAAGCCCTCGACCATTGCCGTGACTGTAAATACGCCTTCACGTTTTTCAATAATCGCCAAATCCGTGACAACAGTGTTTACACATTGGGGAGCGGTAAGCGGATAGGTACAGTGTTCAACCAGCTTCGGCCGACCCTTGCTGTCACAATGCTCCATTACGATGATGACATGACTGCCAGATGCCGCCAGGTCCATCGCGCCGCCGATGCCACCGCCTGTCTGGCCGGGAAGGCCATAATTGGCTAGGTCACCCTTTTCGCTGACCTGATAGGCACCCAGCACGATTGCGGAGAGTTTGCCGGATCGTGCTACCTCGAACGATACGACACTGTCGAACACAGCGCCGCCCGGCCGCAACTTGATGAAGTTACCGGCCGCGTCAAAGAAATCTACGTCGATCTGCTCGGGATCTTCTACCAGATCATATCCCAGCGCGCCATTTTCAGCATGCAGGATAAAGGATTTGCCCTGTGCGTGCCCGGCAACCAGTGTCGGCAGGCCAGAGCCGAGATTCACATAGGCATCATCCGGCAAAAGGGAGGCGACTTGACGCGCCATCGCCGAACGACTGAGCGCGGGTTTGCCGAAATATTCCCGGTTGCTGTCTGCAGCTCGCCTTCCCATTGAGCCTTTGGGCGCGGGATATTTGGTCGTCGTGCGCACGACGCGCGATACGAAGATTCCCGGAAGGCCGACGCGGTCCGGAGGAATGACCCCCGGCTCCACAATTTCTTCCACTTCAACGACTGCCATGCGTGCCGCCTTCGCGAAGCTGGCATGAAAATGCGCGCTGCTACCGCGAAATTCGACATTGCCGAACCGATCCGCACGATAGCCACGTATGAGTGCAACGTCGACAGGCAGGGCATGTTCGAGCACGAAATCACGACCATTGAAAGTACGGACTTCTTTCCCTTCCTGGAGAGGGGTGCCAACGGTTACCGGGCTGTAGAATGCCGCGAGCCCAGCACCCGCAGCACGCAATCGGTCTACCAGAATGCCCTGCGGAACCAGCTCCAGATCGATTTCGCCGGCATCTATCTTGGCCTGTTCGGGCGAGGACAGACCCGGCCGCGAGGAAAAGGACAGGACGACACTCTTGACCTGATCGTTTTTGACCAGAATGTGCGGCCGGAAATCCTCGCCCGCACCAAGTGAATTGGCGACGATGCGTAGATCCTTCGCGCCCTGCTCGCGCAGCGCGAGCACCAAGCTGTTGGGATAGGAATGTCCCACGCCGAAACCAGCGATGGCGACGGTGGAGCTGTCGGCGATGTCTGCGACCGCAGACGCACAATCCTCATATATTTTTTGCATATGTCTTACGCTCTATGTTGAAAGAGGGGTGAACCGGACCAGAGCGGCGGCCTCACCCGCATCGTGAAACACGGCACGGACGCGCTGGCCGATCTCTATCCTGGCGGGATCAGTATCAATGATATTGGTGAGGATGCGTGGTCCCTCATCCAGATCGACAAGGCCCAGCACGAAGCTTTCCGTTTCGCGATATGGCCCTTCGCCGCGATGAACCTGGGTATAACTGTATATGGTGCCTAACCCGGACGCCTCGCGCCACGCGACATCTAAGGAGCCGCAGGCACCGCAATAGACTTTGGGATACCAGATTACATAGCTACATGCGTTGCAATGCGGTAGCACCAGCTTCCCGGCTTTTGCCCCCGTCCAGAACGGTTCGGTTTCCGGCGAGACGTAAGGCACTGGGGTGGGAAGTGCGTTGCCTGTCATCATGCGTCTCCCCGCCCGAGTACAAGGGTCACGCTGCCCTGACGCGACATGCCGCCGCCGGTACCGTGGGCGACGGCAATGCCGCAATCGCGCACCTGTGTACCGGGATTGGCCTCTCCGCGCAGCTGGCGCACAGCCTCTACGACCTTGACCAGTCCACCCTGATAGCCGGGGTGGTTGTTGCAAAGCCCGCCACCATCGGTGTTTACGGGGATCACGCCGTCCAGCGATAATGCGCCATCCGCCACAAACGCCCCGCCATGTCCCTTCTTACAAAAGCCAAAATCTTCCAAAGTCATGATGACCGTGATCGTGAAGGAATCGTAGATCGAAGCGTAGTCCACGTCGCTCAGACCGATGCCTGCCTGCGCAAGCGCACGGGCTGCCGAAATTGTGGCGCCCGTACTTGTAAAGTCGTTGGGACCGTTGCCACTGTGCTTGATCGTCTCAGCGTGGCCGAGAATTTTGACTGAGGGCCGCTTGAGCTCTCGTGCGATTTCAGGCGCGACCACGATGATGGCCCCACCGCCATCCGTCACCACGCAGCAATCGAGGCGATGCAAGGGATCTGCAATCATTGGAGAATTGACGACGTCCTCGACTGAAACGAGTTTGCGCAACAGCGCGTTTGGGTTGTGCTGCGCATAGATCGCCGCAGCCACCTTCACTGCTGCAAGCTGCTCAGGTGTGGTGCCAAATTCATGCATGTGACGCCGAGCCGCGAGCGCATATATGCCCGCGTTTGTTTCGCCATAGACAGTCTCAAACGGAAACTCCGGCGTGTCGGCGGTGTGTTTCGCGCCGCGGATCACGCCGCGAACCTTCGCGCCCTGAGTGATAAGCGCGACTTTGCACTTGCCGGCCGCAATCGCAGCGGCAGCATGGCCGACATGGGCCAGATAGGAGGATCCCCCCATGAAGGTCGAGTCGACATAGCTTGGCTTCAGGCCAAGATATTCGGTCATGGAAACGCCGCCAAAACCCAGCTGGCCGGTAGAGAAGTAGCCGTCAACGTCGCGGATCGAAAGACCGGCATCCGCCAAAGCACCAAGCGCGCACTCTGCATGAATTTGCTGCACAGAATGCTGCGGCAGGTCGCGCTTCGGATGCTCGTAAACGCCTGCAATATGAGCTGTGCGCCGCTCGCTCATCTAGCTGATTTCATTAAATTCATGAAACTTCCTCGTCACTCTTTTTTTCATTAGGACAGCAGAATGCCCAGCGAAGGTATGCGATCCTGTAGCCCGGCCTCCCGGAGGCACCACCAGAGCATGGCTTGATTGCTAGTCAGAACGGGGATGCCCAAATCTCTCTCGATCTGGGCTATCACATCGAATACTCGGATGGCCGTACAGCTCAAGAAGACGAGGTCTGCCTCCTTGCCGACCATGTCCAGAGTATGCCGATACCATTGCCCGGGCTCGATTGAAGACATCGCCTTGCCTTCCTTGAGGCCGAGACCCAGCTCCGCCACGACCTCGTATCCGTAATGCTTGAGGAACGCGATTTCCCGCTCCACTACGGGATCGATATATGGTGTCACCAAGGCGATGCGACGCGGCGCCAACCGTGCAAGGGCGGCAACGATCGCATCCGAAGTGCTGGTGGCCGGCCGTCCGCATGTGGCTTCCATGCGTTGTCGAAGACTCTCGCCCATCTCTGGATCGAAGGTCGATACTGCGGTGCAGTTAAAAACGATGCGGTCGACGCCGGCATCCACCAGAAGGGTGGCTGCTTCCTCTACCCTCGCCGTCATTCCAAGCAGATCTTCACGCGTACTACCGGCCAGTTTAAGCCGGGTAGTGTGCAAAGATACACCTTGAGGCAGATAGCGCGTTAACTCTGGCTCGGCGACAGGATTACTGGAAGGCAGCAACATGCCAAGACGCATGCGCCATCCATATCCTCTACCTAGACCGGGATCCTCGTTTAACATTCAAAAGCATTCCAAATTTGAGGAGACTCAATCCACCCGATGTCACGTTGATATGTTTGCTCTGTCTAAATTGGGCTGACCAACATTTGTGGCAGTAGGTCCGACTGGTGTACCATGTCGGCAACTGGCCTTGAGCATCATGTTGCGCTAAGGTCCCATCGGGTAGAGGCACTTAGTAATCAGGTAACATTATGACCGATACCATTCGCGCATTATCACGTGGTTTGAATGCACTGAGTATAATCAGCGAAACCGGCGGCAGCACATGTCAAGCTATTGCTGACCAGCTCAATTTGTCTCGGCCTACGGTCTATCGTATATTGGGAACCCTACTCGACGATGGCCTGGTGTCTGTGGATGAGGACAAGGTTTACAGGCCAACGATTTTGACGCGGACGCTGGAAAATGGCCTTACTGAAAAGGCATGGGCGCACTGGATTGCCATGCCAACGCTCAAGGAGCTCCAGAAAGAAGTCGTCTGGACCTGCGAACTTGCGACCTTCGAGGATTATGTCATGGTTCAAAGGGATTCTACGCATAACCAAAACCCATTCCGGATTGATGTGCAGGAGTTCAATGACCAGCAACGCTCGATGCTTACCAGCGCAGTAGGCCGCAGTTATCTTGCGTTCTGCCCTCCCGCAGAGGCCGACAAGATTCTGGCGCACTTACAACAATATGGCGACAACGTGGACCCGGAAGCTAGGGTCAGTGAAAATACCCGTGTTATGCTTGAAAGTATACGACAAAAGGGATACGCAGTTGAGCAGCGCTATTCTTATCCACATGTGACATCCATTTCTGTTCCCATTCTGCACGGCGAGCGCGTGTTGGCATGCATCGACATTGCATGGATTTCGCGGGCGGTTAATCTGGCTGACGGCGTCGAGAAATTTCTACCTCCGCTTCTTCGCGCAAAGGCGGAAATAGAGGCCAAACTCGCCTTGCAATGAGTCGGCTGCTACCTTGCGGTTATCTGCCCAATAAACTTTGCGGGCGCCCAAAGGGGTTCGCAGTGCGGACGGGCTTAGTAAGTCGCTTTCTGAATGATCCGCGCAGCACTACCTCCATCATATGAAAATCGTGTCGCTTCAGTGATACACAGACATGGTGGGAGGTATCGACAATGGAAATCGGCCATATCGGGCTTTATGTGCGCGACTTTGATAAGATGCTATCGTTCTATCAAAGCATCTTCGGTTTCGCGATTACCGACATCGATCGCAACGACAAGCGCTCCATAGTTTTCTTAACCGCCGACCCCACGTCGCATCACCAGTTTGTGTTAGTGACCGGGAGACCTGAAGCCGAGCAGCACCTTATGAACCAGTTGTCGTTCCGATTAAAGACGCTCGGTGAACTGCGGCGGGTATATATAAATCTCGTCGATCACGGCATGAACAATCTGGATCCCATTACGCACGGAATAGCATGGTCGGTCTACTGCGCTGATCCCGAAGGGAACCGTATTGAGGCCTATGTCGACACGCCCTGGTATATCACGCAACCCTATCGAAAGACGATCGACCTGACTGCGAGCGAGGGCGAAATCTACGCCCAGACGGAAGCCCTGTGTCGCGAGGCACCGGGCTACCAGCCAATGGCCGAATGGAGTGAGATGACCGCTCGCAACATCCGCTCGCTGTGATGACCCGCCACGGAGTTGACCATGACAGAACATTTTGATGTTGTGATCGTCGGTTATGGCCCGGCGGGGGCAAGTCTAGCCAATTTGCTAGACCGCCAAGGCCGACGAGTTCTGATTATCGAAAAGTTTCCAATTTCCTATCCGCTGCCTCGGGCGACCCATCTTGATGGCGAAGGCATGCGTATCCTGCAGGCCGCCGGCATAGCTGATGCGCTTGCTCCAAGGCTTGGCGTTTATGCCCGCATGCGCTTCGAAAATGGGGAGGGCAAGATGTTGATCGACTGGCCCCGCCCTAAAACTCCGGGATCACATGGCTGGCGCGACAGCAATCGGTTTCATCAGCCCGACCTAGAGAACGCTTTGCAGGCAAGGATTGCGAAGTCCGCCAATGTCACCGTTCGCCGTGGCCTGAAAGTGACTGCGCTCAGCCAGAACGCTGACATCGCCACAGTGACGGCTCAGAACAGTTTTGGCGAGGAAACAAGCGTTGCTGCAAGTTTCGTTGTCGGTTGCGATGGTGCGAATTCGACTGTGCGGCATCTCATCGGCGCTGAATGGAAAACGCTTGCGCCCTCGCAGCAGTGGCTGGTTGCGGATTTCATTCTGAAGCCCGGTGCGCCGGACCTGCCCGAAGGAACGGTACAATATTGTGACCCCAAGCGCCCCTTCACCTACATTGAAGGGGCAGGCCGCCGTCGGCGCTGGGAAGTGATGCTGATGCCCGGAGACGATCCTGCAAGCTTTGCCGAACCACAGAATGTCCTTCCGCTGCTCAGCCGTTGGATTGCGCCGGAACATGTCGAGGTGGAGCGTTTGGTCGTCTACACTTTTGGATCTGCGATCGCAACGCACTGGTACAAGGGTCGGATCGCTATTGCCGGCGATGCCGCACACCTGACGCCCCCATTTCTTGGCCAAGGGCTTTGCTCAGGCCTGCGCGATGTGATCAATCTCGCGTGGAAGATCGACTGGGCGCTGGCCGGATTGGTCGGCCCGGAGATTCTCGAGAGTTACCAGCATGAACTGTCTTCCCATGTGAGCCAATATATCGCGGAAGCAAACCGGATCGGCGACATAATTCAGGACACTGATCCCGAGAAGGTACGCGCGCGTGACGCGATGCTGCTTGAGGCACCGCAGATCATTACGCCGATCAGACCCCGGTTGGGTGGCACGCTGTGGGGACAGAGTGACAATAAACATGCCGGCTCTCTGGCAGCCCAGCCGGGTCTCGACGACGGACAGCGCATGGATGACCGTGTCGGGCTTAATTTCGCGATCCTCATCAGACAGGATATTTACAACCAGCTCAGTTCTTCGGCGCATGACAGATTGCGTCTGGCTCGTGTTGCGGTGATCGTAGGCGAGACCAACGAATATCTTGATACACTAGGTGTTGAGGCGGTTGTTGTGCGCCCAGACCGCTATATCTTCGGAACGGCCCAATCCGCGTCCGAAGTCGAAGCGCTGCTTGCAGCGCTACCACTTACTATCGGCCCGGCATAACGAGACAGTGTCTTGCGAACTCAAGCCTTTGGGTCGGATTGCAAAAGGACTGCATCGGCCCGAGTGTGTCTTAGTTGCCGACGATGAAGGGCTGATCGTATCCGACAGTCGAGGTGGCGTAACACGCATCAATCATGTGGGCGGCACCGTGCATTTGCCGTGTCCCGGAGAAACAACTAACGGGGTTGCACTGGATCGCGATGGCACCCTTTATCTTGCAGGAATAGACACAGGGACGGTCCACGCCTTGCAACCAGATGGTTCGACACGGTTAATTCTCGATCAATTCGATGGTTACAATCTGGGCGCGGTAAACTTCGTTCATTTTGATTCATGCGGGGGGCTTTGGGTTACCGTATCAACCCGCACGGTTCCCCGTTCGCGAGCGATTGAACAGCCCATCCCAGACGGCTACCTGCTCAAGCTTTCCACTACTGGCCCTGTGCTGATGGCGCAGGGTTTGTGTTTCGCCAATGAAATTCGTTTCGATGCCGACATGCGCCATCTCTATCTGGCTGAATCGGCGCGAGGACGTGTGCTGCGCATGCCGGTACTGCCCGATGGAAGTTTGGGCGAGCCCAGCCCGTTTGGCCCTAATCCTCTGTTCACGGGCGCGATTGTCGATGGCCTGGCGTTCGATGTGGAGGGGGCTCTATGGGTTACTGAAGTCACCCGAAACGGGATTTACCGTATCAGCCGGGATGGCAATGCCTGCTGCTTGTTTGAAGACCCAAAGGGTGAACTCATCGACTTTCCTGCAAGCATCGCATTTGGCGGCCCCAATCGCCAAACTGTCTTCGTTGGGTCCATCCGCACGGACTATATTTTCCAATTCCAATGTTCAGTAGCGGGCGCTCCGATGTGGCACCAAAGCGCCTTAAGCTCGGGCGACAAGCAATGGTGAGCAAATAAACATGTCAACAACTTCTCTCAAATGCGAATGCTTTCGTCGCGGAGACGTTGGCTACGAAGCTGCGCGCAGGGCAACGTGCCGCAATGTGCATTTGCCTGACCTATATCCCGACATCATAGTTCAGGCAGCAAATGAGGAAGATGTAATAGCTGCGGTTCGGTTGGCGAACGCGAGCGAATGGAAAATCGGGGTGCGCTCTGGCGGTCACAGCTGGTCATGCAACCATGTGCGGGAAGGCGGCATGCTTCTCGACGTATCGCGTCTCAATGCTGTTACAGTAGACGAGCTGTCCATGTGCGCGACTGCTGGGCCAGGCTGCCGCGGGAACGAACTCGACGACCAGCTTGCGGAGCGGCAACTCTTTTTCCCTGTTGGTCACTGCCACGGTGTCGGTTTGGGAGGATTTCTGCTGCAGGGTGGCTTCGGTTGGTATTCGCGGGTGCTAGGCATGGCTTGCGAGAGTGTCCTCGCGATTGATTATGTGGACGCCAATGGGGAATTGCGTCGAGCCAGTCCTGGAGAAAACGCCGACATGTATTGGGCGGCACGAGGAGCCGGGCCAGGCTTTTGTGGGATCATCACCAGGTTTCATCTGAAGCTGTATCAGCGTCCGCCGGTAATTGGCGCCCGGTTGGCTACCTATTCCGCCGACAAGTTTGAAAAAGTTATCCGCTGGGCGCGCGATGTTGGTCCGAGCGTACCTGACTCAGTTGAACTGATGTTTGTGTTCTCACGCTGCATACCCGCCATTGATGGGCCCGGCATTTTAGTGATAGCTGCAGTCTTCGCCGACACCCCCGATCAGGCGCAGCGCGATCTTTCCTTTCTGGAGACCCGGCCCGGCGGTAGTGAATTTTGTTCGGCATTCGAGCAGATGTCACTGGCAACCCTCACAAGGGAAACGATGGCCCATTATCCGGATAATCATAGACACATAGTCGACAACATGTGGACCCACGCATCAGCGGACGCCCTTCTTCCGGCTCTTAAATCTATTCTCGATGCATTGCCGCTTGCTCCTGCGCATTTCATCTGGGTAAACTGGATGCCAAGGCTACATCGCCCAGAAATGGCATTCTCATTGGAAGACGACATCTATATCGCGCTGTACGGCTTATGGCCGGATGGCAACAGCGGGGCATCAGTATCTCAATGGGTCAGCGATGGCATCGCAAACCTCTTACCGCATTCCACGGGAATTCAACTGGCCGACGAAAATCTCGCGCGGCGTCAGGCTCCTTTCATGGCCGAAGCGAACCGGGCGCGCCTCGAACAAATTCGGAGTATGCAAGATCCTACGGGCCGCTTCCACAGCTATGGCTCTCCTGCAGGCTAGTGGCCTGCTGGAGAGCCGTGCGATCTCAACACCGGACCTGTTCCTCCATCTAGACCTGGCTGGACAGAACTGATTTGCGTAAATTTTGATAATCAGGACGCCTTTTCGGAATCAATGGCTTGGTATCGAAGCACAACGGCTCCGATACCAAGCATTGATCTCAATTTCCGAACTTAAAACGGAATGTGGCGTACCATTGCGAAGGCGCATTATAGGTTGCAACTGTGCCGACTACATCTGGCTGTACGGCTCCAGTAACAATATATCGCTTATTCGTCAGGTTGGTGCTGCCAACCGCCAGCTCCCATTGATCTCCCGGCGCCACGTACGCAAGCGAAGCGTTGATGATGTTGGTCGATGGACGTTTCAATATAGCGTGATTCTCCGTGTCGTTGTAAATTGACGAGGTATATGTGTAATCTGCCACTAGGCTTAACGCCCCGCCGTTTTGAAGAGCATATGTATATTTGGGGCCGACGGTAGCTTTCCATCGCGGCGTCTTTGGCAGTTCGTTATTGAGCCCGATCCCGCTTGCGATGGCCCCTGATGACAGAGCTGTATATTTCGCATCCAGCCAAGCCAGACTACCCGCCAATTCGAAACCCGAACCGAAATGCGCATTGGCTTCGGCTTCGATGCCCCATATTCTCGCATCCCCGGCGTTGATCGTTATCGGAGCAGTGAAACCAGGCGCGATCACGAACAACTGAATGTCCTTATAGGCCGTACGAAAGCCGGCAAGGTTGAGTTGAAGGCGTTTGTCAAACCACTGGGATTTGAGGCCAACTTCGGCTGTAGCTGCCTTCTCCGGTCCGAACGTAGGCTGTGTTTTGACAGGAAAGATCAGCCTTGTCGTCCAGTTGCCTGACTTGAACCCGGTGGAATAGGTGCCATAAGCCATTACGTCGTCAGCGACGCGATATTCCATCCCCGCAGTCCAGGTGAACCTGGAAAATTTCAGATGGCTCGTACCTCTGGGATTATATCGAAACGGGTCAGAAGGATCCGGAAATGGTCCAAAAATTGATCCGACGAAATCGGTACAGGTCAGGCCGGGTACCGGGGAAGGAGAGCTGGGAGGATAGCACTGAAAACTTTTGTACAGATTGCCATTCAGCTCATAGAAATCTCCCCGATACTTTTTTCGTTCGATCGAATAGCGAGCACCCAAGATCAGGCTGAGCCGGTCCGTGAGCTTGAACTTGTCATGCGTATAAAGGGCATAAGTTGACGTATTGAGACGGTCGGTCGACTCGATCTGTTGAAGGCCAGCCGCAAAATCGATCTGTTGGTGACTGCTCCCTCCTTCGTTGAAAAAATAGGCTCCCAGAAGATAATCAAGCCTGGAATCCATTGCTGTACCCAAAAGCTGTAATTCCTGAGAATATTGATGCTGTTCCATTTCAAAGGAGGATTCGTAGAAGGGTAAGGGGGAACCATCTTGATCAACACCGTTAGCGAAATTTAGCGCGCGATAGCTGCTAATCGACTTCACCGTTATCTCCGCTTCCGGATGGAATTCGACGGTCAGAGACGCGCCATAATTCTTCAGGTGAGAGAAATTCAAACCGGTTGCATATGTAGTGTCCGGATTTCCGGTCAGGAACTGATTGTTCCATACCAGTCGGATGGGTTGAGGTACATTGGTGCCGAACAAGCCTGTGCCCACTTGAGAACGTGGTCCGCACAAAACCGGATTACCAGTCCCATCTAGGCAACTGTTATATGTGGAATTGAAGGTTCCGGTCGTGCTCGTCGAAATTAGCGACGTGGGACTTCCCGATTCATTTTCGTGTGAGTAGTCACTGGCCAACGTGATTTTCAAATCGGAGCTGGGCTTCCAAAGCAATTTGCCACGTAACGCCTGCCGATTTTTTCCACCTAACGTATCATGTGCATCATAGCTTGAATGAGCAAAGGCTTGGGGATCATCGTTAACGAAAGCATAAGGCGCATTAAACCGAATTCGCTTTTGGTAGCCATCGCGATTCGACGATAGGAAGCTTATATTCGCAAACACGTCGGTGCTGAGAGGAACATCTACCGAGGCACGGAAATCCTTTCGGTTATAACGCCCAACGGTAGCGTCTCCCGCAATACGGAAATGGTCGCCTGGGTCACGTGTCGCAATATTGACCGCTCCTCCGATAGTATTTCGTCCAAAAAGTGTGCCCTGCGGCCCTCGGAGGATCTCAATGCGCTGGACGTCGAGAAGGTCAACATTGGCGCCTATGTTCCTACCGAGATAAACCCCTTCGATATAAACACCCACGCCAGGGTCGCTTGAGAAGCTGTAATCGTCCAGGCCTATACCGCGAATTGACGCAGAAAGGACGGAATTAGAGCCTGAGAAAGTGGTGCCGGTATCAAAATTCACACTCGGCGCAAGGCTGCTGAGCGAGCGAACGTCGCTTATCGATCGTTCCTGAAGCCTTTCGGATGTGAATGCCGTGATAGCAATCGGAACATTCTGAATGCTTTCAGATCGTCTGGTCGCCGTTACGATGATGTCCCCAATCGCGTCTTTGTCAGCGCTACCGCTTTCGGTTTGCTGGGCAAACGCTGGAGCAACAAATGCTATAGGTGAAATTGCCGAGAACAATAGCGATCTCGCAACTCTAGTATTAATGGACATAAAATCCCCTCCCCGATGTTAGTTTTGTAGAACGACTTACTGTCGTCATCGAATCGCAATCAAACTGTCGCGATCCAGCTCAGGGGAACGTGAATAGAGGGATGTATCCAACCTAATCTGGAAGTTGTCCATTCCGTGTACAATCAAGCTATAAAGGTTTCCGTGCGTTGCAAAGTTTTGCACCGCAGCGGAGTAAGTCCCACCGAACAAAGAACGACACGCGCACCGACACCGCACGCCATGATTTTCAATGGCGCTATATAGCTCTGCACCGCTAACTATTTTGCAACAGCTGTTGCCAAGAAATTCAAAGTGCGTGAAAAAGCAAGATCGCGCGATAGTGCATTGAAGTTCTCCCCGCCTTCGCGACAGAAGGCGTGACCCGCGGGGTAGATGTGAATATCAACGTAGGGATAGAGCGCGGCGACAGTTGAGACATCGGAGAGCGCTATACTGCTGTCTCGGTCGCCATAATGCATCAGCACGGGCACCAAAAGGGGCAACTCCAGCTCGTCGATAATGCGCCGACCGTAAAAACAGACCGCGCCCTTGAGCTCGCCGATATGCTGTGCGGCGAGCCACGCCATCACGGCACCAAAACAGAATCCGACAGCGAAGCGAGGACCTTCGCCCAGATATCCAAACGCGGCACGCATGTCCGCAATTGCCTGAACGTTGGGCGTGGCGCGGGCGGCGGCAATACCCTTGGCGAGGCCGTCGGCATCGGTCGGGCGCTCAAACCCACGCTCGATCCTGTCAAACAAGGAAGGAGCAATGGCGTCATAGCCCTCTCGCGACAACCAAAGCATGACCTCGGCAATATGCGGCGACAGGCCAAAGACTTCCTGCAACACGATTACAGCGCCCCGCCGCCGCGACTTCGACGCGACATGCCATGCGTTCAGCGTGAAACCATCATAGGATGAAGTGAGGGTGACTTTCTCGATGCCCGTTCCGGCCACCCCCGACATGATTAGGCCTGTTCCGCCTTGATCGGGTTCTTGAGTATGCCGACCTCGGTGATTTCCACCTCGACCAGATCGCCGTCCTTCATGAACAGCTTCGGCTCACGGCGTACACCGACACCACCAGGCGTTCCGGTAACGATGACATCGCCCGGCTCGAGAGGAATGTAGGTCGAGCAATATTCGATCAGATAGGGGATCGGGAAGATCATCTCATCGCTGGTCGCGTTCTGCACCTCCATGCCGTTGAGCCGCGTTTTGAGGTGCAGGGTCTGATTGTCGGCGATCTCGCCTCGTGTGGTCATCCAAGGTCCGAAACCGCCGGTCTTGTACCAGTTTTTACCGGGACCCCATTGTGCGGTGTGGCGCTGCCAATCGCGAATGGAGCCGTCGTTATACGGCGCATAGCCGGCGATGTGCTCCCAGCAATCCTTCTCCGCAATACGGCGACCGCCCTTGCCGATAATCACGGCGATTTCCCCCTCATAGTCAAAGGTCGGACTTTCCGGGGGCAGCAGCATGGGCTCCATGTGACCGGCCTGACTTGCGCTGAACCGCGCAAATACCATAGGGCGCGCGCTCGGATCACGGCCGATTTCGGTACGGTGGGAATCATAGTTCACACCAATGCAGATGATCTTCGGCGGGTTGGGGATTACCGGAAGAAACTCGATGTCCGAAAGGGCATAGTCGCCCGCCGCTCCTACCACAGCCTTTTCGAGTTCACCCAGAGCATCGGCCTTGAGAACCGCGACAATATCGGCATATTTATCGGCGAATTTGCTGCCAAGATCGACAACGCGATCGTCCACGACTGCGCCAAAGCTCTCACGGCCGTTTTTCCTAAAGCTAAGAAGTTTCATGTCTTTCGTCCTTCTATAATTGTAGTATTTTAGGGCCCATACTGAATTTGGGCGAGTGATCTTGTCTAGGCGCGCACGGGTGTTGCGCCAGGCAGCGGAAATTTAGTCAAATAGTCGGCATATTCAGGTTCAAGGTCAATTTCGATCGCCGCCATGACCCGGACCAGTCCATTATATTCTCCGATCGCGACAAGCAGATCGACAAGCTGCGCGTCATCCAATGCTGCCGCCAGTGTCTCGAAGATGTGTTGGGGCAGTTCCAGATCGTTCGTCAGGCTTCTCGCACCCTCTAATACCGCCAGTGCAAGTGGGTCGAGATGTGTAGCCTGCCCCTGCGCTACTTGGGCAATGGCGCGGATATCATCCTCGCTTACACCAAACGACAGGGCGATATCGACATGATGCGCCCACTCATAAGCCGATCGCGTCGAATATCCCACTTGCAATATGGCGAGCTCCCGCAACCGCGGATCGAGACTGCTGTCATGCCGGAAATACATGCCTCGCCCCGCGACAAGCCGTGCCAGCTTGGGGCTGTGGGCAACCGCGCGGGTTATGTTGGACTTCATCCGGGGGATATCCTGAAATTCAGGTGCCAGATCGCTGTTATCCAGATATCGCAAACGTCCCATCTCTCCACTCTCTTATTTTATCGTTGCGTTTAAACCGTTTCGGCTTGAGCTTGCCGGACGATCGAGTTTGGATCGAGGTTGGCGTTTGCAAAATCAATGAGGTCAGGCAGGTAGCCATCCTGCGAACAGACGAGGAAATCTCCCCGCATCAACCCCTCGACTAGGACACCTGATGCGTGCTCGGCACTGGCACGGACTGTCCGCCGCTCCGGCACCCCAATCCGGAAATCTTCCGGTCCCGGCGCTCCGGGGATTGGTGGAGGTGCACCGCCTGGTTTAGGCGATGTCGCGGTGATACCCGGACAAAAAACCGAGATCGAGACACCGGTACCCGAAAGGGCATGGGCAAAGGCATAGCTCATGGAAAGCTGTGCTCCTTTGGAAGCGATGTAAGGACCCATGAACCGTATTGGCGGGTCTGGCAGCAACGCCAGACCAGACGATGTGTTAACAATGTGTCCGCTGCCTCGCGCCAGCATTTCCGGCACGAAAGCGCGGATCATGCGCACATAGCCCAACACGTTTACATCAAGCGCCCGTTGCCACTGGTCCAGCTCGGTCGCGAGTATAGGCCCGGTTATCGGCGGCTGAGCAGCATTGTTAATCAACAGGTCGATCCCGCTCGGACATTCCGCAATCACGGCGTTACGCAGCGCCTGAACATCGGCATCGCTGCTCACATCACAGCCATATCCCTTCGCCCCGTTCAGAGCGGCGGCTGCAGCCTCGGCACCTTCGCGGCTGAGGTCGGCTATAAAGACCCGCGCACCCAGTTTTGTAAGGCGACCAGCAGTGCTTAGACCAATACCGTTCGCGGCTCCGGTTATAAGAACCGTCTTGCCGACAAAATCCTTCATGTGTTTTTCCTTTTTATCGACATGCTCAGTCTGCTGTGTGCTCGGCCAAAAGGCTCAGGAAAGACTGCCACGATCGCCGATCGGCCTTGGGTTCATATTTGAAACCCGGCATCTCAGGCACCTGGGGGTCGGTGAACCCATGGCCGACCCCGCCATAGAGGCAGAGCTGATAATCCACGCCTGCGGCCGTCATTTCCGATGTGAAATCGGCTATCTGGGTAGGGGGGATAAAGGGATCAGCGTCTCCCGTGCAGACCAGAACGGAGCCAGTGATTTTCGCCGCCCCGCGAATGCTCGCAACCGATCCGTGAAATACGCTAACGCTGCGCAAAGGCGCTCCCGTCCGCGCCAGTTCGAGCGCGCACCAACCGCCAAAGCAATATCCGGCAGCGGCAAAGTTACCGTTCGCAACACCGCTTTCTATCCTTAGCGCGCCGAGTGCGCCTTCCATTCTAGCTATCAACTCGTCTGGATTACCTTTGAGGGCCTCGACCCACTGGCGCGCTTCCTGGGGATTTTCTGCGAGCCTACCTTCGCCATGAAGGTCGGCAGCCAGTGCCACGAAGCCTTGTTCGGCAAGAGCGTCCGCGCGCGACCGGACGTGCGCTCCCACTCCCGGCGCTTCATGTAACACAAGAATACCGCCCCTCGCCGCACTCGTCCTTGGATGTGCGAGATAACCGCGCGCCTTGACGCTGCCAGCCTTATATTCGAGTTCGCGGCCTGCGCTCATGCCGCGTCTCCGAAAAGATCGTTAATCAGTGGAAGGGCGAAGACCATCGCGTGGATTCCCATACTCGATACAAGCTTGGTCACATCCAGTACCTCATCCATCGTCGCGCCTTGCGCCAATGCGGCGCGGGCATGCTGCCGAACGCCCGACGGGTTCATCTGTGTGCATTGCGCATGCACAGCCAGCGCGATCAGGTGCATCTCCTTAGGCGTCAGTACCGCTCGAGGACCACGCAGCGGAGCCACGGCGAAGTCGAGCCAGCGTTCGTGGAATTCCGGATCAAGGGACAGGCTCGCGGCGAATTCCGGCTGAACATCGCCGAACATCTCCTCATGGTTCGTACGCGCGCTGTCGTGCGAATCTCCAGCGACAGGGGCGACACCTCCAGGAAGGGCCTCAGCGACGGCATTGGCTGCGAGCGTATAGGAGTAGTAACCCATCGAGCTGACCGTCGCGACGACCGCCATGATCTCGTCCCGCGTCGCGCCCAGCGCGATGGCCTGGCGCGCATGGTTACGGAACCCTCTTTCAAACATATGGGTCGGCGTACAATTGGTCGCGATGTATATCAATTCGCGGAATTTTGCGCTGAGCGTACCGCGATCGGCGACATAAGCGGAAAAGTCGAGATAGGCTGCAACATAGGCTGGCGAAAAAGCCAGCATGGCCTCCCAGTCATCGTTCCAATGCCCACGGCGGCGCATGAATTCATCACGCACCGCAGCGGGGGTCAGCTCGTTTTCCTTTTCACTCTTGACTGTCATCGATCAGAACGGCGTCAATGGCGTCATGCCGAAGTGAAGGCGGGCGGCGTTCACTGCCGTGCGCGAGCGCTGCTGAACGAAATGCGTTTTCTGAACACTGGCATCGCGATAGATCCGCGCGAGTGTGGAGCCTTTGGTGCCAATGCTCGTTCCAGCAGTAGTGAAGATGATCTCAAGCGCGTCCCAAGCTAGTTGGCAGGCCTCCTGAGCCATCACGAACAGGCGCCGGTCGGTTTCTTCGCTAAAGTAGCCACCCGTGATCGGATCAACCCCACAGGCCTCCACGTACCGTTCGACTACTTTCAGAAACAATGCATTAGCCGCATCTATTTTGCCCTGCGCATCACCAAAATATTGCTGGAACTCGTGGCTTTCGTACAGCGGGATTTTGGGCGGGAAACGCATGGATTTGGTACGGCAGATCTCTTCATAAAGGTCCATCGCGCCCATGACGGTTCCAATGATGACTGCGCCCAGTTCTATGAGAAAATACGACCCCTTGCGTCCGTTGTACATGGGGTTGGGATGGACCG
>TARA_B110001454_G_scaffold27921_1_pt1 | contig 24493 bp, 27 predicted proteins | sample TARA_B110001454 | Tara Oceans TARA_B110001454 (sample SAMEA4397004) | marine metagenome | biome: Polar Biome; feature: [MES] marine water layer (ENVO:01000295) within the mesopelagic zone...; material: water (ENVO:00002006), including particulate matter (ENVO:01000060) such as...... | reverse complement strand
GCGCCAGATTCCAATCATAAGGCGAAGTATCTTCACGACAAGGAAAGCCGCAGGTAAGAATACCCATGCGAGCCAATTGCCTGGTTACTTCATAACGCTCAGCTTCTAAACCGGCATGGTTTGATGCGACGTACACTAAAAAACGCTTAGTCTGCGCCATCACTGCCTCTCAATCATTATTTTTATACCTGTTGAATGCTTAGTTATTTTTCACCATCTATTAGATTAAGGCAAACACTTTTAATAGGTAAATAGCGATACTGAGAGTAAATAGTGATATAAGTGTTGTTAATGCGATGATATTGGCCGCCATTTGGTGATTACCACCAATTGACCGAACCATAACAAACGAGGCTGCAGCCGTTGGGCTTGCAAACATCAAAATCAAACAGCCAAGTTCTACCCCTCTAAACCCAAACGCATAAGCGCTGCCCCCTACCGCCACAGGCAATACAACCAACTTAATCAGCACGGCCATCCAAGATAATGCCTGACGTGCTTTCAACGCACTAAAACTTAAGGAGCCGCCGATACAAATAAGCGCCAAAGGCAATGTCATCGCGGCTAAATAATCAATGCCCCGCATCACAATCACCGGTGGCTGCCATTGCCAATAAGCCAGAGGAAGCGCACACAAAATAGCGACAATGAGCGGATTGCTTAAGATATCTTTTAGCAAATACGGCCAGTTCAGCTCAGCCCGCTCCGATACGGCATGCGTTAATGCATAAATCGAAAGTACATTATAAAGCGGGGTCACTACCGCCAGCAGTACCGCCCCTACCGCAAGACCTGGCTCGCCAAAAGCCGTCACACAAAAAGCCAAACCCAAAATTCCCAAGTTTGATCTAAAGCCCGCTTGTACAAATACCCCCAGCTCATCCGCTCGCAATGAGAAATAGCGCGCACCTAACCACAATATAAGAAAACTGAGAAAAGCCGCTATCATGGCAAAGAATACCAGTTCGAAACGGGCAATATGGCTAATGTCCGTGCGCACAATGGCCGCGAACATCAATACTGGCAGTGCTAGATTAAATACGATGTACGACGCTTTCGCAGTGAAGGCATCATCGATTTTTTTACGCCACTTCAGCCATATTCCAATAAAGACCAAAGAAAAAACGGGTAAGGTAATCGAGCCGACAAAAATTAATTGCTGCCAATAGTTCACTTACTGCCCTCAAAATCGTGTATCAAAGCACAATATGCGGTAGAATGACCACTATATAATCAAACAAAATCGATATCATGACTCGTAAAAAAAAGACCCGTTCCTTAAAAAGCATTCACAGCGTAAAAACTGGCAGTGTTAGCAAGCTGAAACGCGACTCAACCGCCGATCGCCAATCCTCCAACCTTAAAGGCAAGAACAAGCCTAAGTCTGTGTATCAAAAGTTTCTTGATGAAAATCCAGAGGCTATTGAGAAGCAACAACAGCCTATTTCTGCTGAAAAATTAGCCGCAATCGCTGCTGAAAAGGCATTGGCTGAAAAACGGATTGCTGAAAAAGCTGAATCTAAGAAGAAAGCCGATTCGAAAAGTAAATCCAAGCCAAGAACAAAACCGGAAGACGATAAGAAAGAGCAAGATAGAGAAAGAGAGCCCGATTTATTGTCACAACTCGATAATAAAAACTTTAACGATTTCTATTAATTTATGGCGCTATTATCCGTATCTGACCTGTCGTTAGATCTCGACTGCTATCCCAAAGTAAGTAGCACTATTCAACAAGCTTGGGATGCAGCCGACCTGTATCTGATAGAGAATGCTGAATTTGGTGAATGCCCCGCTATTATCAATGATCAGTGGGGAGTACTTACCTGTTATCTACAACAGCAAGATAAGCAACCAATCAACCGCTTATACTCTTGGTGCGATTCTTATTGCAGCCAACAAGGGATCAAGAACAATTTAGAAAAGCTAATAACGGATTCCAATAAAACGGATCCGATGCTTGATCAAGACGTGCCTTCTTTCCCTAAGGGTACCGATTCAGTTTGGATACAATGCCCAAAGTCATTCGACCAGCTGCACTGGTGGCTTCAACTGGCATACGAACAGTTAGGCAGTGGCATACAAATACACCTTGCAGGCATGTCAAAACACATTCCGGTTAAATGGTTAAAATGGCTTGAAGCGAACAACCGTGATTACACGCAATTCCCGATCAAAAAGAAAGCGCGCTTAATGAGCTTTAAGCTGGGTGAAACGTTACCGCAGCTGCATGTTTTAAAAGGTTATCAAGATCTCGATGGCAAAGATGTGAATGCCTTACCTGGCGTATTCTCTCGCGACCATATGGACATTGGCAGTCGGTTTTTCATTCAACAACTTAATAAACTCGACCTTAGCGGCACGGTTATTGATCTAGGCTGTGGCAACGGACTACTGACCCTCGCCTGCATTAAGCAAAATAATCCCTCTAATTTAACCCTAGTATTATGTGACGACTCTTCTTTAGCACTGGCTTCGGCCAAACACAATTTAGAAACCCGTAATGTGCACACGGCTCACTACAAACATACCGATGCTTTGCTGAACGTTGCCGAACGTGCCGATACCATACTGTGCAACCCTCCTTTTCATAGTGGTAATCGCATATCTACCGCAGCCGCTGAGCGCATGTTTCAACAAGCACGTAAACAGCTCCATGAAAATGGTCAGCTATTGGTTATTGCTAATCGACACTTGCCTTACGCACCGGTACTTAAAAAACATTTCAAGAAAACCAACCTACTCGCCAGTGACAGTAAATTTGTTATTTACCAGTGCCTAATGCCTAAATAAATGTCTAAATAATGCACCACGTTGCCACCAACTCAGTTCTCTATGAACTCACTGAAAAACGCAGTCGCTTTATCACCTACTGCGAAAAAGTAGAAAGCCAAGACGCATTCAAACGCTTTCTACGCCGTTTAAAAACTCAATATCCAGACGCCCGACACTTTTGCTACGGCTTTCGAATTGGCCCACTAAGCAGTGCTCAGCGAGGCTTTAGTGACGACGGCGAACCGAGTGGAACAGCCGGCATGCCAATACTCAATGTGATAGACCATTCTCTATTTTCAGACATTGCGATTATTGTTGTGCGCTATTTTGGCGGCACAAAACTGGGGACAGGAGGACTTGCTCGCGCCTATAGTGAAGCGGCAAAACAATCATTAGAGCGCATTGAATGGGAAGAGTATGAAGCGAAACAAGTTCAGCATCTTGTCTGTGATTTTCACCAAGAACACCAACTAAGATATTTACTCAATCAAGTAGACGGACACATCATCAAGGTTGAGTATGCTGAAAAGGTATTGCTAAAAGTCGAGTTAAGCGAAACCGCCGATTTAAGCACTTTTGCTATGTTCCTGGTGAAGCGAGAAAACAGGCTCTGATAGGTGCTCTGCAATTAAACGATAACCATCTTGGCTTACTTGTTTAAAATTCAGTGAGATACGGTAGTTCGATTGCGTACAACGACGAACAGAAACAACCTCACCAACGGCCATAACGTATTGCGGCCTAGGACCTGTATGAGGAAATACCCCCAAGCGTATTTGAAATTCCAGACACAAACCGAGCATGCCTTTTTCATTACGAAAAACTTCAACTTGCTGCTCATCACAAGTAAATTCACAACCCCGCGCAGACAACATTTCTGGAGCTATTTTTAATACCTCATCCTTGCCGGTCATTAACGTTAAAGTAGCTTGATTCATCATAAAATACATTCTCAAATCAGTTGTATAAAAAGTATACTACATCGTGCATTTCTTCAACTTTCGTGCCTGATTTATGACGTTCAAAATCGTGACTAGTTCACAAACCCTATGAAAACCAGTCATTAATTAGACATAATGCGCAAGTTTACAGAAATACTAGGCCCATTTAATCAGCGCTGTTAAGATACAAAATAAATACCTATCATAATAAAAAGATTGAATACATACATGAAACTAACTCACTACCTCCCACTCCTACTAATTACCTCTTGGCTGTGCGCCTGCAGCAGCTCGACACAGAATATGAAGGTATATCAAGGGGATAACGAATACCTAGCCCAACAGATGCCAAGCGACGGCTTGAGCATTCAGTACTTAGGGGTTGGTGGTCATCTATTTCGCTTTAGAGACTCGGCCATCATGACGGCCCCATCCATCACCAACCCCTCGTTTTGGCTACTTGGTCCATATATGCCAATCAGCACTGATACTGACCTCGTAGACCGCTATCTACCCGACGTGAGTGATGTGGAAAGCATTTTAGTCGGCCATGCTCATTACGATCACCTAATGGATGTGCCTTATGTCATGCAAGAAAAAGCGCCACTTTCTCATGCCTATGGCTCAGCAACAATGGCCCACAGTATTGCCCCTGCCATCGAAAAACAAAGACTGCATGCCCTTAATGATTCCATGGCAATTTTAGAAAAGCCCGGGCAATGGCAATACAATAGCAAGCGCAGCATTCGCTTCATGGCAATTAAATCGACGCACGCACCTCACTTCATGGGTATTAACTTTATGGCAGGTGAATATACCGAAGACCTTGAAGAGCTGCCTTGGCACGCCTTTGGTTGGAAAGAAGGACAAACACTGTCTTACTTGATTGATTTTTTAGGTAGCCAAGAAGAAATCTTGCACCGTGTTTATTATCAAGATGCCGCCAGCCAAGAACCACTAGGGCTTATTCCAGAGCTGGTTGCTAAAGATACCAAACGTGTCGATATCGCCATTATTACGCCAGCATCATTCAGCCAGGTCGACAATTATCCAGAAAGCATTATGATCGATACCCAAGCAAGACATTACATTTTGGGCCATTGGGAAGATTTTTTTGCCAATCAAGAGCAAGATCATCAAGACTTTGTTCGAGCCATTGATTCCGATGAGTTTTTTCGACGCTTTAAAAGTGGCTTAAATGCTGACAGTAACTGGACCATGCCGATGCTTTATAGCACCCAGTACTTTGCCCCGCACGGCAAAATGATAAACCCTAATTAACTTAACAGTGTGATTACCATGAATTTTGAAACTTTATCTCAATGGCGCAGAGCCGCTTTTTGCGCTGCGATGGCACAACGCAATATAAATCACGTTCTATTATTCAGTGATATGTGTGAACAAGATCCGCAGCCTTTTAACAAACTGCTATCAAAAACATGGGCGTTTTTACAAGGTGAATTAAAATCGATTGAAAATCTAGAACGCTTTTTCAATGAATTTGATCAATGGCAAACTGCCCTCTTAGCCGACCAAGAATCCTTTGGTGCCGAAGCGGCACAGCAAGCTTGCCAAAGCCTTTATTCGGCAAGCTACGGTCTTTTAGATGAGAGCGCCAATGACTGTGAGCTTGTCCAGCTCAGTAACCAACAGTTATTGACGGAGTTTGCAGAACTTGGCAATGACAGCGAAGAACTGATCGAACGTCACCGAGAATTTGAGGTCGGCGTATTTGAATTATTAACCGCGGGTAAACCCAAGCGCGAGACCGTCATTGCCGTGCAAAAACTGGCACAGGAAGAGGAAGAATCGAGCTTAGGAATTAGCTTGTCTTAATACTTTCGCATTGAATTGTTGATGCAGATCAACAGTCGCCTTGCCGAGAGCCACTATGATGCGCCTTTTTAAACTCTAGGCGCATTTTTTATGTCTGACTCCACCTTCAAAGCTGAACTTTTAGCTCCCGCTGGCACCTTTAAAAACATGGAGTATGCTTTTGCTTACGGTGCTGACGCAGTCTATGCCGGACAACCTCGTTACAGCCTTAGAGTACGCAATAACGATTTCCAGATTGAGAACCTAGAAAAAGGCATTCAACGCGCCCACCAGCTGGGCAAAAAATTCTATGTGGCCAGCAATATTGCGCCACACAATAATAAAATAGCCAGCTACATGCGAGACATTGAACCCGTTATCTCGATGAAGCCAGACGCCTTAATCATGTCTGACCCAGGCTTGATCATGATGGTAAAAGATAAGTGGCCAGAGATTCCAATACACCTTTCTGTACAATCAAACGTCGTTAATTATGCCGCAGTTAAATTCTGGCATCGCCAAGGTATTGAACGCGTCATTTTGAGCCGTGAACTTTCTTTGGATGAAATTGAAGAAATTCGCATGCAATGCCCAGAAATGGAGCTGGAAGTCTTTGTACATGGTGCATTGTGCATTGCTTATTCAGGGCGCTGTCTATTATCGGGCTATATGAACCATCGCGATCCTAACCAAGGCAGCTGCACTAACGCTTGCCGCTGGAAGTATCAGGCTCATGAGGCTAAAGAAACTGAGACGGGCAATATCATCCCAACCGCCGCGATCGAATTTGACCCTACGTTTAATCCAGCCAGCCCATTAGATACCAAACCATCATTAGGCATTGGGCAACCCTCTCATGATATCGTGCTGCTGCAAGAAGGTAATCGTGAGAATGATTTAATGCCGATGTTTGAAGACGAGCATGGTACTTATATTATGAACTCCAAAGACTTAAGAGCAATCCAGCATGTTCAGCGCCTGCAAAATATTGGTGTGCACTCTTTAAAAATAGAAGGCCGTACTAAATCCCATTATTACGCTGCGCGCACCAGCCAAGCTTATCGCCAAGCCATCGATGATGCCGCCGCTGGAAAAATGTTTGACATGGGACTGATGGATACCCTAGAAAACATGTCTAATCGTGGTTATACCGAAGGATTTTATCGCCGTCATGTGCATGATGAATATCAAAACTATACCCGCGGTGCTTCTCTTAGTACTCAACAGCAGTTTGTGGGTGAAATCACAAGCAGTGACGAGCACTGGCTAACCATTGATGTTAAAAACCGCTTTCAAGTAGGCGATGAGCTAGAGCTTATGACCCCTGCGGGTAATTTCACATTCACCCTAGAAACCATCATATCCGAGAAAGGTGATGCTCGAAACGATGCTCCAGGTTCCGGCTTTATCGTTAAAATACCACGCCCCAATGGCTGTGAAATGGCCGACAAAGCATTATTAATCAGGAACTTAAAATAAGGCAATTGACAATGGAAGCTTGGCAAGGGAGGCCGCCATCATTATAGTTGAAGCGAGACTGTAATTAATGCTCGCTGAGGAGTTCTCTTTAATGCCAACTTTCATCCGTTTACATCAGCATCTGCTGAAATTGCTCTGCTTATTAACCTGTGTTTTTTATGCGCAATTTAGTACGGCCGACAATGATCCTAGAGCCGTGGTTGAATCTGCTGCAAAAGCAATGACGGCACGTTTAATCAGTGACAAGGATAAAATTGCCAATCAAGAATATTATTTAGAAAATTTGGTTGATGAGTTATTGCTGCCTGCTGTTGATCATGAACTGATGGCCAAAAAGGTATTAGCAAAACATTGGCGTAAAGCATCAGCGGCACAACGAAATCAATTCACCGAATCGTTTAAGCACAAGGTTATTCGTACCTACGCTGGTGCTTTTAAAGCATTTAACGGTGAAAAAATCGTATTTGAAGACGCTAAATACAATAAAAGTGGGAAAAAGGCATCGGTTAAAAGTGCTATTCAACGAGTCGGCGCACCAGCGATTAATATCACCTATTTACTGTATGTGAAAAATAACCGCTGGCTAACCTACGATGCAGTCATTGAAGGCGTTAGCTTGGTCAAAAGTTTTCGTGATCAAATCAACCAAAGCATCAACGAACATGGTTTAGCACAAGCAATCTCTGCGCTCGCCGACGAATATAAAACAGAATCCAAAGTCCTTGTAATGGCGGGAGGAACTTGGGAGCCTTACATCAGCAATCAACTGCCCGCAAATGGCCTAGCCGTCAACATAGTCACTCAAGTTATGAAACGTGCAGGTTATGAGGTAGACATGCGTTTTATGCCATGGCAGCGCGTATCAGAAGGCCTAGCCAATGGCGAAATAGATGTATCGGTTGCCTCTTGGTATAACCAAACGCGAGCTCAAGAGAGTCAGTTTAGCGATCCTTACCTAGTGAATGACCTCATGATAATCAAACGTAAAGACGATTTACTCGCTTTTAATTCAATAGCCGAGTTTAAGCAAAACATTGATCAAAAAAACTATCGCTTAGGTGTTTTTAAAGATTTTGGTTACGGTGATGAATTTAATAACATCGCCCCTTTAGTCTCATTAAATTATTATAAATTCTGCAACCTAATGATTCGTGATGTCGCCACCAAGAATACCGACATTGCATTAATAGATCATTGGACCGCGGTGAGCAGCTTAGAAAACAAACAAAACATTGCAAGCCATTTGGAAGTCGCCCCAACGCCTTTGATTAGCCGCAACCTTCATATCACCATCAGCCATAAAAACAGCCAATATCAGCAAATAGCAACAAACTTCAATAAAGCTTTAAAAGCAATGAAGGCCGATGGCAGTTATACCAAAATACTTGAACAGCACAGCTACCCTATTTAATGAATTCCGTTACGATTGTTTATTCAGATGATGACATCATCATTATCGACAAAGCCCCTGGTCTACTCAGTGTTCCAGGGCGAGGCCCAGAAAAACTGGACTCAGTATCTCACCGCTTGAGCCTATTATTTCCCGAAGTTCATATTGTGCATAGGCTCGACATGGCAACATCGGGCATCATGGTATTTGCTCGTGACAAAAATGCCCTGCGCAACCTACAACAGCAATTTCAGCATCGGCAAACAGATAAATCTTATCAGGCCATCATTGCGGGCCACCTGATGCCAAAACAAGGGGCCATCAACCTGCCAATGCGCTGTGACTGGCCGAATCGACCAAAACAAATGGTATGTTACGAATTTGGTAAAAAATCGCTGACACGATGGCGCGTCATTGACTACATTGAAGGCAATACTCGGGTTGAACTGTTACCCTTTACGGGTCGATCGCACCAATTAAGAATTCATTGTAATGCACTTGGGCACCCTATTCTTGGTGATAACCTATACGGCAGCGAATACAGTCAAAGTGCAACCGAGCAGCTTTGCCTGCATGCGCAATCACTCACCTTTGCCCACCCCAGTAGTAATGAGATGATGACGTTCACAAGCCCTGCGCCTTTTTAATCTTGCGCTTCAACTGTACGTTGTAAGCCATGATGTGCCCACAAGCCCAAGGCAAATAACAGTATTGCGATGAAGAGTATTTGTACGGCAATACCTGCGAATAAGTCAGGCGCTTTCATTAACGTGCTCATTAATGAATCCTGATAATAAAAGAACCATTGATGGTCAGCAGGAAAAATCAAGATGTGCATCTGATAGAAAATACTTTTAGCGCCCACGATAAAAAATATCAAGGCAATAAGGCATGCCAAGGCGGCGACTATAATGAGCTGGCTATGGCTATTAATCAAATTCCCGTACCGCCGCATCGCCATTAAATGGTTAAGGTAAAGTGCGGCAAAAACCAATAACAAGCCAATGCCTAAGTGGTGAACGTGATTAATTAAATGAGCGACATCTTGCAAATGAATGATTTCGGCATCGTGTAATAATGGAATGGTATTAGTGCCATAAGCATAATGAATGTCGGATAGCCCTTCGCCATCATTATGCACGCTTTCAACAATCTTCTGAAACAAGGCTTTATGTTCTGCGACTGTCGTATGCTCAAAACCATGACGGAATCGATTCTCCGGCGCATACCGCTCGATGTGTTGCTTACTGTCATAAAAACCATACCAAAAAGAATAACCATAGCCGAAAGATGCACTGATTATCCAAGCCGCATAAAGCGCTAAGAGAAAGCTTACGACTAATAAAAAGAAGGCTCGAAGATTGAACAATGCCGCCCTTTTTTTCTGAGTATTTTGCTGCTTAATGCTATTTGTCGAGGCCATTAATTTGGCTCACTAGCACAGGCATTAGAAGAAGGACTAGAACAGCTATCGGCAATAACGCTCAAGATAAAGTCACGAATCAATAGAGCGCTCTGCTGGACCCCCTCTAATTCAGCATGAAAATGATGATGACCCTTAACGGTTGCTTGTTTCACATTAGCAAGATAAGTCTTTCTTTTTTCTAACCAAGGCTTCGGAATAATGCCTTGGTCAGCCAAGAGAAGCTGAACCGGGGCCATTATTCCTCTAAAGAATCCTTCAACTTGCGCTTCCGTTAAGCGAATTTTAGATGCCTGGCGTAGACGAATATCCGTTGACCAGCTATAACCACCAATCACTGTTTTCAAATTGCGCTCTACGATTGGCAATAGTGCTTTATCGCTCATGCCAGGGGATGACTTTTTACGAGCCGCTAATGCTTCGTCGAGGGTTGGAAAAATACGCAAAGGCGAATTGGGTCTTTGTTCATCCAATATTGCTTTTGCTAATTGCTTAGGGGCATCTTTCGCGTTATCAACCATGGGCCCTAACGAATCAAGTAATAGCAGGCTGCTGACCTGGTCGCTAAAAGTACCTGCAAATAGACTAGCAATGACCCCCCCCATCGAGTGCCCAAGCAAATGCGCCTGCGTGATATTCTGCTGAACTAATAACTGCTGCAACAATTCAATATTTTGCCAAATGTAATAATGTCCACCCACAGGCAAAGGTTCAGCACGACCGTGACCAGGTAAATCGACTAATAATAAATGGAAATCCTGAGCCAATTCTTCGGCCAATGGATAAAAACTGGCTAGATTATCTAGCCAGCCATGCAAACAAATAACCACGGGCGCTGTTTCTGATCCCCAGTCTTGCAAGACCACTTGGCCCGATGGCAATGTGACGGTCGTTTCGAAATTGAAGTGTGCCTGCTTAACGGCCATATTGTTTACTCCAGCGCATGATATTTTCTTTAATGAGCTTAGCGGTGGCGGTAGGTTGCTCTAGCGGAAACATGTGCGACCCTTCTAGCCAATGCACCTCCATACCAAGCTGACGCTGCATTTTGAAGGCATGGTGCTTTTTAAATACATCGCTGTATTTTCCGGCAATGGCCAAACTCGGCATCGGTAATCGCTTGGTATGATGAAGGTTATCAGGAATTGTACGATAAATAGATATTTCAGTCGCAGCATCAAAGTGCAATTGGCGGCGGCCATGACTCAGCGGCATTGTTCCTTGCTCAATATAATCACGCAAACAGCGCTCATCAAAGGCATTGAATAGTTTTTTGCTTTTAAAATAACGAGCCGTATGTTCTAGCGAATCCCACTGCTCTTTACGCCCCAACGTACGCCCTGCTGGCGTCACTTTATCAATCAAGCCAAGGCGTTTGATCCAGTTGACACCAAACGCTTCAAAGGCGGTTAAAAAAGGGGCATCCAGCATGATTAAACCTTTCACTAAGTCTGGACGTTGCGCTGCGACCATCATGCTTAATACACCGCCTAAAGAATGGCCAACCGCATAAACAGGTTGATCATAATGATGTTCAAAATGATCAATAAGCTGACGTACTAAGTATTCCCAGTTGTTGGTAACAGGGTAATTTTCATCATGACCAAGGCGATCAATGCTGCCGATTTGAAAATCATCTTTGAGATAAGATAATAAAGTATCATAGCAACCCGCAGGGAAACCATTCGCATGGGAAAAATGCAGAATTTCTTTCATCTTGAATATTGGCAATCATGGTAGCTGTAAAGTCTACGTACGCTAACAGGTATGTGACAGAAAACAAGGTGGTCACTTGCCAAGAATGAAAGATTTATTCTTCGAGCGCAGGATACCAAACATCGGTATTTTCTAAACAGCCCGCCGCAAAAACATCACCTTCTAACTGCCAAATTTCTGTAGGCGACCAAGGCTGATCAAAAATCTCGCCATCAATCAATAGCGAAGCCAAGTGTCCAACCAACGGTAAGTGGGTTATTAGAATGATATTTTGATGTTCAGCGATTAGCTCATCAACGACTTTTTGCGGGGTCATTTCTGGCTGCAAGCAATGATGGGAAACGATGTCAGCATCAAGTGCCTTGGCAATAGGTTCCGCCGTTTGCTGAGTTCGCAAATAAGGACTGGCCCAGATACTGACGGGGCCTTCGATTGTTTTTGCAAGCCAATTAGCCGCACGCTGGGCGCGTTGCGCGCCTCGTGCAGTTAATGGGCGATTCACATCATAGGTATTGCCACTAACGGCTTCACCATGTCGTATTAAGTAGAGTTTCACTACTGCTCCGTTGACATATCACTTTCAGGGGTTGGCCAATCAGTAAAAGGAAAGGGTTTTGTTTCAGAGTGACCTGTGATGTATTCAACAATTTGTCCAATATAGCGCGCAAGTCCAGCACTAAATTGATCCAAAGCTGGGTTAACTTTGCCCGTCGCTAAGGTAAAGCCCCACTGCACGATCACTAAAAACAATACCACCATATCAAGAATGCGATAAACCACTGAATACAAAATTACAAATAATGTTCTCAGCCAGAATGCATCCGATTCAATGCTTTGCTTAATTTCGTTCATATCACTCATAGATCATTCTCCAATTTCTGATTTAGCTAACGCGAACTCAACATCTGACGTGTTTTCACCCGTCATTAATTCTTTTGCAACCAACCTAGGATCGACATGAGCAAACAAAACAGCATATGCACCTTTTACAAGAGGCATATATATACCAAGCTGCTCAGATTTCGTATTGATATAGCGCAAGGTGTTAACACCTTCCGCGACTTCCCCTAGTTCTTCGACGGCTTCTTCTAAACTTTTACCTTCCCCGATGGCAAAGCCAACACGATAATTGCGACTCTGCGGTGACATGCAGGTCACGACCAGGTCGCCAACGCCGGCAAGACCTAAAAACGTCAATGGGTTAGCCCCCTGGGCAACCGCAAAGCGACTCATTTCAGCCAAGCTGCGAGTAATAATCATGCTTTTGGTATTTTCACCCATACCTAACGCGGCAATAAAGCCCGAAACAATCGCATAGATATTTTTTAAGGCACCACTGAGTTCCACACCGTACATATCATCAGAGGCATAGACTCGAAAATAGTCACAGCCGAGGGCATTTTGAACCGCGATGCGCAAACTGCCATCGTCACTTGCCACAACCGTCGCCGTGAGCTGTTTACGGCCGATTTCTTTGGCTAAATTAGGCCCACTCAATACAGCCACAGAGTGCCCAGGACACTCATCCATTAGCACTTGACTCATTAAGTTGAAGCCATCAGGCTCAATGCCTTTGGTAGTGCTGATTAAACATTGCCCTGGTTGTAATAAGGGCTTCAGCTGATGAACGACGCTGCGAAATGACTTACTGGGTACGGATACAAAAATAAGCTGAGCACCAGAAATAGCACGTTCTAAATCGGTTGTTGCTTCTAAGCTAGAATGAAGCACAACCTCTGGCAAATACTGAGGATTTTCATGATGTTGATTAATCGACTGCGCGACGTCTTCGTTACGCATCCACTGACGGGTCGTTATACCATTGGTCGCTAGAATACTCGCAATTGCGGTACCGAAACTGCCTCCACCAATGACTGCTGCTTGTATTACTTCCACACTACCTCCCAGGGTTATTATTATTATCTTGTAAACAGTCTACCAATTCTTGAAAGGTATTTTTATTATCTTCATTCAGACTCATCAAAATTTCATGAGCGGCAATGACTTTCTCTTTGACTAAACTTTCATTTTCTTGCGGGCAAGTCAACTCATCAAACTCACCCACCTCTGCCGTTTCATCCATCAATAAATCAAATACGCGGTCAAAGCCCATACTGAGCAAAATTCGAGTAATGTCAGGACGCGGAGTAATAATACTTGGAATCAGATTGAACTTTTGCTGACCAATAATTGATATTTTCGCCAACTGCCCAAGGGTCGTACTATCAACACCCTCAGCCTGAGAAAGATCAATCAGAACATTTTTAAAGTGCTCATCATCGAACATTCGATCTAAATACTGTTCTAAAGCAGAGCACATATTAAGTCGCACATCACCGCTTAACTTAATAACATACACACCGCTATTTTCAGCAACTTCGATTTTTCCTGGAGTCATATCAAACCCTGACAATGGTCATTAATGCCACATCATCCGGGACAACAGCATCGCTATCGATGGCTAAGGCACGAACAATAGATTCATGTTTTCCTGCTTCCTTTTCAATCAGGTCGAGCAGATATTTTTCTTTTTCTGCCAAGCTTGGCAAAGTAAGTAATTCTAATACCCCATCGGAAAACATCGACAAGGTAAATTCATTCGGCAGCTGCATAGAATAATCCTGGTACTGCGCATCACGAAATAGCCCTATGGGCATACCTCGTCCTTCTAAATATTGGGCCTTCCCGCCGGTATACAAGATAGGCATCGGAAAATGAGCACCAACACTGTAATTAAACTGTAGGGTTTTCCAATTCAAAACACCGTAGACAATTGTCAGGTGCTTACCGCACTCAGTATCTAAAAGCTCTTCGTTGATGCGCTGTAGAACCTTCATTGGATGATAAAGGTCATCACTGGATCCACGCCTTAAGTTGCGGCGTAAGCGGTATGTTAGGTTTTTAAGCAATACCGTAACAAAGGCAGACGAAGCGCCATGGCCAGAAACATCAGCGATATAACAACCATAATGCTCATCATCAAGTGGGAAATAATCTAAAAAATCCCCACTCAACATTAAAGAAGGTTTAATCACATGCTGAAAACTCAACCCCTTCTCGTCAATAAACTCAGGGAGCATTTTCATTTGCACCTTGCGACCCGCTTGCTGATCACTGCGCAATTCATCCAAACCATTTCGTAATTCACGATTAACACTTTCTAAATGGTCTCGATATTCATGGTTTTGCTTCTCCAAAACCACCAGCGCCAAATTACGCTGCACCGAATGCTCTAGCACCGCCATGTCTAATATCGGTTTTACCAAATAATCGCTCGCACCTAAGCGCAGTGCCTGCAGCACATCATCCATAACGCCCGCACCCGATACCACGATGACAGGAATATTATCAGGACGTTCTTTTACTTGTCTTAAGACCTCTAGTCCATCAAGGCTCGGCATTCTTAAATCGCATAAAATCAAATCGATTGGATGCTGTTCTATAAACAGCAATCCCGCTTGTCCACTATCTACCGCATCGACGTGGTAACCGCTATCTTCTAGATAAGCCACCATGCTATCGCGAACCATCGCCTCATCATCGATGACCAGTAAACGAGCTTTCATCAAGTTACTCCCACAGGGATTTTATGCTTTCAAAATTATGCGCGAACCATACTCGTAACCAGCAAACAGTGCAATCCTGGATAAGGGCTATACTGGCTAATTAAGACATTAATATTTTTTTACTAACTTTTGGCATAGTTAATGCCAATGTTCATATAGTCAGCTACTGTCATACTATGACACTGTCTATGAACGATAGTTTAATGATTTGACCATTTTCAAATATTTAAAGCGGTGATAGCATGAGCCAAGACAATAACAAAAAAGGATCTCTTAACATGAGTAATACCTCTAAAGACTACAGCGAAAAGCGTGATTTTATTCGTATGCAAGTTTCTACCAATTGCAAGATTCAATATAAAAGCAATGAGTTTGAAGCGAATTGCTTAGATTTAAGCAGTAAAGGAGCGTTAATTGAGTGCTCAGAAGCTATCGAAATCAATAGTCAAATTACCCTTGTTATTAATAGTGGCAGTGAAGATATTCCACCTTTGCACGCACAAGCCACCGTTTTACGCATTGTTCGTCAAACTGAAGAGACCTTCCACTACGGCGTCAGTATTGATCAATACCTTTGAGTTAAAAGAGCGTGCAGGGAAATCCCCTGCTCACCCTTCAATAACGATTCACTTTTCAATAAAAAACGGCATAAGGCAGGATAAATTATAAACCTTCGCTGCTCTCTAACGCTTGGTTCTCAAAATTCTCTTCAGCAAAGTCATCTTCAACGCTATCGTCTAAGCCATCACCAAAATCGTCGTCAAAATCATCATTAAACTCATCTTCAAATTCGTCTGATACCTGACCGTCGTTGACTAAAAATGCTCGGCGCTGTTGATAAAAACTGCGGAAGAACGTATAGCGTTCGCCTGATATCAGACCTTCTGAAGCAATCAAGTCTGCACGAACATCAACATTTCGTAATGACCACAAAGCAAATGACTGACCCGCGGTCTCACCTAAATTAGTATAACCAAGACCGGTTGTTGCATCTCCAGCAATACCAAACGTATCGCGAACATTACTAGGCCCAAGAAAAGGCAACATAATGTAAGGCCCAGCGCCAACACCCCAGTAGCCTAGCGTTTGGCCAAGGTCTTCATCATGTTTAGGCAAGCCTATGTGACTTGCTACATCGAAGAAACCTAATAAACCAATAGTAGAATTGACCAAAAAACGCGCCGTATCAGAAGCGGCCTGAATGGGTTTTAGCTGAAAAATATCATTAACGACAATCAGAACATCTTCTAAGTTTGAAAAGAAATTGGTTATACCCGTATCAACAACCTGTGGCGTAACCGTTTGATACCCTTGAGCCAAAGGCTTAGCAACATAAGTATCTAAGCCTTCGTTAAATTCAAAGATAGAACGATTCATCCCCTGCCAAGGGTCATTAATTTCATCAGCAGCCATGGCGTAAGACGCAAAGCTGCTGATGAACAACCAAAGGCATGCACTATAAAATCCTTTTAATGACATAATACTCCCTTTCATTTTATAGGCTGCCAAAATCCAGTACCGGAAATGGACCGCTCGTATTAATTAACGGTACGTCTGGCAGTGTGAAATTAATCACCTCAGTCGTGCCATCAATGTAGGTAACCTTCCAATCACCCGCACCGGAATCTAAGCGTACTGTTCCGTATACGATGCTGCGGTAATTTAAATAGTAGACTTGATCATCAAGAGTATCTTTTTTAAATGCTTCAGTGACAGGCAAGATACAACGTTCAGCAAGACCCTTTTCATTTTCAACAATTTTATAATCAACATCATCGCTATAGGTTTGTGAGAAGAACGCGGTTAAGTCTTGATTCTCGACAACCTCACGACCGTCCGCCAACGTCAACTCAATACCACTTCGCAGAACAGAGTAAGTCCCTGAATTGGCGAAATCGGCTGAGGTATCATAACCAAAGCGCAAGACATTCGTTTTAGTGCCACTGCCTAATAGTACTTGCGCATTGGCCGTACTGTCGGCGATGGTGCTGGTGAAATTATGAGATAACGCCATATTTATTTTGTACTTATCTTCTTTTGGCGCCACGATTTTCATATCAAACAACGTTCTTGGTAAAGTAACTTGCTCATCATCTTGCAAAGAGACTTCACTGGTAAAGCGTAAAGAATCCAACCCTAAAACTTGCTGATCAATCAAGGTGCCTTTTAAAGACTGCGTTCCTGCAAGGGTATCTAAGTTTAAGCAGCCATTAACTTCCGTAGTTGGAAAATCAATAGCATAGCTGCCACGACCATCAACATCGGTTTTTTGGAAAGCACCTAATTTCCATAAGTCATTGATTGTTTTCTGAAGATTACGCGCTTCAAATACTCGAGATTTTGCACCACACTTAATCACGCTATCGGTTACTTCATCTAACTGGCACTCTTCAATAAGATGCATAGTAAGCACTTCATCGGTATTACCATTACCATTAGCATCTCTTTTATCCTCTATTAATGAATTAGGGTAAAAGCGATAGCGAGTATTCTTTCCTTTTGCATTTAAAAAGTCGATGGTTTGAACTTCAACGCTTTTAGCCCCAAAGACAAGCACTTCGGTCCCTAGACGATAAGTTAATAGATCATCAATCTCGGTCACTTTAACGTCATCATTCGTCGTAAAAAAGCCATCAAGGTTAGCGAATTTTTTAGGCGTATCGGCGCTTGGATAATAAGTATCGGCATTGCTTGCCTTCGCACTTATAATCAACGACGTCACTTCACCATCCTTAATACTGTCACTGACTTTATCACCGATCTTTGATGACAATGTCCAGCCTTCAACATTAAAACGAAGCTCAGAATTATTAGGCTCAGGAACTTGTGGATCTCTTAATCCACGATAGAAAATTTTGAAAGAACCACTCAAGTCAGTCTCAGTATCGGTGCCAACCGCTGTCTGATCGTAAAGTTGGAAATTGCTCCAGATAATCTCATAACCTTCAATGGTCATATCCTGCTGCGGTACTTCACTCACCTTTTGACTGTAATAAATACGCATAGACGAAGCCGTTTTGATACTCGTTTTGGCGGTATCATTATAGCTATGGTCTAATTTAAGTACGAGATCCCCTCTGGTTAGCGTGCCAACGATTAAAATATCAATCGCATTCGACGCTGACACAGCGGCCGAACTGTTTACCGCTAAGTTCGCCAGCTTTTGAGAAACGGTCAAGTTACCATCATCAAAGGTAAGCACTTTGGAATTGGAATCGTAGCGAGAGCTGCGCGCTTCTAAATCAGCAAACTTTGCCTCTGCACAATCTCGACCACCCACTTTACAGGTTACATAATATTCTTGGACCAGCGAAAAATCTTGAACCAAAGCATCCAAAGTATCTTTATGTGTATCCGACATACCTTTTAGCATTGCTCGGTAAGCATCAATCTGGGCTTTATAGCCATCCGTCCAGAAGTTGGCGTGAAAATCATTGATAGAATTTACAAATAACTTGGTTTTCTCTAAGCCTATGTTAATACTGCTGAGTTCAGACTCGCTCAATAGCTGATCCAATTCATCTGCGGCGGCTGACGTTTTAGTATCGGCGGTTTGCGTACGAGCAAATTCTAGATTTTCAGAAAGTCTAGTCACTTCTGCATTAACCAGCTGTCTGATTCCACTATTGCTTACCGTTGGTGCTATCGCTAATAAGTTGTCATGCGCAATACGGTACAACTTTTCCAAAGTGACCTCACGTACCGTTGTCTCTGTACGATAAAATAGCTGCCCTTCATCCTGTACATATTCAGCCGCTACTTTTGTTATAAAATCAGGATCAGTTACCGCAAGATTCGTAGCATTGTATTCCAACTCTAATTGCTGAAGTGCACTAAGCAAAGCACCATAACGAATTTGATTTTGAGCACCTGCGTAATTCGCATCCAGGTTATTGAGGCGAGTAAGATTGGCTGGAAGATCACCAACGAGGTCGTTCATACCAAATAGGTTTGATAATAGTGAGTTAGCAAGAACAATATCATAGGCGGTAAAAACATCATTAAATTGAATATTATTAACGCTATTACTGTTTACATCGTAGGCATAAGCAAAGGCTGCGGCCATGGTTGTTAGTGCATTAACATTATTGCGACTACCGTCAGTAGGATTAAAAACAATACTGCGCCATTCAAAACCGGAGGTTGCTGGGTAATATGCAGCAAAACCATAATTAGAACCGTTATGAGCACAACCTGCTTTCACTTGGCATAAAATACGCGTTGCAGGATTCTTTTTATCCCTATCAACATTGGCAACTTGACCACGAGCAATGATTAATGTTGATTCACCCTCTTTAAAGGTCGCAACAAATTTGCTGTCGGAATCTGTTGATTCTCTATTGCCTAGATAGATACCATTGGCATCAACGGCGACTTGCCCAGATTCAGATATTTGATTGACGATAACCTGAGCGCTATCCAAACCTTGAGCCCCAACCCAGCCTTGTAACTGAGTGGCACGAAAACTTTTACTACTATCATCACTGCAAGCCAATAAAGTGACGACAAGCGATAAGGTGACAAATGAACGAAGAACTGAATGCATTATTTTTCCCAAGGCATTAATCAATAAAAAATCGAAATGATAATAACAGTAAATGCGGCTAATTGAAGCGATAAGTAAAGCTAAGCGATGAAACGGCAGCTAAAGAGACAAATAATTACATTTCACTGCAATTAATTAACAGACCCCATGCCGCGTTGCAGTTATGGTGAGCTATGATTTTGTTATCATGACGCACACTTTAACGCTCTGCCAATTTGGTAGGGCGTTTTTTTTGCTTATTATTTAAGATAGATTCAAGTCTGTAATCATTAAACCAAAATGCGCTCTAAACCAAAGCGCTAGGCGACTTACTTTCTTTGAATTCAATGTGCATTAGCGCATTCAATGACCGCGACTTAAACTCTCGACGATACAAAACCCCCGTCACAAAGCCACAAGCCAAAATGAATAAATAGGGATTAATAAACCACGCTAAAACGGATAGCGCAAAATAGTAGGCTCGTAAACCGTGATTGTAACTTTTACCGGCCAAATCAATAACTCGCGCCGCATAATAGGCATAATCCTCACGCTCTTTATCCGTTACCGCTTCCTCATCAGGCATAGGCGCCCCCCCCAATACGATGGAGCAGAACCCATACTGGCGCATCGACCATGTAAATGTGAAAAATGCATACACAAAAATGATCACCAATAGCAGTATTTTTAACTGTGCAGATTCATAACCGGTATTGAAAGACATGGGTATCTGTCCAACCAAGCTGGTAATTTTATCCGTCACCGTAAATAACGTTAATAAACCTGCCAGAATCAGAATAGAAGTCGATGCTAAGAAACTGACATTGCGCTCAAGATTAGCCACTAAAGAAGCATCGCCTACTCTCACTTCTCTTAACATGACCCTTTTCATCCAAAGCTCACGATAATTATGCAGCTCTGATGCAAGACACGCCGTTTTATTAGCTCGACTTTTTGCATAATAGGTATACCCCACCCAGCAAATCGCGAACCATATTAAGCAAATGGTATTAATGAGCATTTCATGCGTTATTACAACATCAAGCACAAGAGCCATCCTTTAGTACTGTTTTAATTTCATCTAAGTGTAAAGAAAATAGGGCAAGATTTATATCGATAAAATCAAATACACCACAGACTTGGCCATTTTTTTGTATTGACACACAAGCCAAAACCAAATACTGTACTTACATACAGTAGTCTTCAGGAGTAAACCCATGGCAGTGGTGACCCTTTTTATGTCAGATAGAGATACAAGCAAGACTTTCACCAGCAAAAAAGAAGCTGATGAATACGACAAAATGCTCGAATTAGCGGAAGCCGTTAGTTATTTTGTAGAGCAAAATATAGAAGGTCTTAATGAACAGCAAGTCGAAAGCATCGGCTTATTATTTGCCCACAATAAAGACAAGCTAGCAGCGGCCTTAAAAGGAAAGTCAGAAGTCTTGTTTGATGCCCAGTCAGTAGATGAAGGGTGAAGAATTTAACGCTTGAAACATCATAGAATTGATTTTCCTACCTTGCCAATCTTCCTCGGCAAGGTAGGCTTTTTTAAAAAGATTAGTGCAATTGGTCATTCGCCACAGGCATAGCCGATAACGTATCACGCTGAACATCCAGCGGCTCACAGACCAAGCAATCATCATATTCACTTGGACAAATCGTCAGCCAAGCGCCTTTCTTATTCATGTTCGACAACCACTGACTCGCCCACAGCTGCACAGGTATAGCGACAGCTTCGCAACCTTCCCACTCATCCATAGCACACTGCAATGCTAACTCCTCATGAGGCCACACAGGCAAACATACCTGCTCTGCCGTTCCCAACTGAACAAATCCATCTTCATCACGCAACCCCCAAACTTGCTTATGCTCAACTGACTGCTGTATGAAATACTGATACAGGGCTTCCTCAGTCATACTGGCAACGGATTGAATTTGCTGCTTAGTTAATACGTGACTCATTTAAATACTCTCAAACAGACGGCTCTCAACAATAATAGAGAGCGAAAAAGGACGCGCACTTTCTTAGATTTAGCCGACAAAATCAAGCGCTTTTTCTCACGGTTATCTATTGCTTTTTCGATCGCACTTTGGGTCAGAATCATCAACTCAAATAAGTCTATGTTTTTAAAGGAAAGATCAATTTGCAAGCGTTTTATTGCGATTTTCTGTCGCTAAAAAAAATTACATAACGACAAGAAAATCAGTGATCAAATTTGAATACTTGCCCTTAAAGTTTGCCCTTAAAGATAGCGGGATAGCACCTTCAACTTTTGTGCAAAACACTAATGTGTACCCTTATTACTTATTTATCGATTAGAATATGCTCTCACTCTAACGATAATTATTGAACATGAAGCCAAAGATAGACCCCAAGTATTATTATCGAAACTTCTTACACCCAAAATACTGGATAACTTGGTTCGGCCTTTTCCTATTGTATTTAATCGCTTGGCTACCCTATGGTGCAAAGCAATGGCTTGGTACTTTCTTAGGGACCATGATGTACAAGCAAGGAGGCATGCGCCTACAGATTGCTCGCACCAACATTAACGCCTGCTTTCCTGAGCTGAGTGATGCTGAGCGTGAAACAATGGTGAAAGACTCTTTTATTGCCAATATGAAAGGTTTAATCGAATCAACCATCGCCTGGTGGCGCAGCCATAAACCGTTAATTGATAATTTAGAAGTTCATGGCTATGAGCATTTAAAAGAAGCACAAGATCGTGGCAAAGGCGTTTTATTGGTTGGCGCGCATTTTAGCATTCTAGATTTAGCGGGCCCTCTCGCTAATAGTATCTTTGATTTCAATTACATGTATCGCCCCCACGACAACGCATTATTTGATGCCGTTATTGAACGATCTCGCCGACGCTATAGCCATGAAAAATTCGACAAATTCCAATTAAAGAAAATGTGCAGCTATATCAAAGAAGGCCATACCGTATGGTATGGCTATGATCAGGACTTTGGAAAGCGTCGCTCCGTCTTTGCGCCCTTCTTCGGCATCCAAACCGCGACCCTTAAAATGGCCAGTGGTTTAGCCCACTCAACAGGGGCAACGGTATTAATGATTGGTCAGTTTAGAGAGAAAAATGGAACGTATAGCATCCATTTCTCCCCTATATTTGAAAATATCGCTGAAGATGACGACATCACGGCCGCAACACGACTCAACCAGCAGTTAGAAACGTTTGTGCGCCTTCATCCAGAACAATATTTATGGATGCACCGCCGCTTCCGCAGTCGTCCTGAAGGTGAAGAACCTTTTTATCCGAAAAAGAAAAAGCGCAAGAAGAAAAAAGCCTAGTACCTCATTTTATACGGCACCCGAGCCTGCTATTTAAGCAGGCTCTTTTTTGACAGACTCTTTGCTGGCAGATTCTTTTAATGACAACATATTGCCCAATAGCATAATAAGCGCCCCCGCAAACAGCCATAAGTCGACGTGCTCTTGATAAAACAGGTAACCAACCAAAGCAATCAGAGGTAATCGTAAGAAATCCATTGGCATCACAACCATCGCATCGGCAAAACTTAATGCTTTCGCCATGCAATAATGCGCCGACATCGCCGCCACTGCCGTTAAAGCAACGTACAGCCATACCACCCCTTGCGGCCAAGAAAAATCAAATGCCACCAATAGCAAAGCAAACGGCAGCTGTATTAGATGCATATAAAGCAATAGGGTCAAAGCACTATCATAACCCGCAATACGCTTGGTTAAGGTATGCGCCAGAGCATAGGCGACGGCACTGAACAGAACCACCCACGATGCCCACTCAATAATACTGTAGCCTGGCTTCAATATAAGCAATACCCCCGAAAACCCCATTGCAAGCGCTATCAGCCTGATTGGCGTGAGCTTTTCTTTTAATAAGATCCCCGCAAAAATAGCCGTCCAGATAGGGACGGTAAATTCAATCGCAAATACCTGAGCGAGAGGCAATATAGCCAAACCATAAAACCAACACCATTGCCCACAAAAATGAGTAAAATTACGGCTAATATGAAGCTTTAAATGATGAGTTTTTAAGGTGAGCTTACCACCTCGCAAACGATGAAAAGACAGCAATAAAAAGATCACGGCCAATCCAATCACGTTGCGAAAGAAAACCAATTGAGATATCGACAAATTTTCTTTAAGACTACCCGCGTCTAGAGCGGTTGTTGCTTCTCTTCCGGCTACCGCCGTTAAAGAAAACGCCAAAATAGCGCCAACCATCCATAACGCACTGGCCTTAGCATTGCGTCGCTCCATTACTCTGGACGACGACCCACAATAAACTCACCGTTTTGCAAAAATTGCACGGCTTGCTTACGTTTTTTACCCAATAGAATTGGGCCATCATCAAAAAACAAAAAATTCTTCCACGCTTCTTTAAATACCTTCCAACTGGTTTCGACAACGCGATCCGCATCGTAGAAAAACAATACATTCGTATTATCGTCCCAATCCAAGTGATTCAAAATCATGCCCGGCAAGGTATTATCATCACTGTCCCAAGCTTCTTGCCAGCTTGCTCTTTCTTGCCATACGCCTTTTTTACTTGGCCAATCCGCATTATCAAACTGTGAAGGATGACCCGCCTGCTGGCTAATGTATTGATTCCAAAGTTGATTAGAAACCGCTTCGGTATAAGGTTTAATAAGCGCTTTAACATCATCCGCTAAAGGAAGATCTTTATGGCGAAAAATCCAAGCACGATCAAAATCTTCCAGTTTTAAGTATTTCATACACACTCATATTAATAAGATATCTTGTAGTAATGGCAGTATAACATCGAAAAGCGCTTTAAAAGTCCCCTTCCTGTGATCCGCTACTACGCTGAAAGGCGAAGTTCGGGTAGAATGCCCTCTTTT
>TARA_B110001454_G_scaffold219195_1_pt1 | contig 25030 bp, 33 predicted proteins | sample TARA_B110001454 | Tara Oceans TARA_B110001454 (sample SAMEA4397004) | marine metagenome | biome: Polar Biome; feature: [MES] marine water layer (ENVO:01000295) within the mesopelagic zone...; material: water (ENVO:00002006), including particulate matter (ENVO:01000060) such... | reverse complement strand
TTGACGATATCTTACTTGGCCTTAGCCGCAGGCTAAGGGGCCAGTTCATACATTTTTAGAGTCGTTGCAGATTCACGCAATCGTAGTCTTTTTCAGACATCCAGTTCATGCGATGAAATCTTGTTCGACTCGGTAGTTTTGTAGCTGGTGAAAACGTCACAAAAAAATTGAATCGATAGCCACCGTGGCTGGACTCCCAAGAAAAGATTTGATTGTACAGATTCGTCGAATCGTTTCCATAAATATCATTGCCAGATGCTTTTCCATCTAAACTCATTGCGCAGGTTTTTATGGCTGGATACTCGGGTCTGTGATAATTCGTAACATGTCCTTGAACCACAATCTCATCTTTAGGATGTGAGTCACGATCTGTGCTGAAAACAGGTCGTGTCGTCAGATTGTAGCAGTGCCTTCCTAATGGATTTGCTTCGATATAATCCACATATAAGTAACAAACACGACCCGTAGGCTGTTCTTCTATGTGCTCTTCGCCTTGATAGAGTCCTACGGCATTTTCCGAAACTGTGGCCGCTTGACTTAAGGAAATTCCCAAAAAAACAGCGACCGATAGAATTAAAGATTTCATTGATTCCTCCCTTTTATTAGTACAACAGGGATAATGTCGAATGCTTAGTGTTGTCACTGCAACATCATGTTGCACTTGTCGCAGCGTCAAATACTTTAGACAGATTCAAAGAATTCAGTAATCGCTTTATTAAATTTCATTTTATTTTTTGATTTAAACGATTCTTTTGTTAGCTCACCATTAGAGATTCTATCCACTCTGAAAAAGCGAATGTCTTCTCGCAGGTAATCCCAAGCTAGGATGTGCCAGACAGGCCAGTTAAAGAGTAAAAAATGGGGTTCAATGGTTCGATTCGTGCTGATGCCTTTCTCGTCAATGTAATCAATAACGAGCTGCTTACTTTCGAAAAAGCTGATTCTAAGTGGGACAATAATTTTATCTTTCGGTATTTTAAAACTTGATACAACTTTACTTGGAGCTTTGTCGCCTACCAAAATCCGTTTTCTAATTTCTTGAATATGATGTCTTTGTGATTCCGGAAAAGACTGAGCTATTTTGTAGCGTATACTTCGAAGATTGCTCATCAGAAATGGCGGTTGCAACCTTTCCATCGTGGCCAAGGCAATTAGCAGATCAAGGATTTCGCTGTAATTTAATTGCAATTTGCCCAGCCCCCAGCCTCGCTGGAGCCTGATTCCGCCACCGCGCCCTCGATCTGATTCAATAGGGAAGCCGGCTTCTTCTAGGTCACGCAAGTCGCGCATTAAGGTTCGTAGACTTACACCGAGCAACTGACTTAGTTCTGCTCCATTGCACATCTCTTGCGATTTTAGCAGGCCAACGAGTTTATCGAGACGACTTTTACGGTTTATGTAACTAGATTTCGACATAAAACAAATATGCCATAAAACGACATATTTATAAATAAGATTATAGTTCAAAACAGAGGAGTTAAAATGTTTAGGTCTATAACTGAAGTGAGTTGGCTGGGCGTGTTGCTGGCGACGGTCGTAAATTTCATTTTTGGAGGTTTTTATTTTGGGATCGTGATAGCGAAAATGTACAGTTACGCGATGGGAAGAGAGAATGAGCCAAAAACGAAACCTTCAAATCTCATGATTGCTGGGCCAGCAGTGTGTGGTTTGTTTGTTTCCTTGACGAGCGGTGTGCTGATCAAGACGCTGAACATTCAAACTCTTTCAGGCGGGTTGCTATTTGGGGCGATAGTGGGAATTGGCTATCTCATTCCAATGACGATGACAATAGCGATCAATCCAAATTTTCCACGTCCATTTTATTACACGGCGATTAATGCACCTTACTTTCTCGTGTCAAGTCTTGTGACCTGCACGATCGTTGCAATCGTGCACTAGGTTTCAACGCGGAAACTCATTTTTGTAGTTGGTTGAGAATAGGCGTTTTTAGCTTGAGCCGATGGTCACACTTAAAATAAGGAGACCATCCTCAAATTGTTTTATTATCGAGATTTACTTTTTAGAATAAAGGCTCGCAGTAACTAGACTGCCAGACCAATCGGCGACTCTTTGAATGTCGATAACTTTAGTAAATCCATTATTAAGTAGAATCTGAACATCCGATTCTTTTTGAAGCGCATTTGTGGCCAAATTCACTCCTGCATCACATGCAAGTTTGCCGAATCCACCTAACGATGGTTTTACTAAACAGAACTTTTCACCCTCAGCTTTAGGCACATTAGAATAGATAATATAGCCATCTAAATTCGCAATAGGCTGAACTCCCAATTTAGCAACTTCGTTACCTACTGCTGTTTTAATTGCCGCTTTAACTTTTTCAGAAGCATAGAATGGAACCATTTTTGTTTTACTAATATTTTTTTCAGTCCACGAACAGGCGACTTTGTAAGTGTAAGTGAGCTGAAAATCAGGCATTAAATAATCTGATCCTACACAGTAGCCTCCTTGAGTATTTGCAAAGCTGTTAACACTTAACGAAAAAATCGCCAATGCGAATGTTTTAGAAATTAGATTCATAAATTCTCCTTAGTTTAGAGTATTATTTGTATGAATAATACTCCGAGGCCCGAAATTTTTCACCTGTAGAATTTTAGACGAAGTGACCATTTATGGAATCCCAACCGGGTTCTATTGCAGAAGGTGGAAGTGTATTCGAAATTCAGACATTCTATTCATTTAACATATGAAGGCACTAGTAAATATATTAAATACACCTTACATTGCTATCACCAATGACAACATAGGCGTTTGGGCTGTCAACATTTGCTGTGAAAACATAAACACCACTAGCACAACTTGGCAAAGAGACTGTACCAATAGATTTCGTCTGCCCCGAGTATTGTCCCCCTGAAGAAAAAGATGAATATCTAAAGTCAATAAATTGAATGATTGGAGTTCCGAGACTCAAATCAAAATTGATCCCCTTAATCACACTCGATGCCAAACCACATTGACCAGATCCCAATCGTTCACCTTTTTTACCTGCAATTTGATTAGTTGCTTTAAATTGCTGCTCCACTGTAACTCTAAATGGAATATACACATTCGAAACAGAGCCTGAAACATTTTGAATAATTTGATTTTGAGCCATTACTGAAAAGCCATTTCTGGATGGAATTCTGTCAAGAGGCATTCCAAATCTAAAATCACGACAATATAGTTCAACTGTTGTGGCCTTCGCCAAATCAAGAAAAAATGAAATAATAATCAAAAAAAATAAATTCTTCATTCACAAACTCCAATTAGTTAGTTAAGTGTTTTAAACAGTAAATTAATTTTATATACAAGTTGTTTATACTATTTAATTTATTTTTACTTTTTTTATAAATAGGTAAGTGTAAAAAGTATAGTCTTAGTTACTGACCCTTTCTTCAGAGAAATTCGACTCAAATGATCCAGTTTATCAGTTTAGGTTGGGCTACGCTCTACAATATGCGAGAAAACCCTCTGATTTTTCTGTGGTTAAAAAAAGAAACACGATGGCCGAAGAAATTAAACGTACGGAAATGTCAGTGCTAGGTGAAGAGGCCAGAGTCTTTTTCTGACCTTCAAGCCTTTCAGTTAAAGCTTGAAAACTCGGACCACGAAAAGAAAGGGCATCGACTTTCAAAACCGTATGAATCAAGAAAATATCAGATTGTCGGCATTCCTTTTTACTATTTCCAAGGAACCATTGGCTTGGTCGTGGAATTCCATAGATGACATTATTAAAAGAATCAAACGTGGACATCTTGTCCGAATGGAGATCAATATGAACTTCGATAAATAAATCCAATAGTAGTTTCAATTATTATTGCGGCCGCAGTTGCTGGCGAACTGGAAACTATTCAGCGATGGGTTTGGAAATCACAAGCCGAGTTGCTTTATCATTCTCGAGCATCAAACTGGGGTTCGCTGAGTATTTTTAAAAGTCATTAATAGACAAGGTTACCGCAAAATTTGAGTATTGCGGTAACTCAGGAAATGAGCTTCTAATAGACAGGCCAAGGATCGAAAGTGAGTTTTGGCATCGCGGAGCATGGCGCTGAGTTCCAATTTATTTCTAGATAGTTTTTTGTGCTTATAAATAGAAACGCTTTAGTAGATGAATAATTCAAAAGTTTACTCGCAATGTAACTCCAAATTTCTATTAGTGATACCGTCGATTACAAGTCATAGGATAAGATTTAATTTCACGAGTGCCACGTTTTTCGTAAACCAAAAATGTCTCCATTTTCTGCTCTTTGCACATAAACTGAATACCAATATTTCTATCAAATTCGATCGGGCCGTCGAAACCTAATGATAAGTAAAAGTAAAATCCGTCTGCTCGCGGGCATTCGTTTTCCAATATATTCGAGTACATTAAAGGTTTGACCATAGTAAAATCAAAAACATTTTTACTTAAACCAATCATTCGTGAACCGCTAAAAAAGACGGGTTCCACACTCATCCTACTTGGATTCTCCTGCCAAAAGAAATTTATTGCTGTTAGATCATTAGGCAGAGTTTGATATACACAGGTCATATCACTAGTAAGGAGATTAGGTGCCAAATCTAAAAACTCATTTCCCGCCATTACATAACCAATAGCTCTTCGAGTTCGAACGGAATCTTGTTCACTTGCCCGAAGCCTTAAAAATGCGTAATAAGATTCATGGGCAACTAAAGCAATTTGATTCAATAAATCCATTTTTTCGAAAAGATCCTGATTTAATAGAATTTTTCCACTGGCTTGATAGTTAACAATTTGTTCTATTTTACAATTTGCCGGTTTTGCTACCTCGAAAGAATCTTCGGTTAATTCGAGAGTAACATTTCTTAGACGTAGTAATTTAGAATTCGGCTGTAAAAATAAATTTGATTGTTCTTTCAAAAATTTATATGTGCAATCCTGATCGACACAATTTGATGCCACAACTCTTTCTGCATAGCTGTTTTTTAATTTTTCAAAGATTAAGTTTAATCCACCTTCTAAGCCTGCGGAGGCGAAAGTTTGTTTAGGCTCTTGTCCAAACAATGTTTTGGCTTCCCATAAGTCTAATAGCTCTACTGATTGAATATCATTTTGCAGGTTTCGACAGACTACTCCAACCCCGCCCCCGCCATTCAGAACACCCGTAATACCAAGCTTTGCTATGAAAATGAGTAGAAATATTGATTTCATCCGACCCTCCTGGAGACTAGGAATACTGCGGCAATCATCCGAAGGATAGATTTTTATTCTATACATTTGACGATTATCTAGAGTAGAGGTCTCTACTATGAATACATCTATTTTTCAATTTCAATCTTATCGCGCCTACTTAAAAGAGCGCCTAGAAGCTCTTGGGCCCAAATCTGGTCAAAAAAGAAAGGCATCCGAAGCGTTATCGGTGCATACTACTTTTATTTCCCAAGTTGTCTTAGGTAAAGCGGATTTGTCTTTGGATCAAGGTGAAAAGATGAACGCGTTTTTAAAGCACAATGAAATAGAAGCTGAGTACTTTATCGACTTAATAATTTACGAGCGCGCGATTGATCCTAGCTTGAAAAATCGCTACGAGGCCAAGCTTAAAAAATGGCAGAGCGAAACCGGTCAGATTAAATCCAGAATTAAACCAACCTTTGAGGTAAGCGAAGCCGATCAGGAGAAATTCTATTCATCACATCTTTTTGGAATATTGCACGTACTGGCCTCGATTCCTGAGTATCAAAATAGAAAGGCACTTGTTTCGGCGACTGGATACCCACCAGAAATTACAGCTGAAGCGATAGACTTTCTACTTCGAGTTGGTGTCTTAAAAATTGCTAAAGATCGAATCGTTCACGGTGAAAAGCACGTTCACTTAGGACGAGACTCTAAACTCATAAAACAACACCACACAAATTGGCGTCTAGCAACAGTTCAGCATTTGGGATTTTCCAAGCCTGAAGATCTTCACTATTCGTTAACATTTTCTTGTTCTGAAAAGGACGCCGCAAGAATTCGCGAATCATTGCTTGAACATTTAAAATCGATGACGCAAACAATTGAAAAATCAAAAGAAGAGAAGGCATTCGTTTACTGTTTTGATTTTTATAGTTGGGACTAGTTTTGAAAAAAGATTTGATCCGATAGTCAAACCTGACGTATCAACTTTTAGACCTACACTATAGGCACAATTTTAAAAAGCCATCGCCGAAGTTATAAAATATCTTCTTTTTAATTTACGAAAAGGTAAGTTACCTAAAAAAGTATTCCGAGAGTCACTTTTAAAATCAAATCAGAATTTCTTTTACTCATACTTGATTCGTTTATGCCGGACGTAAATGACGCCTCTTCTTGAAGATCTGAGTGAGTCGACGCCAAAGAAATACCTATTAGCCCCGACCTGCCAACAAATTGATAGCCAACTTCACCAAAATAAAAATATCCATTCGATTTAGTTTCCCCGAGAAAAGTATCAATGAACTTTCTTTGAGCAGAACCGGCTCCAAAAACCAACTTCACAGAATTGTTTAAATATCCTGAGGGGTAGTAGCCCGCACTGGCTCCTCGATAATAAGTCGGCGCACTCTGTTCGCCGATAAAGGAGCCTGACGCCGAACCAGACACTTCGCCGTCATCATAAATAAACTCTCCGCCCAAATGAAAATCTTCTGCGAAAAATAATCTTGCTGAAATCCATGAGCGATCAAATTGTGTTTTTTCACTAGATCGAAGAAGAGGATGAAAAATATCGCCTTCAACGCCTATATTCATTCCAAATAGATTTTGCGACAAGAATATTAAGCACAGAATATAAAATTTAGATATGCTCATGCTTCCTATTCCCATTTGCAAAATCCACTAGACAAAGGCGGTTTTGATTGAGATTTCCCAAATGCTCGCAATTTATAACTTCCCAAAAAGCTGTCTGGGACAATTTCGAAATCCCATTCTTTACTCATCAATTCATTTTTGACTTTCAAAGTCGTTGAATTAAATTCGTTATTCATAAATTGGGACAATGAAATATTAGGCAAAAAAGTTGAAGTTCTAGATGATAAATAAACGCTTTTAAATGCTCTAAAATAAAACGCAACACCCGTAGTTCCATTTCTGATTTCATCAATTCCAAATATTTCATAAATTTCTTGATCAGATCCTTCAATTCCAGCACCACACCATATTTTTTGATTTGAATTCCAAATCGGCGACAACAACGGCTCCGGATTATTTCCTGAAAAAAGCATTCCTATGACTTTTCTGCTTTCGTCTGAGTTAACAGCGCCGTACGTCCTTGCCCGATGATATATCCATTCGTGGACAATGAGTGCTGTTTTCTCAACGATCGAAAGTTTTGACCAATACTCAGCATCTCGATAGATGGTCCCTTCCTTTGAATAGACAGCTATTTGCACGACTTGGCAGTTGCTAGGTAGGTTAGGTAAAGTTGCGTCTCTGGTTGGTGTAAGGCGCTCACCGCTAGCTATATCTTTAAAACGACCAATTATCGAGTCCTGCATCTCTTTAAGCACAAGATCTGGCAGTTTAGGATCGTCCATCCCCTTCAAAGACTCAGAAAGATATTTTGCCATTTCCATTCCGAAAAACTTTATACTTTCTTCGAGTGTACCAAACTTTTCAGTGGGATTAAGACCAGACTTTCTCGCCTCAAATAAATCTAGGGTTTGTAAGCTAGATCCACACATCACTCCAATTCCGCCACCACCATCGACGCCGCCCGCAGCAGACGGGATGTAGGCGGGTTTTGTGTCGGACGCTTCGGAAGTGCCAGAGCTGCAAGATACGTTTACAATACTCAGTAACAGAATCGATGAGAGTAAAAAGAATTTCACAAAACCTCCTATATTTGTTGTTCAACCAAATACAGACTTAATAAAATTTCTAAAAACCGCTACATTTTTAATTTTAATTGTTATAATTAAAATTAACATTTATGCTAACTTTAAAATATTCTATAGCGGGGTAATGCATGAACACGTTTGAATACCGTGATTACAAGCAATGCGTCAACGACTGGATCAAGGGTCAACCTAGCGGTGGTCACGGCCAACTAAGAAAAATGGCTCTTTTTCTGGGTCTCAACTCGGTGGTTGCCAGCCAAGTCTTTCGAGGAGACCGCGATTTAACTCTGGAACAAGCATTGGGTGTTACTCAATTTATAGGATATACAGAGCTTGAGCGGGACTTTTTTTTACTTCTAGTCCAAAAATCAAGAGCCGGTTCCCACGATTTGAAAAAAGTATTAAATCAGCAAATCGAAGATTTTGCCCTATCCGCCCAATCTTTAAAAAATCGAGTTAAGCATCAAAAGTTTACAGATGAAGCCAAGGCTACGTTTTACTCACAATGGTACTACAGTGCTATCAGATTAGGAGTTTCAATACCAAGCCTCGGTGCTATCAGCGCCATTGCAGATTACCTCAACCTTGAGCGAAAGCTCGTTGCGAAAGTAGTGGAGTTTCTTTTAAAACATAAACTAGTAGTTGAAGACAATGGACGTCTTGATATGGGACCACAAGTAACTCATGTTGGTCACGATTCAGTTTTTGTGAATCGGCATCACGCGAACTGGCGACTAAAGGGACTACAGGCTATGGAACAACTAACTGACTCCGATTTATTTTACACCGGACCGATGGCTCTTTCAGAAGATGCCGCTAGCGAAATTCGTAAATTACTGGTGGACTTAGTTGAAAAGACGACAAAAAAAGCGTCAAACTCAGATTCAGAAGTTCTAAGATGTTTAACGATCGATTGGTTTGGCGTAGGAGCCAAAGACGCTCGCTAGTGCATATTTTTCAATTTTAATGGTGAATCTTTTGGCTCTAAAATACTGCGTTACCCAGTAGCGTCGGGATAGGTGATTTCATACAACATTCAAATCCCAAGGTCCGTCGTCGAAGCGATACTTGATAGTTTAGTTTTAGTAGTTTACATTGACTGGGATGACTTGGACTTATTCGCCTCAAAAAATAGAAGGCTCAAACGTTTCGATAGAGCCGTTAACTATGGCGCTTTTTGATGAAACATGCAAATCTCTTATTCCGGACCCAGATGGTTGGTACTCCGTCATGTTTGGACTTAATACCCAAGAGGCATATAAGAAAGAGTTCGAAATCGCCGAAGACATGCGGAAAAGTCAAAATGGAGTGGGATTCGCAATTCGGGATAATTTGTCTGGCGAAATTGCTGGAATTTCATTTTTTCTAAGAATGGATGATGAAAACCGATCTCTTGAAATTGGAACTACGAATATCGCGCCACGATTCAGAAATACCCACGTAAATTCATCTGCAAAATTTTTAATGCTTCAAGAAGCCTTCGAAAAATTGAAATGTATCCGAGTTTCCTTTCGTGTCGACGAGGAAAATAAAATTTCAAGAGCCGCCGTTGAAAGAATTGGTGGCAAATACGGCGGTCTGTTAAGGTCTGAACGGATTCTGCCAGATGGAAGAATCCGCAACTATTGTTTTTACAGCATCATCGACTCAGAGTGGCCCGATGTAAAGTTGCGTCTAGAAAAAAGGACTTCGAGTAGTTAAGGCTATTGGGGGTTGAAAAGGTGAACCATGTTTTTTCATTCGTGAGCCTCAAGGACTTTAATTATTTAAGACAAATATCTTCAATCTTTTTTAAAAAGTCCGAAACAAAGTTACTATTTCCTGAAGTCTTCCCTAGTGCCGCATCTAAACGGTTTCGATCATCAAAATTTAACTTGTGTCCGCTTGCTAGCTTACGAAACAAATCAATGATTTCGCTATGGGCCGAAAATTCGATCAATAAGTCTAGTTTTAAAAGGGCATTGCCAAACTCGCTCATGACATTGTTAAGTAGTTCCGAAGTTCCGCCCTCTAACAACAGGCCAAAATCATCAACCGAATCAACAAAGTCATTTGTGAGATTTGACGATAGATCAACAGATTCATTGGAGTTTAAATTCAACATAAAAACCGAAGCTTGATTCTCTCGATGTAAATCTTTTTTGAGCCCGTTCAAAAATATTTGCCTCAATTCTCTCAAGTTCCCGTGTACGAGTGATCCCCTAAGCGCAAGAAGTCGTTCCAAATTTATTTTTAGATTTGGCGCTTTTACTCTTAGCTCTGGAATTATTTTTTCAATTTTTCTAAATCCCGGAGCAACTAAATTTTTGTTTTTTGTTCGCTTTAAGTCTCCTGAGAGTCTTGTCTCAATTTCAAGCCGACTAGCAATAGTACGAAGCTTAATTTCCCAAAGAGTTGTAACTCCGCTTGCGACTACAGTGTTTGTCCATACGTTACTTAAGTGATCTTTAACGATAGAATCAAATCTGGAAAGAGGACCTCGTTCATCCGTTCCTAATATCAACGAGGTTACCGACTCTGCGTAATCACGAAGCCGCACTTGGCCGGCTGCACTTTCGGGTACTATTATACTACAAAATGCAGAATAGACCTTTTCACGAATGATTTCTTTTTCCCTAAGGTGAATTAGATTTTCTGTATTCAATGGATTTTCTAAAACTACGATTTGATAGCCTTTTAGTGAAAATTGGACAATTTTGGCAACGGACTCTATTCGATTATATATTTTCTTAATTTTTACTATTATGCTCATTTAATCGCTAAGCCCCACTCGTCTAATTATAAAGTTTCCTTAAATCAATTATCTAGTTTAAAATGGCTTCGCCGCTGTTGAATGAGAAGTTTATCAAACCTGTTTCAAATGAAAACCATTAAATAAATTATCTGTAAATTAAAAAATAATGAACGAAAAGCTATCTAAATTCACAAACATAATGGCTAGGTTAATCTAGCACCACTTCAATAGACACTATTTTATGATGAAGCATAAAGAGAAGCTGAAGCCACAGACTCTCTCTAGAGATTGAAAGTTTCACATATCACAATTTCTGAGCCCGAGGAGTTTTAACTCTTTTAAAAGTGAAGGTCAGATTTTCCTATTAGAAACTTCAAACGGCTTGTAGTCTATTATTTTAGTACGACAATCCGTAAACGTTTCAGATACTTTTTTAATATTGGTACCCTCACAAACGATCTGTGCGGTTCGACGTGTAGGATCGAAACTGTACGAAAAACTTCTCTTTTCACCGCTGTCAGTTTCAGCTTCGCAAGTTACGGGTTGCCACGTTGACTTTCGGTCATTGATAAATCCGTACATTGATGTCACGCAATGGCTTCTAGTCGCTTGGCTAAAATTTTCGCCACAGTATGTTTGGGAATTCAAAAATCTCATTTTTCCATACAAAGAAGAGTAGGCATCTATGGCGTTCGTATGTTGAAAAAACGTAGATTCTCCAACACCTGGGTGCTGGCAGACAGACGCTATTTTAGGGTAAACATTTTCATTTCCCATCCAGGCAATTACATCAAAAGTAACTTCAAGTGTATCGCACGCATTATTGGATATTTGTACTTCGAGTTTATAATCATGGTTGGCTTCAATTTTTACCTTATCCAAAACAGATATTTCAGTTTTAATATCACCATCGACTAAATACATCTTTGAATCGGGACCAGTACAATTACCAAAATGCGCTTTTAGTCTTTTTTCTATAACTTTAAATCGAACAGAGCTGCCAGAATTAAAAGTGTAAATGGCCTTGTAATCACTTTTTGAGCCTGTTCCTTTCAATGATACAATGTTATCTTTCGTTGTTTCCAAATCCTGTCCAACCATAGATAGGTTAAGTTTTGATTCGATTACATAATTATTAGCAAGACCACTATCATTCTTGGTCTGAGGAGGGACTGAGTTGTCGGAATTTTGAGGTGAACTAGAATTGTTGCTGCATCCAACTAACACAATAAATAAAACAGTTGATAAGGCCTTTTGTCTCGACATGATTTCTCCAGATGAAAGGTGTTCTATCGCGCTGCCCTTGGAAAAGCAAGTAACGCCATCAGATCTCGATTTTAAGTGAAAATATTAACCAATGTAGTTTTTCATTTCCAGTTAAACGATACTCCCACTATTTATCGCCCAGAACTATAGTTTTCCCACATTTCTTTAAGGTGATCTTCGTTAAACACCCTTAAGCCGCCACAAATACGGGTGGATGGAGTTTTGCTTAAATCCATCCACATTCCCGCCATTATGCCGACGATTTCTCCGTCTTGATTTAAAATCGGGCCTCCGCTATTGCCGTGCTCGCAATCAAAATCCCCGATAAGCATGTTTTTTTCAAAAAGCGTTTGGTCGGATGAACTAAGTTGCATTCCTGTTTTCATCATCCAGGTTTTAACATCCATTCTTTGGCCCCTTGAAAAATAAATGGATTTGCCATCTGAATCAGACGCATTCATTAGCCTTCGATTTGACGTTTCCATCGGAAATCCAACTAAGTATAACAATTCGTTTTCTTTTGGGAGCTTTTGGGCAAATCGAAGAGGCGTTACAACTACGGAAGAACTTAAACTGATTTTAACCAAATCGCTTAACCTACCTAAAGGGGACACCATAGATTCTTTTCTTCCGGTATATAATCTCGAATCCGGATTAAAAAGTGATAGGGTTGCGGATATAGCTCTGGGATCAAAAACTGATTTTCCGGCTTTATCGCTGACCCCCAAAAATACGGGGTAAGAATTTAGCGTGTTAAATATTTCTTTTTTTGATTTTGCACTCTTAGCAGAAACCTCAGCGGAAAGTACTTCGTAAAAATTATGAAGATTTGTATAAAGAGACTGCTTATTTCCAGCAATAAACGAGGTTCCTTCCCCCATTTGTGCAAAGACGATACACAACAAAAATCCATTTTTTTCACAATGATTGATTTGGGCAGTTTGAAACCATTTACTTTTATCTGATTTTAATATTGCTACCGCAGCTTTGTCGGCCAAGTTAACAGTGGAAATGTTGAGTCCGCCTTGAGAATATATTTTGAAAACGGCGCGCGATGCCTGCCTAACTTTTTCTGGAATGGTGGGGTTGGTTTCTTGAAGAAATCCTGGCGCAGCGATTGACGTTAACGCAAAATTCATTACCAGCAGGCAAATAAAATAAAGTCCCGATTCAAATTTCTTCATTTTTACGCCACCTTTTTAAGTTTATGAACCTGGAGCATACTAGGGTAATTTTACAAAGTTGTCTTTCGTAGTTATTTTGAACAGCAATTTATTCAACACGCGCGCGCTTGAACGCTCGCAGCACGCTCCTATATGGCAGGCGGATATTCATAACATCGAGCTTGGAACCCGATCCTTGAGATGAAAATTTAGCTTTCGCATATATAATTTTTATAAAATGACTATTTTGAACTCAAAATCACATATTTCTCAGTAAAATCAACGCTGTGAACAAAAAACATCAGTTTTAGAAGCGCTGAAAATCTAGCACTTATTTTTTTCATAGAGAAATCGACATTTAAATAAAAATCGCAAATGCGGTGTTGATTCAATTATGAGAAGAAGTTTTCAGAAAAGCTGGGTACCAAACTACGCTTGTGAATCTGCAAAAGCATACGGTGTATGATATCACGCTTGGTCGCACGGAATCTAATCTAGGCAAGTATTTGCAGAAGTTACCGGATCGAAACAATTGCAAAGTTATCGTGATGGATTTAAGTGAAACCTATCGGAGTATTGCAAAAAAATATTTTCCCAAAGCGATGATCGTGGCTGATAGATTCCATGTGGTGCGATTAGTGAATCATCATTTTTTAAAAGTATGGTCACAGCTAGATAGTGTGGGGAGAAAAAATCGCGGATTGATGTATTTAATGCGAATGCATGAGTGGTCAAAGATGAAAGAGAAATCGCGAAGAAATTTAAATAGATATTTGCAGGAAAACCCTGCGCTGAAAGCGGTTTACGATTTTAAACAGAGGTTGATGAAGTTAATTTTAACAAGAGTATCAAGCCGTCGACCGGCTCAAAAGCAGATACCAAAATTTTTGGACGCAATAGGGGCTTTAAAAACGTCGAATTTTGGAAATTTAGAAACATTGGGAAATACGTTGGATGAATGGAAAGAGGAGATCGTAAGGATGTGGAGATTTAGTAAAACCAACTCAATAACTGAGGGTGTACATCGAAGGATGGATGAGATACAAAACCGTGCGTACGGTATGCATAATTTTAATAATTATAGAATCAGAGTAAAAGCATATTGTAGCTAGCAGAAACCATGACTGCCCCTACCTTTGGAGAAGAACCGGACACAACTGGGACAAACTCGATTTTAGTGATTTTGCAAAACATAATTAAGTGTTTGATTTATTTGGTGAACCACGCTTCCCAATAACCGAACTCTTGCAAGCTATTGATTTCACCACATTTATCGTCAAAATCAGCAAACGAATTTCTGCTGAAGACAATAAAAACATAGTCGAAATGTACTCTAAAGGCATGTCCCTTCGCAACATCTCGAATCAGCTTGGAATGTCGAAAAATGGTGTGCGCTCTAGCCTCCTACGAGCGGGGCAAGAGCTGCGCAATCCGACTCCTAAAGTCACTCACAAGCGTTCGCTCAAGTCAGGCAAGCAAGCGGCTCTACCGTACTATGGCTTCTGCTACTTTGAAGGGAAGATCGTAAAAGACCCAAGGGAGTTTCCGACTCTTCAAAAAATCCATCGTCTCTGGACCCAGGGACAGACCATCCACCAGATAAATTTAGAATTGAATCGAGCCAAGCTTCCATCTCGCACGGGCAAAACTTGGAGCTGGGCTGCTCTTCAAAACATCGTCGCTCGATTTGAAAACAAACAAGTCATCTTATCCAAAGGGGGAAAATATGAATTTAGATAAACTCATCACGATTGCTGCTGGAGTAGTGCTTGCACTCTCGTTGACTGTGAACCTCGATAAAATTCAAACTCTAATCTGGCGTGCGCAAGCCAAGCTTATCTATGGATCTCGCACAGAGACTTGGGGAAGCCCGCGCTTCTTTCCGCGTGAGTCGGATAAACAGGAAGCAAAATCCTCTAGAGCTGATGCGACCAAATTTGAATAAGACACATTTAGACGCGTCGACCCAAGGTCTCAATCTGACACAAAAGAAGTCAGCGAAAAATAATTTGTAAGATTTTGCGCCTTAAGCGCACTCATCCAAATGAACGAAATCAAAATCGATATTTGGAGGAGAAATGAAAATTAACGGAATTCTTATGGTCATCGCAGTAGCAATGGCCAGCACTAACGTCAGGGCAGGTAACTACAAGCTTGATGAGTCCCACACTCAGGTCGGATTCAAGATCAAGCATTTGGTCATTTCAACAGTATCAGGGCGTTTCAATAAATTCGCCGGAAATTTTGAATTCGATCCCAAAAAAGGTGAAATCAAAGGCTTGAATGTCGAAATTGAAGCCTCATCAATTGATACCAACGAGCCCGATCGAGACAAGCATTTAAAAAGCCCTGATTTTTTTGATGTTGAGAAGTTTCCTAAGCTGACCTTTGTTTCGAAGAAAACAGTCACGAAAGAAAATAAGCCAACGAAAATCGAAGGTGAATTGACGATTCACGGAATTAAAAAGCCAGTCACCTTAGAAGTTGATTACAAAGGCTCGACAACAGACCCTTGGGGTAACGAGCGAATCGCTTTTGAGGCATCAACTCAAGTCAATCGAAAAGACTACGGTCTTAAGTGGAACAAGAATCTCGATAAAGGCGGAGTCATGATCGCTGACGATGTGAGGATTCTCATCGAGGGCGAAGCACTCCTTCAAAAACCTGAATCAGCTGAAAAGAAAGAAACAAAATAACTCTTTGAAAGGGAGGATAAAGTGAAGCAAATAGTTTTAGCAATTCTAATGATAGGATCATTCGCATTTGCGGATGGATTTAAAATCGGACTCGGTGGCCACTGTCCAGTTGGCTATGTCATGGCTGGGAAACAGGTCTTTGGTGATCCGAAATTCTCGTCTGAATATCAGGGAACAACTTACTACAATTCGAGTGCAGAGGCGAAAGCCATGTTCGATAAGGAGCCCGCAAAATACGTCGAGGCTGTTAAATATAAAGGATTCTGCGCGACTGGCTTAGCTATGGGGAAGCAGCTTGAAAGCGATCCTGGAATCTTCTCAAAGGTTGACGGTAAAGTGTATTTCTTTAGCAGCGCAGAGGCAAAAGCGATGTTCGACAAAGACACAAAAAAGTACGTCGGCATGGCTGATAAAGAGTGGAATAAATTAGCTAAGAAGTGAAAAAACATAACAAATCCAAAAGGAGAGCGAAATGAACAAGACAGCAATTTTAACAGCAGCACTAACTGGGCTTATGATGGCAGGTTGTGCATCAGGAACAAAAGCGACTTCTGACTCATCGAGCACTGTTGCTCAGGGCGAGTGCCACGGCGTGAACTCATGCAAAGGTACTGGAGAATGCGGCGGTGCGGGACATTCTTGCGCTGGCAAAAATTCTTGCAAAGGAAAAGGTTGGGTTAAACTTTCTAAAGCCGATTGTGATGCTAAAGGCGGCGCATTTAAAAATATGTAATGAAGATGGATAGGAAGAGAATTGTATGGATAAAACTCCAATGGTTGGTGTCGGACTACGTCCCACTCACTATCCAGAATTAGAAATGGACACAGAAACCAATGCTAGAAAAAGAGTTGATTGGTTTGAGGCTATTTCTGAAAACTATATGAACACTGAAGGACGTCCGCTTAAGATGTTGCTTCATGTTCGCAAATCCTACCCCGTTGCTCTTCATGGGGTAGGCCTTTCTATTGGTTCGCATGACAGTGTTTCGGAAGTCTATTTGAAAAAACTCAAATCGCTCGTCGAGCGTGTGGAGCCTAGTATTGTTTCGGACCATTTCTGTTGGTCCAGCATTGGCGGACATTATTCGCATGATTTACTTCCATTTCCGTTTCATTCGGAAGCACTCGACATCATTTGCAGGAACGTCGAGACGGTCCAAGATTTTATGGGGAGGCAGATTTGCCTCGAGAATATTTCCTACTACCTAAAATCGAAAACTGATGAAATGCCAGAGGCTCACTTCATTAATGAAGTTTGCAGACGGACTGGTTGCGGACTTTTACTCGATTTGAATAACGTTGATGTGAATTCTAAAAATCATGGATTTCGTGCATTTGAATTTATCAACGAGCTAGATTTAAATCATGTTAAACAGATTCATTTAGCTGGCCCTTCGCAAGAGGACGGTTTTGTTTTCGATACTCACTCGACTCCGGTGCCGGATTCTGTGTGGACACTTTATCGGCAATTCACTGACATTAAGAAGAACGTTCCCGTTATAATCGAATGGGATGAAAATGTCCCTTCATTTCATGTTTTAGAAGAAGAAGTTCTTAAGGTGCGGAAAATCCAAAATGCTCGAGAGGTGCACCCGTGAGAAATGAAGACCTCAAAAACTGGCAGGTTCACTTCTTCAGTTATATGATGAACATTGAACAAAGCTTTATATCTAAAGCGACATCGATGAATGAACTTTCTGTTCGATCTTGTGCTGACATTTATAAGCGAGGATACAGCGCCCGTCTTGTCGAAAGTTTGGGTGATACTTACTCGGCAACTTGGTGGGTTTTAGGTGATGATGATTTTTTGAAGTTAGCAAATGAGTTTGTGGGAAACATTCCCTCAAGAAGTTTTGATCTATCAGATTATGGAGAAGAGTTTTCCAGTTATTTAAGAAGTTCCCCCGTCATCGCAGAAATTCCATTTGTTTCGGACTTAGCTCTTTTTGAATGGAATTTTAAGACCTTGTTTCATTCTAAGGATGTTCACGCTGCGGAAAATATTTTTAGTCTCATTGGATCGAATCCGGATGCGAAAGTTCATTTGTTGCCATCAATAATTTTATGGCAATCAGATTTCGCTATCTACGAAATCTGGAAACGTAGAAAAGGAAACATCACCTCACTCAATGAAATTGATCTGGACATGAGTGAATCCATTTTATGTCGTAAATTAGACGGCAAAGTGCACATGAGCTATTTAGAGGAATCAGAGTTTCGAATGTTAAAACAGTTCGAAACACCTCGGTCTATCGAGGAAGCTGTGATTCGGTACCAGCAACTTTTCGGTGAATTGACTCCTGAATCGATTCAAAGTCTATTCGCAAGAATAGGCGTTCTCGGAGTTCTCGGCACCTATTCCTAAATTGGTGTGCCTTCAATATTGAAACTCAAGACTCTTCGGTTTAATATTCTCTTATCCGCAGGAGTTCCATTTGAGTAAAGCTAAGCTGGTTAAATTGATTGAAAGTGATGAAATAAAAAGTTGGCGATTGCTCATGTCTGCATTTCAAAGTGTTTATGGACAACTGGAAAAGGCGCTCGCCGAGAAAGACGTCTCAGTATCTCGGTTTCAAGTGCTATTTTATCTCTATTTTGAAGGTAGTTCGAGTGCCTCAGCACTTTCTCGAAAGCTACTGGTCACGCGCTCGAATATGTCGATGTTTTTAAAGAGAATGGAGTCGGATGGACTCATCGGGTTTGATATTCCAAAGGGACAAAAACGTCCGGGTGTCGAACTGACAGCCAAGGGCACTAAGTTCTTCGAAGAGCTTTTTCCTGAGCACGCAGCCCGCGTAACTAAAATGGTTCACTCATTTGCCCCGCAGACCATAAAAGATCTTGAGAAAATTAGGCAGCGCGTCTCGAGCGATCCCTAAGGGTCATAGGCAGTGACTCTAAGGCTTGCCAAAATAATGTTAATATGTGAACATTATGCAGAATGACAACATCGGGACTATCTACGACACCTGAAATACTGGCTGCATTTCGTTCTCAAAACTGGGACGCCTTAGAGGGTCTTGTTAAACAGTACACCGAAATGTTGCTTAAGGGTGCGCTGAGCCTCGGTTTTAAAGCGCAGCAGGCTGATGATCTAGTGCAGTCAGTCTGGACCACTTTTTTTGAGGTCATCCACACCTTTGAGGGAAGGTCTCAAGTGAAGACTTTCCTGTTCGGAATTTTAATCAACAAATCCCGTGAGCTAAAACGCGAGAATAAGAAAAACGACAGTCATGATCCGATTGATGAGGTTATGGCGGATCGGTTTAGCCAACAGGGCTCTTGGGCTAAGCCGCCTATCGCACCGGACCGATTCGTCGAGAGCATTCAAAGCCTTCAAGTCATTCAGGACTGTATAGAGCACTTGCCGGTCAATCAAAGGGCTGCTTTTTGCTTTCGCGAAGTTGAAGACCTAGAAATGCCGGAAATCTGTAAGATTTTGGACGTAACTAACACTAATCTAGGTGTCCTTCTTTATCGGGCGAAAAATCGCCTGAGAGAGTGCATCGAAAGAAAAGTGGATAGAAAATAATGTTATCCTGCAAACAGACCGTTCAGATTTTGTCCTCAGACCAAGAGCTCTCGTTTCGGCAGAAACTTGAGCTTCGAGCGCACTTATTCATGTGTAAGCACTGTTCGGCCTATTCTAAGCAATTGAAAGCGATCGCCGTTCAATTGCGGCAAAATTTTCGAGAAATCACAAGGACCAACCCAGAGCATGTTCGCGACCTAGAAGATAAAATTATTCAGAACGCTAAAAAGTCTGGAACCCCAGACTAAGAGCGTAAAGTGTCAAAGTGATTCCTTGCCACCTCTTGTTTTGAAAAGTGAACTGTTCTCGATTTTTCAATTCCAAAGGTCTTTTTTAAAAATCTAGATCGAGCCTTTGTTCTTCTTTTCTATTTTTCTGTTTTAGCACCGCCAACACGCTCATAATGAGAAAAAATCATATCCTTTTGATCCATCTTAGATATCGCAGCTCCAGCTATAGGATCCGTCATCACTTGTTCAGAGGCCTTTTTTGCCATTTTTATATTCGACCAAACTACAAAGTCGATCCATCTGCCATTTTCAGAACTATAGTAATAGTCCCTGGATTTAAATCCTTCAAACTTTTTGACTACATTATTTAGATCCCTCATGAGTCGTTTTTGTTCTTCTATATTGACGCCATCTTTGAATTTTACTGAGACAATCTCAAAAGTATCACTTGCTGTGGCTAAATTAGAAAATAACATGACTAAAGCTCCGATAATTATTTGTTTCATACCTATCTCCCGCTTAAGCCAGCATATTTAAATATATGTCATTTTATGTCATATTTTATGATATGGTTTTGAAAATGGCTAAAAATGGTAATAGGTCAGTGCAAAATAGAATGAGTCAACTTCTGGGACTTCTGCGGTCCGATAATTATTGGACAACTGTGGCGTTAGCAAAGGCCCTTAGAGTGTCTCACCGCACGTTAATGAGAGACTTAGAAGAATTGAAGGCGCAGGGATATCCCATAGAATCTGACAGAGGCCGCGGAGGTGGCACAAGGCTTAATGGCCGATGGGGTATTGATCGGCTATTTATCTCAAACCAAGAGGTCATTTCCTTACTTATTTCTTTGTCAGTCACTGAAGCTCTGAGTCCAAATGGCAATGACCTTGGTGTAAAATCAATAAAGCAAAAGATAGCTAGTGCTTTTCCTGAATCGCAAAGACGAACTATCATTGATTTAAGAAAAAGAGTTCTGATAGGTCAAAAAGCCTCCGATCCCATTTTAAAGACAGTAGTTAGAACTTCAGACATGGTCTGGAAAAAGGCGATGCAAGCATTTTTTGAATCAAAGGGCGTAGATATAAAATATCAAGATGAGAAGGGCAATATTACTCACAGAAAATTTGATCCACACTTTCTTCTTTTGAATTGGCCTGTCTGGTATTTGCTTGGGTGGGATTACTTGCGAAATGATGTGAGGGTGATTAGACTAGATAGAATTAAACATCTCGAAAACTTAACAGAGTCAATAGTGCCAAGACCTCGATATATATTTATTGAAAGCTATAAGGAGTTTTTTGAGGAGATTTGATTGGCGAATTGTTGAATGTCTCTCAGAAAAACTGGTGTACTAGCGATCATGAGAGGATATAATTTTCCTTTCATTCTTTACAGATCCAGGTGTTTGTCTGAAAAAATCCTTAAAGGCTTTGTTAAAAGCAGATAGAGATTGGTAACCAATCGAGTAACAGGCTTGATCCACATTCATGCCCGAATTGAGCAAAGTCCAAGACTTTTGCAGCCGCCACCAAGTTAAAAATTGCATCGGTGTAGTACCTCCAATTTTTCTGAATTTTTGTATTAGAGATGACCTAGAAATATGACCACAAGCCGCCATTGAATCTAAGTCCCAATTAAATTCGGGTTTATCAACTATTGCAGAAACAATAGGGTAAAGACTTGAATCAGAAAGAACATTCATAAAGTGCCCCTTTTTTTGTGGAATAGAAATATAGTCACCTAAGGCATTTAAAAATATGAGTTCAGCGAGTTTATTGAGTTTTGCTTTTTGTCCTAAAGAATTTTGTTTCATATTTTCGTAAATAATGAGTTCTAAAATGGGCTGCATCCAGCCTTTAATTTCTGAGTATCGGAAAATAATATACTCAGGTAAAATATTTAAAATAGACTCACTTCCGCGGTGAGCAAAGCGTATATCCGCACAAAGTAAGCCTGTGCTATTAAGTTTACTTTCGCTGTTAAATGAAAAAATTTTTGGTTTTGCAGTTTCTCGAGTTGTCGGTTGCATGCTGTGTTTAATTTCTTTTGGGAAAATAACGAGATCTCCGTAAACAAGATCCGTCGTGAGTTTTGGCGGAATGTTTAGTCGACATCGATCTGATGTCACAACATGAAAGCAAGTTTGTCCTAATTGTTTTTCATTAATTTGCCAGTTACCACAAATTTTAGCATTGTGATAGATATCAACATCCAGGTTAAGCAAGTTTAAAATTTTAGATAAAGCATCCATATTGTCCTTTAAAGTATAAAAAATGCTATTTAAAGCATTATAAGTACATTTTTAATACTATAACATAGTTTTATAAAGCAATTAATGAAAAAGGAGTTTGCTGTGAAAAAAATCATAATACTTATACATATACTATTAGTGTCTGCATTGACTTATGCGACTGATCTACCAACAGTAGTGTTGGTTCATGGTGCATTTGAAGATGGATCATCTTGGAACAAGGTCACATCCCAATTAATTAAAAAAGGTTATAAAGTTATCGCAATACAAAACAATCTAAAAAACCTTAAGGAGGATGTGGATAATACTCAGAAAGTGATCGCTAAAGAAAAGCAAGTCGTCCTTGTAGGGCATTCTTATGGTGGTGCTGTTATTACCCAAGCTGCTTATGGAAAAGCGAATGTAAAATCATTAGTTTATATCACAGCTTTTGCGCCAGATGAAACTGAGCAGTTAGGTCAACTAATTAATAAATTTGAGCCGGCGCCAATTAATGAAGCACTACAGCCAGATGATACTGGTTCTGTCTATATTAAAAATGAAAAGTATAAAGAGATTTTAATTAACGAAGTTTCAAACCATGATGCTTTGGTTATAGCAGCATCTCAACGTCCGATATCAGGTTCTATTTTTGCTGAACCGATGGGAAAACCAGCATGGTTAGAAATTAAATCTTGGTATCTGTTGGCTCAAAAAGACAAAGCTCTTCTTCCAAATGTACAAAAATTTATGGCCGAGCGAGCTAAATCTGAAATTATCACTGTCGATAGTGGTCATGGTCCACACGTTACACATGCAAATAAAGTTACTAAAACAATTATTGAGGCAGCTCAATAACAATAACACAGGAGAATAAAATGGGATTATTTACAAAACACACAATCGAATCAGCACCAGCTGCAAGTCGACCGCTTTTAACAGGAATTAAATCGAAATTTGGATTTATTCCCACGATGTTTGACTACATGGCTGGGGCGCCAACTACAATTGAAGCTTATTTACAGTTGAACGAACTTGTATCGAAGACTAGTTTCTCAGTTTCAGATCAGCAAATTGCATTGATGGCCGTTAGTGTTGAAAATGAATGTGATTTTTGCGTTAAAGCGCATAAGGCAATCGGTAAAATGAAAGGGGCAAACTTAGAAACTCTACTCGCATTATCTGAAGGAAGAGAAATTGTTAACTCAAAAGATAGGGCGTTGGTTGATTTTGTCCGTCTAGTGGTTAAGGAAAGAGGTCGGTTGACTTTGGGAGATCAAGAAAAATTTATTAAAGCTGGTTTTACTCAGCAAAATATTCTTGAAGTAATGTTGATTGTTTCGATTAAAACTCTTTCGAACTATATTAATCATTTAACCCAACCAGAGGTTAATTCTGAGTTGAGGTAGGAGAGCTAGTTTTGAAATGTATAATATAATGCAGGTTCGATTATCGGCACTGCATTATACATCTTCAAAGCTCGACATATACCGTTGATCAATCCAATTTTTGAGTCGAAGCGGCCACTTGCCCTCGAAGCTAAAGCTTCCCCACACGAAACGAGCGGAGTTTTCTCCAGTTATGAGGATGTTGAGTTGTCTGTTCTTAATTTTAAAATCAGAGGGTTCCAAATCGACAAGTGAATTTCTAATACTCTCGACAAGGTGTCGTCCCTGGTGCACGGCGATTACACCAGATCTAGGAAGATTTGGAAAATCGGTCATCTGAGTCCCATCTCCAACAGCAAAAATACATGACGATAATCGAAGTTTAGAATCCACTTTCCCTGCAAATATTTTTGATGGCAGAGTCGGCGTAACTATAAAAATAGAATCGAACTCCAAATCGCCACCTTGATTCAATTTGATGCTCTTTTGATGAATTTGGTTTACTGGCTCATTGAGATGAATTTTAATACCAATTTTCATGAGAGACTGTTTGATCTGCTCAGAAATTTTCTCAGAATAATTCTCACAGAGTCTCGAGCCTTTAGATACCAAATGAACTTCGCTATTCTTTGCTTGATTCCTATTGAGTCGTATTCTGTCCTTCCTGAGACATCGTTTACAGAATATACCGGAGACATAGTTTACACTTTTCCAATCACGGAGGAATTCCAATGGGTTGGAGGGAGTGTAATAAGATGGATGAGAAGCTTAAATTTATAGCCAGATACTTAGAGGGTGAAAAGATCGCACCTCTTTGCAAGGAATTTGGAATCACAAGACCTACGGCTTACAAGTTGATTGATCGGTATAAAATGATGGGTCAATGTGCTTTGGTTGAACAAAAGCGAACTCCGCATCGATATGCGAATTCTTTACCCATTCAGATTGAAGCCATGATTTTGGATCTGAAACGTGATTACCCAAATTGGGGTGCGCCAAAAATCAGAGAAAAAATAATTAAAAAGTATCCTGATGTGAAGACGCCCGCAAAAAGCACAATACACGCGATCCTTGATCGGCATGGACTCGTGAAGCATCGATTAGGCAGAAGAAGATTTAAAGCAACAGGAACCCCGCTTGAACATGTCACAGAGCCTAATCAGTTGTGGTGTGCTGATTACAAAGGTGAATTTATGTTAGGTAATCGGCAGTACTGTTATCCGCTCACGATCACGGATTACGCTTCAAGATATTTAATCAAATGTGATGCTTTATCATCGACACGAGAAGAGTTTGCGTTCGAGGTTTTTACCAGAGCGTTTAAAGAATATGGAATACCAGACTCGTTGAGGACCGATAATGGAAATCCTTTTGCAAATGGTCAGTCATTTTATAATTTAACGAAATTATCAGTCTGGTGGATGAGGCATGGAATAAATTTAGAGCGCATTACGCCTGGTGAACCACAAGAAAATGGCAGACACGAACGAATGCATTTAACATTAAAACTTGAAACGACAAGACCACCAAGACAAACACTTGTGTCACAGCAAGAGGCGTTCGATGTTTTTCAAAATATTTTTAATAACGAAAGACCGCATGAAGGAATAAAAAATAAATATCCTTCAGAAGTTTATAAAAAGTCCGATAAAGAGTTTAAGAAATTAGAGCCGTTGTTTTATCCCATGCATGATCAGACGATTACAGTGACGACCTGTGGAAGAATCTGCACGAAGAAACTGAAAGTCTCTTTAAGCAGATCGTTCGCAGGGCAGCAGGTTGGAATAAAAGAAATGGAAGATGGTATCTGGGTTGTCAGTTTTATGGATTATGACCTTGGATATTTTGATGAAAAAGGCTCAAGAGTTGAACCGGTAGACGACCCCTTCGGGTTCCAAAAAGTGTAAACTATGTCTCCGGTATGGACCGGTTCATAACGGGTCTTAGTGGGAAGCAATTAGTCATAAAAAAAGGAG
>TARA_B110001454_G_scaffold83721_1_pt1 | contig 25411 bp, 28 predicted proteins | sample TARA_B110001454 | Tara Oceans TARA_B110001454 (sample SAMEA4397004) | marine metagenome | biome: Polar Biome; feature: [MES] marine water layer (ENVO:01000295) within the mesopelagic zone...; material: water (ENVO:00002006), including particulate matter (ENVO:01000060) such as...... | reverse complement strand
CATGGGCCGTGTAGAACCGTAGAACCGTAGAACCGTAGAACCGTAGAACTGAAATTACTTGGCGTCCCCTACGAGATTCGAACTCGTGTCTGCTCCGTGAAAGGGAGCCGTCCTAGGCCTCTAGACGAAGGGGACTCTGAAAATTTCGGAGTCAGATCTTAAGAAAACGAAAAATGGTGGCTCGCGATGGATTCGAACCATCGACCCTTTCATTAAAAGTGAAATGCTCTACCAGCTGAGCTAGCGAACCACTCGAATGACTTAAGAGAGGCCAATTTGATAGAAAACGTATTTTTAGTCAATCAGATTTTAAAATATTTTTTAACTAAATTTTGCCTAAAATTTCGTCGTTTAGGTGTTTTAAAGCGACACTAGCCTACTCTGTGAACAAAATGGCTAATTTTTTCAAAGAAAAAGCGAAGAGTCGAAACTCACGTGGCTTTTTCTGTCGTATGCGATTTCGGGTGCATTCTTCATATCGGATTACTAGTTCACCTATATTATGGATCACTCCGGGCGTTTTGCTAGGTAGCCTCCTAGGCCCCCGATTCCAAATTCTCGTAGACAGTTTGATATAAAAAAATAATAGTCACCCGATGCAGGAATTGAAAATCAAGGACACCGTCGAAGGCACTGGTAAAACTGTCGTTAAAGGTGCGCTCGTCATTTGCCACTATACCGGTTTGTTAGAAGATGGAACCGAGTTTGATTCATCCCACAAACACGGTCGACCATTTCAATTTGTTATTGGATCCAAACGCGTGATTCAAGGTTGGGATATTGGCATCATGGGAATGAAAGAAGGTGGCCAGCGCACTTTGTTTGTCCCTTCTCATTTAGGCTACGGCGAACGGGAAAAAGGTTTGATCAAGCCGCATTCGAATTTAATTTTTCATGTAGAACTAATTGAAGTGCGCACGCGAGACGAATAAATGAATTTTCAAATTCACCACTGCACAATGCACGATATAAAGACCTACGCCACGGTTCTATCGCAGCGGCTCGCCGATTATACCAAAATCATGGCTTCCAAGAAACCTACACGATTCCAGATGCACTTAGAGTGGAAAATGAAATAATCGACGATGTGCAAATGACATTAAAACTATAGAAGGACGGCTGATGGATCCACTTAAATACAATAAACAAGCATGGAATCACCAAGTTGAATCAAAAAATCGCTGGACGATTCCTGTGTCATCGGACGAAGTAGCGAAAGCCAAACTCGGCGACTGGAAAGTCGTTTTGACTCCTTCAAAACCAGTTCCGATGAATTGGTTTCCCCAAACGAATGGGTTATTTAAAAATATAAAGATTCTGGCACTCGCCTCTGGCGGCGGACAACAAGCCCCTTTGTTTGCGGCTGCTGGTGCAGACGTTACGGTATTTGATTATTCGCCAAAGCAACTAGAACAAGACAAAATGGTTTCCAATCGTGAAGGGTTAAAAATTCAATGTGTCGAAGGCGATATGCGCGACCTTAGTGTTTTCAAAAACGAAACGTTCGATTTTATTTTTCATCCGTGTTCAAACTCATTTGTCCCCGATATTCAACCGGTATGGAACGAAGCCTTCCGAGTGCTGAAAAAAAATGGAACTATGATTGCTGGCGTCGTCAATCCCATAGTATACGCCGTTGATCCGGATTTAGATCAAAAGGGAATCGCGCAACTAAAATACAAAATCCCCTATTCTGACTTAACAAGTCTAACGAATGAAGAACGCAAACGCTATACAGATAAAAATGAACCTCTTTGTTTTGGCCATACAATGGAAGATCAGCTGGGTGGGCAAATGAAAGCCGGTTTTCACATGATTGATTTGTACGAAGATCATTGGGGCGCCGACGCTGAAAGCGCCGGGGCTCTAAATAATTTTATTGCCACTTTTACCGCAACTCGTTCACTTAAAACCGAAGGCTCCGCATCCACCGGAAGTTTAATTATTTCGTCGTTAATTTAAGACCGATAATAGAAATTAAAAGCAGGACCAAGAAAAAAATCCGACCAGGTGAGGCCGATTCTTTGAATAAAATGATACCTAAAATCGCAGCTCCCAGCGCACCGATACCTACCCAGATTCCGTAGGCGGTTCCAATTGGTAAATTCTGACTGGCCTTGGCAAGTAAGAACATACTTAACGCCAATGTTATCAATGTAAACAGGCTAGGTACCCATCTAGTAAATCCTTCGCTGTATTTCAGACCAATAGCCCAACACACTTCAAGTAAACCCGCGATGACTAAAAAAATCCACGACCACGTCATTGTATCCATGCGCTCAAGATTACACGTCTCATTCTGAGACGGCAACCCTCCTGTGAAAATTCACGACAGTCGCATGACTAAAATCGATCTGTCGCGACCTTGAAGTTACCAAAACAGTCATAAATCGTTCTACGACAAATACCTTGGCGTTGACTTGGCAACTGTTGATAATATGAAATTATTCTCCAACTCATTGATCATTGTTGTGGTCCTAAGTCAAATTGCCGTACTGCCAGGACATGCCGCTTCCGTATCATGCCGCTTCTTCTACGACCCAATAGTAGGTATCCAATCTATTGAATCAAATACACCGGATAGTTCCAATAATCCTGTTCTAGAGATTTTAAAAGACGTTTTATCTAATCATTTTAATATTCGAAAAATCACACCCGATATGACGGTACAGGCTTTCGAAACTTATTTGGAATTAATTGATCCTCAGCGAATATTTATTTCGAAAGAAGATTTAGCAAAATTAAAATATCCAGTAAAATCGTTTTTTGAAAACATCCATTTAGGCTGGATTAACGGACACACACGCCCTGAATACAGTGCACTTTATGCAAAAACAAGTGATCGCATGGACGCCTATATTGAACGCTTCCTCCATAATGACATGTTCCGAATGCGTATTTTAGATAGAGCCAACGAAATTCAGCAATTAGACAATTTAAATTTTTCTGAAGCGCGACCAGAAAAAACTTCCGATATCGAAGCCAAAGTGATTGAATATTTAGCAGGAAGACTGTCGCTCTTTATCCAATCAACAGAAAATAACTCAAAACGAAAACTACGTCATGCTGATCTTGCGAAATTAATTAGAGCTCTACGTATCGAAATTGAAACACACAAAGAAAACGTCTCTGAAGATTCTATGACCGCCCTAATTGCAAAATCATTTCTAAGCACTTTTGACGCCCACACAGATATGTATTTGCCTGAGGAAACGCGCCTGAGTTTAGATCAATCAAAAAACAAACGAACAAGTTTAGGTATCATGACAGGAATTCACAAAGACGGCATGTTGCTACTTCAAGTTTTCCCAGGCGGGGTCGCAGAAAAATCGGGTCTTCTTAAAGGCGATGTTGTTTTAGCTGTGGAACCGGTCGCAAACTCGGGAAAATGGTATGCTACTAAATATTTAACCATGAAGGAATTCACTGAATCATTATCTGGCGAACCAAACTCAACATATACGGTACGTGTTCTTAGAGACTCAAAAGAATTCACTGTTTCTTTAGTTCGACAGCTGACAACATCAGGAGAACGTTCGGTTAGCCCCGCTGAAATTAGAAAGACACCGGTCGGTGATATTATGAGTGTAAAACTAAGCATTTTTTCCGCTGGCAGTTCCGTGGCGCTAAAAAAAGAGATTGCAAAAAACAAAACAGCCGATACCAAAGGAATTATTTTGGACCTTCGAGGCAATCTCGGTGGCAGTATTGTTGAGATGAGTGACATAGTTCAATTATTTGCTGGCCGTGTGAATTCGATGATTGTACGCGATCGAAATTCGGTCAGTGTCGAAAGATCAAATGTGAAGGACGCTACGGTGTGGGATGGGCCACTCGTAATCCTAGTTGACCATGCCAGTGCTAGTTCTTCAGAAGCCTTAGCGGCTGCTCTACAAGCCCATAAACGCGCCATAGTTGTCGGCGGACCGGTCACGTTTGGAAAAGGTTCAATGCAGAACTATAGAGAAATAAATAGAACGATGTACAAATATACGACTGCTTTATTTTATTCCCCTACCGGTCAACCACTGCAGTGGGATGGTGTGAAAGTCGACATCCCCCTTGTGTCCACAGAATCTGTATCCAATCCTTTTTCAGAACGCATTCAAGCCAACTCAATCAAACCGATGCCGCTGGGTGGATCGACTTCTGGCGTTTCCATTAAGATTCCTAATTTAGATGCGATTAACAAAGAACTTGCCGAAAAATCTAAAAATCGTGGCCTCCACGAACACGCTGAAGGCAAATCCATAAAAGAAATTCACACTCTTAACACAGATGAAGCGTACCGAATTGTTGAAGATTGGCTTCAACTTGAAAACAACAACAAGAGATAAAACTCACAGAGGCGTATCGCCCCATTTTAAGTAAACTTCTTGATCCTCGATGACTACTGCACTAGTTTCATAGGCAAGGTTATGGCGGCTGTGAATCTAACTACCTTAAATAGTTCTTCCTAAATAAAAAAAGTCGAGATAGTTTTAGATGTGTTACACATTGGAGCTGTCTTATGAACTTTCTAATTTCACTTGTTTCATTATTCACATTCTCAACGCTGGGAATGACTTTAGAAGAATCTGTTCCATTCAAAGAAACCAATTGCAAAATTGGTCCACACAAAGCGCAATTTTTATTACGTTTCGATAAAAAATTAGATCCTACAATGAATGATTACTTTGGCGCGCCACTAGTGTACCTAAAAAGCAAACTCTCTCACGATATAGAATCTGACCCCAAAGGCGCAGGCGACTATAGTTTCACGAACCCTAAAGATAATAAGTTTTGCGAAGCGACTCAAGCATTTGCTTTGTCGAAAGATGTATTGGCGATTATTTATTCAAAAGACAATCGACCATTTCACTCACTACACCAAGTGATCGTATGGGACGCTAAGGCGGATAAAATTATTCAAAAGCAGGAACTTGGTGCGATCGCGAACAGTTTCGCAATCAAAGATGGTTTTGCATTTTCGACTGTCGTTCCGCGCAGCGATGTCGGACAAGTAGAAACCACTTCGCCATCTGGAAAGAAAATGCTTGCAGGTGACGAAGATTTAAAAGCCGTTCAAACGTTTACGTTAGAAGGAAAAACTCCTAAATTGGCGATTGATCCAAATCGTAGTTTCCGCTATAGCGAATGGAAAAAATTTTTCAAAAACCGTGCAGAGTATTTAAAAGCCATTGGTTGGAACCCAGACACGAAAACAATTAAAAACAATGTCGTCTATAAAGCTACTTATTTCAATCGCAGAGAAAGCGACATCAGTGAAACCTGCATCAACTTAACAGATATTCGCGATGGGAAATTCGAAAGCGAAAAATGGCGCTGCATTCAAGAAAAACAATAACTAAAACATGGGTTTAATCGACATCATTTCACAGCTTTCCGCACTATGACCTAGCAAGCAAAAGACCAATTGACCGTTTGACCGTTTGACCTTAAGAATAACTAACTCGTAGAATTTAAAAACTATGATTAAAACAAATAGATTCCAAACCTGTCTTTTATTCAACGGCAAAGCTAATGAAGCTGCCAAATATTACGTATCCATTTTTAAGAAGAATTCCAAAATTACCAGTTCAAATCCTACCGCCTCTACTTTTCTTTTAAATGGAAACCCGTTTATTGCCCTAAATGGCCCGAAAATGAAACCGACGTATGCCACATCGACCGTTGTCTTTTGCGAAACACAACGTGAAGTTGACTACTTCTGGAATGCTTTATCTAAAGGTGGCCATAAAGGCCAATGTGGTTGGCTGAAAGACAAGTACGGATTTTCATGGCAAATTGTTCCCACGGTTTTGGACGATTTATTTGACAACAAAGACCGTGAAAAATCTCAGCGCGCGATGAATGCGATGCTAAAAATGAGAAAGCTAGATATCGCTAAACTAAAAAGAGCGTACGCTGGGAAAAAATAAATACCCGAAGTAAAACAGCACGGCAGAACATTTGCGATTCTACCATGCTGTTTAGACTATATTCAAAATCAATGTCTGATTGACATTACTGGGTGTTGCTTTTGAACCGTCGGATGAAGTATCCCGACTTTGATTTCATCCTTTTTGATTTGATACTCTTCGCCTAAACGGATCAAATCACTAACATCCGCTTCCTTTTTCAATTCAGGAAACATTTCCGTTTCCTCTTCTTTGATGTGATGTTCAACTAGCTCAGCCAATACCTTAGCTTTGGCTGACCAAATATCTTTATCAACTGATTGTTTTACTTCCTCTACCAATTGGTCAGCTAATGCATGTTCAACGTCACCTTCGAATGCATTCTCACGCATATCCACTTCGGTTTTTTCATAGGTATAAAGAACCGCTTCTTCGGCTTTTGCGTGAATTGTTAATAGGGGTGCGAATTCATTAAATGCCGCACGACGAGAGCTTAAGCTTAGTTCTGAATTTTTAAGAATTCCAATACAACGTTTTAATGGCTTATGGTCATCCAAAATCATTTGGACGATACCATGATGTCGGCCTTCTACCGGTGCTGACTCCGTATTGCTTTTTTCTTGGGCCATTCTTTTAGGTTTAGCCAACACCTTTTTAACAACGCCAGGCTTTTTTGCTGCAGCCGTTTTCTTTTTCATTGGTGATGATTTTGATTTCTTCATGAATCCTCCATAAGATGTTTTATTAGTTTCTTTACTTAGTACGCGAAGCTACGGAGCAAGAAAGGTGCCGTTAAACACTGATATGAAAACGAAACGGCACGGCAAAAAAATTTACTTTTGGGGCAATTTTCCCGCTCACGGGCAATTTAATGACACCAGTTAGAATCAATTTAGTTTATTGACACATAAAATCGCTTTGAAACAGTTTGATCAAAAGAGATTACTTTTCTAGTGTTAAATACTCATGACTACACGATTAAAAATAAATACTGGTTTTGCCCTGGCTTGTTTAGTTGTCGGGTACGCGACCATCAGTTCTAATATCAATACATCAGAATTTATAGACGACAGTCGCTGGACAACCCACACTCTAGAGGTTCGTTCGGAGATTGAGAAACTATCAACAGCCTATGTAACCGCTCAAAATAATATACGTGGTTATCACATTAGTGAACAACAGTACTACTTAGACAAATACAATTCAGCCAAAAAAGCCTTGAAAAATGGGGTCGGTCATCTGCGAATACTGACTAAAGACAATCCCAACCAGCAGAAAAACATAGACAAATTGGCTCCGACGATCCAGGAAAAAATGACCAACTGGGAAAAATCTTTCGGCTTACGCAAAAAACTTGGGTTTGATGTCATCCGAAATTTAGCACGCTCTCATGAAGTAAAAGCGCTTGACGAGGCCTTTCACTCTACTATTGATGCCTTGATTGACGAAGAAAATCGTCTTCTTGCTCAACGGATTGAATCTACCTTCAATCAAGCACGAAAAACGCAATTGGTGGTCGGTATATCTGGTATTCTGGCGTGCATTCTGATTGTTCTAGCCGCGTTCCTTGTATACCGCGACAGTCGTCGCCGCGAACTGGCTGAAGACAACGTAGATCGCTTCTTTACACTGTCTTTAGATTTATTATGCATTTCGGGAATGGATGGTTTTTTCAAACGACTAAGTCCGTCGTTTGCTGAAGTATTGGGTTATTCACTGCAGGAACTTTATACGACTCCAATCTTAAACTTGATTCATCCTGACGATGTTGAGAAGACAAGCCAAGAAATCGTCAAGCAAATGAACGGGAACAAAGTTTTAGCATTTGAAAATCGATTTCGCTGTAAAAATGGTGACTATCGCATTTTTTCATGGAAATCAGTACCTGTCGGAAACCTGATGTACGCCGTGGCTCGTGATGTAACTAATCAAAAACAATATGAATCGGACCTCCTTGAAGCCCGAGAGTCGGCACAAAAAGCCACTATTGCGAAAAGTTCTTTCCTTGCAAACATGAGCCATGAAATCAGAACTCCGCTCAACGGAGTTGTTGGGATGACTGATATTTTAGCGCGGACAAGTTTAAATGCCGAACAGAGAAAGTTTGTTGATGCCATCAAAACATCGTCTACAAGCCTGCTTAGAATCGTAAATGAAATCTTGGATTTTTCTAAAATTGAAGCCGGACAAGTTCATATGGAAATAGTTGACTTCGAACTTGGGCACTTGATTGAAGAACATATTAGTATGGCAGGGGTTCTTGCACTCAAAAATGACATTCACTTAGAAACTCAGATTGATTCCAACATCCCACCAGTATTGCGTGGAGATTCAACGAAAATTAGTCAAATTTTATCGAACTTCATTAACAACGCGATCAAGTTCACTAAAAAAGGCCACATCGTCATTGCGGCGAAACAATTGGAACGCACACCGACTCATTGCAAAGTTAAAATCAGCGTTAAAGACACTGGGATCGGAATTGATCCCAACCAAATCAATAGCCTTTTTCAGCCATTCGTCCAAGCAGACAGCTCGACAGCACGTAGATTTGGCGGCACGGGGCTTGGATTATCTATTTGCAAACGTTTCACTGAAGTCATGAAGGGTCAGATCGGTGTCGATACAGAACTCGGGAAAGGTTCGATGTTTTGGGTTATTTTAGACCTGGAAGTATCAGAACTGAAATCTTTAAATGGTTATGCCATTCCCAAACCGAAGGAAGGCCTTTCGAAGGCCAATACCGGACAACAACAGATAGAGTACAGAAAAAATATTCGTATCTTGATTGCTGAAGACAACCGGATGAATCAGTTGATCATCATGAACATGATGGGTATTTTGGGCTATTCAGCCACACTGGCGGAAAACGGCGAAGACGCAATTAAACTCTATTCAGAATCTAAATATGACCTGATTTTGATGGATCAACATATGCCTGTCATGGATGGCGCGCAAGCCTGCACCGAAATTAGAAGGCGTGAAGCCGGCAAAAACCATCGTATCCCAATTATCGCTTTTACTGCCACAGTAATTCAAGACGAACAAAAAAGCCAATTCAAGGATCTGATGGACGATTTCTTATTGAAACCGGTTTCACTAGAAGTCCTTGAAGCCATGCTGATGAAATGGGAAGATGCGATCCTCAAACAACCTTAATTGTCTGCAACCATCGCAGAATCATCGGTATTCATATGAGTACCGATATGATTAGCCAAATGATTTTGAATATGGGCCAGTTCATTTTTGACAGGGGAAAATTTATTTTTCCAAATTTCCATCTTTTCTTGAGCTGTAAGTAGCGCAGCTTGTCCATTACGAGTCAACGAAATCATTTTGCGACGGGAATCACGCGGATCATCGGTCACAAAAACAAAACCTTTCTTTTCTAACCGTTTCAAACTTTGAGTTAACGTACTGGGATGAACTCCTACCCCTTTTGCTAACGCTAGAGCAGACGCTGCTGGCATATCCATTAATTTACTCAACAAACACCATTGTACCAAACTTAGTCCCGTTTCACGTTCAGAAATTTTGTTATAGTTATGAATAGAGAGACTTATCTTGAATAAAGATAATAGTTCTGAATCACTCATCGGCTTGCCTCTAATATAGGTCGATGAAACCGAATTATTGTTTTCAACACGTGATTAATTTCTGATTGATGTTTAATGTAATACTTCGCTTGCGAGGACCTCTTCTGCCCTACACGCACAGTCATTATTTGCCCAGCCGTGTAGTCCAAACTAAAAATATCTTCGTCAGATTCATCATCACCAATGTAGAAAATGTGCTTAACCATAGACCGTTTAATCAAATCTAAAATGGCTGTTCCTTTATGAGGCGCCCCTAACGGAATTAAATTCACTACCGATTTACCGAAAATGACTCTGGCATTCGGTGACAGGTGACCAATAGCTTCTTTGATTTTACTAACGGCTTCTTTTTTTCCTCGTGAACGTCGATAATGAATTGCTAGGGAATGAATTTTTTCTTCAATTTCAACACCCGGGCCAAAATCATAACTATGCAATACTTCCAGCCACCTTTGACATGTATCCATAGCTGCCCTAATTGATTTTTTTTCTTCGCCTGAAATTTCTAAATTATGATTGCCAATTAAAAATTGTGGTTTAAAACCGACGCGTTTTTTTAAATCATCTAAAGCACGACCACTGACAATAGCAACAGGAACTAGTTTCGATAATTCTCGAAGCAAAGATTCCGTCGTCTTAGTCATATAGGCGTCAGATGGCGCTGAAACGATCTTCGCTAAGGTTCCATCAAAATCAAATGCGTATAATGTTTTCGTAAACGACAATGACTCTAGAACAATCATGCTACTTTTGGAAAATAGTGGCATCATAGTGACAACTCCGGAGGTTCGGGGTTTTGGTTATAATGCTGGCGTGCCAGCAAGCGAGTTCTTTGACGGATCTTCGAAGCATCCAGTAACATTCGGCCTGCCCAACGATAAACGTTAAATTCTTGGATATAATTGCGCATACTACGCATGCGATTTCTTTGTTCATTGAACGGCATCTCCAATGCCACTTTTAAAGCCGACGCACATTGATCAATATTATACGGATTGACAATCAATGCTTCGTGCAATTCCCTAGATGCCCCAGTAAACTGACTCAAAATCAGAACTCCGTGTTCATCAGTTCGGGCAGCTACAAATTCTTTGGCTACCAAATTCATCCCGTCATGAAGACTGCTTACGAAACACAAATTAGCTCCACGATAGTACTCATAGACCTGCATCGGCTCATGATGCCCTATTAATAATCTAATCGGCTGGTACGTTCCATTTCCAAATCGTTTATTAATTTTTTCTGTCAACTCTTTCACTTCTTTTTCGAAATACTGATATTGATCGATGTAGGCTCGTGATATCTCGGCAACCTGAATAAAAACAAATTTTCCTTTCCATTTCGGCTCTATTTCCAAAAATCGTTCAATAGCTCGAAACCGTTCAAGAATACCTTTGGTATAATCGAGTCGATCGACACCTACACCTACTAGGCAGTCTTTAGGTAAACCATTCAGGCTTCTGATATGTTGATGACATTCACCCACGGAACGTTGTTCTTTTAACCATTTAACAGGAAATTCAATCGAAATCGGATAACTATTCACGACTGTCAAGCTGCCACGGTAAGAAACGCTGGATGTTTCTTTGTTAATTCGCGCTTCCATAAAGTCTTTTACAGCATCTAAAAAATTGTGACAGTGAAACCGAGTATGGAAGCCTAAAATACTGCTGCCCAATAGCCCGTCGATAATTTCTTCACGCCATGGACATACACCGAAAACTTCGGGGTTAGGAAACGGAATATGCCAGAACGTGATGATCGTAGCTTTCGGCAGACGCTCTTTGATCATTCTTGGCAGCAATGCCAAATGATAATCTTGAACAAGGACAACCGGATTGTCTGTTTTAGCTTCTTCTACCACGGCATCCGCAAATTTTTCGTTAACCGCAACGTACTGCTGCCAATCTTGAGATCTAAAAATTGGACGTACGTGAGCAATATGACAAAGCGGCCAAATACCTTCATTAGAAAATCCGTAATAATATCCTTTCTCTTCTTCTTGAGTCAGCCAAACACGACGAATTTGGTAACATGGATCTTCGGGGGGAACTTTTACATGATCATTTTCATCCACGACATCCCTGTCAGCATCACTACTGCCATGAGCAATCCAAGTCCCAGAACAGGCTCGCATCACGGGTTCCAAAGCTGTAACTAGGCCACTGGCCGGAAACTGAATATCTATATCTTTTCCGCGCCGAACGTGCAAATACGGCTCACGATTAGAAACCGTTAAAACTTCATCCCCTTTGAGTTCATGATGTAGGATTTCTTTTAACGTCCACGACGTCCAACTAACTTGTCCTTCATCCCGAGCTCGCCGATCTGCTTCTAAATCACGAATCAAAGTCTTAAGATCGTTTTCTATGGGCGTCAGATCATCTGACATTACCGTTCTTCTATTTTCCGGTTCGCCATTTCTTATAATAGCGCGCATACTTTTTACCCAACCGCGAAAACTCAATTGCGCGATCAAAACAGTAATGAGTGAAATCATCACAAGCAAAGCCAAGAAGAAATACACTATGTAGTTTTTAATATAGGCACTTCGACGTCCTACAAAACTCAAATCGTGAACTAACACTAACTGGCCAATTGCCCTTGAACCATCGTTAACGGAATAGAACGCTAGATGGTAAGGACCTTGAGGTATCTCAACGATACGATTTGATGATTCCGCCCTACCCGGCGAAACATCGCAACCAATTCCCTCAGGAAACGTTCCTGTCCTATGAATTAAAGTATTATTAACGTCACAAAACCCGATGGCAGATAAACGTTCGTCTTGAACCGCTCGATTAAACAACTGCTGCACACGTGCTGGACGTTCCAACACTTCAGCCAACGAATCATGCATCGCTGTTGCAATTAATTTTGTACGTATATCCATGTCGCGCGTGAACCATTTAAATGCCAACGAATCAACCATCGGCAGAACGCCATAACCGACTAATCCGAACATGACTATCAAAGGTAAAATAAATCGTAACGCCAAACGCATGCTTTACACAATTTACTTTTATATAAAACAAAAAGTACAGAATTTTGACTATCTAAGCGCCATGTCATTAAAAAAAATAATATGACTACATCAAAAAATTCTTATTTTTCCAACACAGAAAGCACGATCTGTTCAATCAAAGCATCACGAAAATCTTTGTCTGCCAACGTAATCTGATAGAATTTTTTTGAACTGACGGACGTGCGCATCAAACCTAGAAACGGCGATAAAAGCTGTATAGCAATGATGCGATCATTCTCTGTCGAACTTCTTAAAAACCCAGCTTGACGCCCCTGTTTAATAAATTGAGTAAAGAGTTCCCAGGTTTTAAAAAACGTCTGTGAAAAAACACGTTCGGCACCGGCCTGCTGTTTTTCAAGTTCTTCTAAAAACAGACGGATCAGAAGTGGATTATCTAAGTATAGTTTTACCATGCCGTTTAGAAAACCTTTTAAGCGTGCTTCAAAATCCAAACGCGATTCAAATTTTCCAAGCAACACTTCGACCCGTTCAAGCTGCCCCTTCGAAAGCTCTTCAAGCGCCGCAACAAGCAGGCCTTCTTTTCCTGAAAAATAGTAAGAGATCAAACTGATATTCAGCTTAGCCTGGCTGCATATTTCCCTGACCGAAACAGCATGAAAACCTTTTTTTGAAAACAGCTCAACGGCGGTATCAATTAACTTTTTCCGTGAATCATTGTTAAAATCACCGGCTACCACTGAACCATCATTGTGAGATTTCATGAAATCCTTCTTTCTCTACCGATGTCACAGGTACTTTCGTTTGCACTTCGGCCACATCCATTTATGTAATTGTTTACTTACCTTATAGGTTATCGGCGGTTTTCTGATTTTTCTCAAGTAATTGTTTAATTGCAAAAGTAGAGATTTTAGACATACTAGAATAATGCGCATAATTCATGGACTTAGGAAGGTAGTAAATGGCTGGCAGAATAAAAAATCGTAGCGAAAGAATGCCTCAAAGCAGGAATCAAGGTCTGGCAAAACGAGACCGTAATTCAACAGAGGAAAAACTCCTTAGCGCTGGGACAGCCATCTTTTCAAAGTATGGATATGATGCTGCAACTACCAAACTCATATCGACAAAATCGGGAGTAAACGAATCTCTAATTATGAGGTATTTTGGCGGAAAAGAAGGCCTGCTTTTAGAAATTCTGCGTCGCTACTTTGAAGAGAATCGTAAAATTCCGCTCGACTACCCTCCACAAGAAACATTAAAAGCAGAACTCACTCGTTATATTAAATTTGGTCGCGAAAATTCCAAAAAGAACAAAGAGATAGTTCGTATTATGTTACTGCGTGCTTCGTTAGATCCCAAGATCCGCGATAAAGTTCAAGCCATGCTTCCGGCAGAAGGCGACCCTAAATTTATTGAACGCGTGAATATTTTAAAAGAAAAAAAGAAGATCCCAGCTGACATAGATCACAAATTGCTTGCCTTGATTGGCTTCCAAAATTTTTCAACAACATTTATTTCTGGATTTCTATTTGACGATAAAACACATAAAGAAATCCAAGAAGCCTTAGATGCACTGGCCGGATTTACAATTGATGGAATATTAAAATAACTAACTTTTCTTCTTTGCTAACCCACGTTCGCGTCCTGCTTCGGTGATTTTTTTCCACTGTTTTTTTTGCTCAGAGGCCAGCTGCTTGTCCTGCTTAATCAAGCCATGCTGAACTTCGGCTTCTAATTTTAAATAACTTTCCCAGCGATCCAAAGGAAGCGAGCCGTCTGCGATGGCAGCCTTGATGGCGCACTTTGGTTCCGTTTCATGTTTGCAATCGCTAAAGCGACATTTTGTTGTCAGCTCCACAATATCACTAAATTGAGTTTCTACCCCTTGTGTATGATCTGAAAGTGAAAGTTCGCGCATTCCGGGTGTATCAATAATCAAACCACCAAATCGACTGGCATATAGATTTCGCGAGGTTGTCGTGTGACGACCTTTACCATCCTTTTCACGAATGTCTTTTGTCGCGATCTGATCGTCCGTTCTATCTTTGCCCGTCAAAAAATTCACCAACGTCGACTTCCCGACACCCGAAGATCCCACGATCACCGAAGTTGTTCCCAACTTTAAGTACGTTGCGAAAAAACCGGCATCATCAAACGCATCTTTAGAAAGTGTATAAATGGGTATACCTGGAAATATTGTAGTCAATTCTTCCACAACCTTGTCGATACCCTCTGGGAATAGATCGGCTTTCGTTAATAAAATAACTGGTGACGTATCCGATTCCAAAGCCATCGCGAGGTAGCGTTCAATACGACGTTCGCTTAAATCTTCGTTCATCGAGGTGGTGATAAATGTAAAATCCACATTTGTAGACAGTATCTGTGCATCCGAAGAGCTTCCAATTTGTTTTCTATAAATTGTGCTTTTTCTTGGACCGATAGTATGTATGATAGCGCGGTCGGCACCGCTGGGAATTTCTATCCCTACCCAGTCGCCAACAGCAGGATAGTCTTTGCGCCCTGCCGCCTGATGCTTCATCTTTCCGCTGATAGCAGCCCATTTAACGGATTCCATTCCGAATTGAACTTGATAGAGCGCACGTTCTTCACAAATTACTCGTGAAGGAATCAACTCTTTGCCTTCCTCCGACACCAGAACCGAAGCAAATGAATCGCTCCAGCCATATTTATCTAAAAAATCTTTATTCGAACTTATACTGACTCCAAGATTGCAGCTATACCCATTCCACCTGCAGTACAGATAGAAATCAAGCCGCGTTTTTTGCCACCAGATGACAATAGTTTTGCTAATGTCCCAGTGATACGAGCACCTGTGGCCGCAAATGGATGTCCCAATGCCACGCTGCTGCCAACTTGGTTGATTTTACTGCGATCAAATTTACCAATCGGAGCAGATCGACCTAATACTTCACGGCAGTATTTTTCGTCCTCCATTGCTTTTAAATTACACAATACTTGTCCCGCAAAGGCTTCATGCAACTCAAAATAATCAAAGTCTGCCGGAGTTAGTTTATTACGTGTAAACAATTGCGAAATCGCTTTTGTTGGCGCCATTAATAGCCCCTCACCTTTTACAAAATTGATTGCGGCCACTTGTACGTCAATTAATTTCGCCAATGGCTTAACCCCAAATTTATCAGCACCGGCTTTGTTACCGACAAGAACTGCCGCAGCGCCATCTGTTAATGGCGAACTATTTCCGGCTGTCAATGTTCCTGCTTTGGGATCAAACGCTGGTTTTAGTTTAGCCAATTTTTCTAACGTTGTATCACCACGTAATGTGCCGTCACGTTTCAAACCGTGAAATGGATTTACCAAGTCATCATAAAATCCGTTGTCGTAAGCTTTCGCTCCATTTTTATGGCTGGCTAAAGCAAATTCATCTTGTTCTTGCCTAGAAATTTGCCATTCTTTTACCATCAATTCACAATGCTCGCCCATCGACATTAACGTACGTGGTTCATTCACACTTGGAACCGCCGGTTTGAATGCGCCTAAACTCATTTTTGAAAGCGCTTTCACGCGTTCACCCAATGTTCGAGCTTTATTTAATTCCAGCAATACCTGTTGAAATGTTTTAGACACTTCGATAGGCAAATCACTATTTGAATCGACGCCGCCCGCAATACCGATATCAATCGCACCCGTATGGGCTTTCAATCCAATTTGCCATACATTTTCTAAACCCGTACCACACGCACGCTGAACATTGTAGGCCGGCGAATGTGGGTGAACTTTAGTAGATAGCAACACTTCACGAGCTAAATTGAAATCAGCAGAACTATTCATAACCGCACCGATCGCTGTATCGTCGATAAGTTTTCCCTCTAATTTATAGCGCTCTACTAAACCATCTATGGCGGCTACCATTAGGTCTTTACGGGTCACATCAGAATAGGTCGTTTGGCTTTTTGCAAACGGAATTCGCGAGCTTCCTAAAATGTACACATCATTATTGTTTGTTTTCATATTTCACTCCATCTTTCGAAATAGTAATTAAAAGTTGTTTCGTATTTCTGATTAAATCCACTTTTGCGGCTTCGTTTTTCATCGCTCGAGCCAAAACTAACGTACCCACCATCGACGAAAAAATAATTTTTGCATATCGCAACCGATCTTGTTTCGTTTTGTGAGGCAGCCCCTCTGCAATACAGGCAAACATCATTTGCAGTTTGTCCTCAATCATTTCACGAACCGATGGTTTCAGTCTATGCAGATCCGCACCCAACGCTACGAACATACAGCCGCGCTCGACAGCGTCGGCATGGCGTTCGTCTAAATAGTATTCCACGTATTTAGTAGCTGTGTTAGGACCATACTTCTTGTGATGCTCTTTATGCTGAGCAATCAAACGGTCCAGTTCTTTCAAAATAACTTGTGCAAAAAAATCGTCTTTAGATTTGAAGTGGCTATACAATGCACCCGACGTCAAACCTAACCGCTTCATAATCTTGTCGACTGGAGCAGCCGCCTGTCCCCAGACTTTCAAGCTTCCAATAGCTTCAGCCAAGATTTTTTCTTTGATCTGTGCTTTTTCTTCTTGAGTCACTCTCATCGTCTGCATCCTTATTATTAATAACGATCGTTATTAATATCGGTCGTAACTTGATTTTTGTCAATAGACCAAAATGAGATTCGCGAAAGAGTTTTTACGCTAAATGGGCATTCACCACATTAGAGACCCGATACATAAATAGTTTCACCTGTTTAGATAAATGGCGACGATATGGGGATAGCAATGATATTGGAATTGGCTGCGCATTTTATATAGGCAAGACCTCGATGAGTTGAAGTCTTTGGCGGGATGTTGTTACAAAAATGAATAATGTGGCGATTTCGGCAGGGTTAGTTTTAATTGCCGAAATCGCCAGATATCGGCAAAATTGCCGACACCAGTTAGCCGACTCCAGCTCTCAGTGCCGCGTAGGATTTCTAAAATCTTTGCTATAAATAGGCTCGTTGCCTTTGCGCCAGTAAAATGGTCTACGACTGCCACCACGATTCATTTTTTCAACTAATACATTTATGTCAGCGTCTTCCCTTTTGGCTTTTTGATTTTCATTTTTCTTCTGCTTAGTGACTTCCTTGTTCATCGTGACCTCGCATATATTTTAGTAGCGTTGTTGATTGCTCATCTGCACATAGAGATAAGCAACAACAGCGCCATTGAGGCAGAATGAAGCGGAAACATAAAAATGCGGGGCAAAAGGCAACGGCTTTTTAAGCTGAAATTCAACTATTACCAAATGGAAGAGTTATAAACTGGCATTCCCTTTGCTTTTACTAAAAATCAACAATGATCTGCGGTGCTCACCAACAGATCCTGTTGCTACAAAACTCTTTATTTCTAGTATCCCTCCCCTCAAGGTTGGCGAGTTTTTGCACTCCCAGCCTTTCTTAAAATTTCTCTCAAAACTATTCTCACGAATACAATGAGAGAAATTCTCTTTTGACATAAGATAACGGCACGGAATCGGCCACGTTGCGATTGCGGATTTTTACTCCGAACGTTCAACTTGTATATGTATTTCTGTTTTTCTTAAAAATTGAAATGTGGGAAACAAATCCTGATGAGCCACGAATGGCCTTGATGAAATTGTAAATTTATCAAGCTTTCGAAGCCATTCTTCCAGTTTTCGAGTTTTGAGTTCGACCTTTTCAACGCTCATTACCCCAGGAGATTCAATCACCGCAACGACTCGTTCAGGAACTCTAGCGATATGAACATCGGGATCGACAGGCAAAGGCACCGTATCCATAGAATATTTTGCTGGTACCATCATAGATACCGTCCACTTATTGCCATTATTAATTTCAAAAACGGGCGAGGTTAACGTCATCTTGACTGCGCGGTCAGCACCGGTCGCATCGCCTTTAAGATCACGTTCACCCAAGTTATTAAATGAAAAATAATCGAACAGTTTCCAAAAGCCAATCGTAATGGCGTCTTCGTAGCTAAGGCCACTGATTTCGGTGTAGACAGACAGATACGATTTGTAATCACGAATTTCTTTATTCCCTCTTTTTTCCAGGATATAATACAACGGGGCTTCAATGTTAAAAAATCCGATGACTCTAGGGAAACCAAGAGCTATTCGACGCCAATTTTCCGCAGAAACTAAATTACCCTTTTGTGATCTGTCATAGTTTTTCATACTTCCCCGGCTCGAAATCTACGTCTCTACTTTTCCACTTCTCTACTTCTTCATATTGCAAACAAAACGCCAAAAATGAACCTTATGCAGGCAAGATTTTTGCTGTCGTAGTTATTAAGCTCTAAGAAAGGAGAAATCCCATGAAAGTTGATGTTGAAAAATTTGAAGAAGCACAAGAAGAGGCTCAGGGAACGTCTGAATTGCAATTAATTCGAAGAAATGCAGGAGGCCAACTAGTGGTTTTAAGTATTATTTTTGTAAGACCGGCGACACCCCCAGGCGAGAAACAAATTTAACGTTAGCAAAAGGTCAGAATCAGAATTTGGAAGGAGGTTTTATGACTAAATTTAGCACCGTTTTTGGAATTTATAAAACACGAAATGAAACGCAGGATACAATGGATGCCCTTGCTGATGAAGGATTTGATACGTCAGAGATTTCTATTTTGTTTCCAGAAAATGCTAGCCCACAAAACAATCTTGTCACAACAAGCGCCAATCTTTTAAAGAGTCAAACCATCAATCAGAATCTTGATTTAATGACCGATGCGCGTACTCTACATATTCCAGGTTATGGACCACTGATTGCTGCTGGCCCCGCGATGGTATTTCTTAGTGGCGCGACTCACGGAGATTCAGGATGGTTATCTCAACCTCTCGTACAGCAGGGAATTCCTGAATACGAAGCCATTCGCTACGAAAACAATGTCGATGAAGGTGGTTTTTTGTTAGCTGTTGATTGCTTAACTTTTGAAAAGCAGCAAATTGCGCAGAAAATATTCTCCAACAAAGGAGCTAGATATATCGCTTTTACCTCTGATATTGATTTAGACGAAGAAACTTCAGGCTTGTGGACCGTTCCTCCGGCCGTTGAACCACATAGTCCGTCTCCGTCCAAATTTGTGTAAATCAAAAAAAAAGCTCCGTTTCAGAAAAACCGAAACGGAGCTCATAAATACCACTATCTTATAAAGACGGTTGCTGCTTGGGAACAACGCTTGTTCCGGAGAACAACGATTTAAAGTTTTTCCAATATGGAGCGAGAGTTGCTTTTACGCGATCGGACCAAGTCTGACAAAGAACGCCGTTAATAATCACAACGTCGCAGTTTGCGTTCAAACACCCCCCCTCATACTCCCAAGTGTTTATCTGAAACTCGGTTGGAACTCGGAAGGAGTTTGGAAAAAATTTCTGTTTCAAACTATTTTTCTTTGAAGTGTTAATTTTTTTCATATTTACCTCCTTATATTACTTTCTTATTAGCGGCGATATCACGCGCTCTATATAGTTTTAATATATCAATCGCTCTTTGTTTCCATTTAGAATTATCGACGTGAATGGCAACAAGCATTGTACCACCACGGATTGATTTTTCGCATAAGCGCGCTACGTATTCAGGCACACCTAGCCCAGTGATACCCCCGGCGGCAGCGCCAGCAACTATACCCGCACACATCGATGCCGCTAGGGCCATCCACGGCGCGCGCCCTACCACTAATTCCGTGTCTGGAACCCTTACCCATCCATTTAGCGCAGCCCAACCGTAAAGCGCACCGATAATTCCACCAGCCGCTCCGCCGAGTACAGCATATTTATAAGACTTAGTTTCTTTTGCAAACGCAAGCTCTGAGCGACCATCGGTCACCGGCATCACTACTGACACATCAGATTTTCTAAAGCCTCTGTGTTCTAAAGCTTCGACCACATGATCTAAATCTGTTCTGGTTTTCAAAATGGCAGTGACGGCTTCCCCTGTTTCTGCAACTTGCACTTCGTGCATTTTGTCGTCAGTCATATTTTCCTCCCAAAGAAACTTTCTATTTTCTTTTTTTGGTCTCTACTTTGTCTTAATTGATATTGGTTTATGCCAATATATAAAAGAATAAGAAATGCAAGCCAACGGCCACAGCTCAACAATCGATTAGGCAGTGAAAATGAATTCAATTCGTTTTCACAAATACGTCGGGGCAGAATTATCGTCTGCTCTAGGAAAAATTCCACAACATTGTCATGTGACCTACACAACATGTGTGCAATGCCACATTGTCTTGTTTTTCCCCATTTTTCGATGCATGACACAAACCGCCGGGGAATATTGGTACGGATGTTGCTCTTTAACATTGGTACGTCGACAACAGGATGAAGAAATTTGGGGCAAAAAGACAATGCAAAATGTCCACTTCAAATACTTTTTCTTCAAAAAAAATCGACAAGTTGCTAGAAATAAAGATTTTTTCCAATTTTAAGAAAAAAGCAAAAACTGTTATCTTTCTAGATTTTTGGAGAAATTTTACAGAAACAACAACGATGTGAGGTTTGCGATGGGGCAAAAAGCAACATTCCATTGTGGCAAAACGCCTCACATGCTAGATAAAGGGGATGAAACCGATGAAGGCTCGAATCGCATTAATAGATGATGACCGTGATACGTTAAAACTTTTAAGCAACTTCTTTGAAAATCTAGATTACACCACATTTATGTACGAGGACGCTCTAAAAGCATATGAAGACATTTCCAACGCTAAGTTAAACTGTGATGTTATTGTTACTGATTTTAGTTTGCCAAATATCTCTGGTATTGAATTTACAAAACGAATGAAGTCTTTGGGAAATCAAATTCCTATCATATTGATAACTGCCAACAGAAAAGTCGAAGTTGCTGTCGAAGCTATTCACGCGGGAGCTTACGATTTCGTTGTTAAGCCGATCCATTTCCCGCAACTACTCGTATCGGTTGAACGTGCTTTACACCTAGCTCGTGTGGAACAAGACAACCAAACGCTAAAAACAGTAGTTAAACTTCAAGAAGGCACCACAAGTCTTGAAGGCGTTATTGGTAAAAGCCCAGGCATCAAGCACGCTTTAGATTTAGCTCGCCGAGTATCACAATCAAGTTCCAATGTGTTAATTTCAGGCGAAAGCGGAACGGGTAAAGAAATCATCGCTAAAACAATTCACGTGCTAGGGCCTCGTAAAAAACTTCCATTTATTGCTATCAACTGCGCTTCGATTCCTGAAAACTTATTGGAATCGGAATTATTTGGTCATGCAAAAGGCTCATTCACAGGCGCTTCCGAAAAGAAAATCGGTTTATTTGAGGAAGCCGATGGTGGAACATTATTCTTAGATGAAATCGGTGATTTAAACTTGTCTCTACAGGCTAAGTTACTTCGCGTACTTCAGGAACGTAAAATCAAGCGTATCGGCGAAAACCAATACCGCCCAATTCGCGCACGCATTGTTTGTGCTACTCACAAAAATCTACGTGAAGAAGTTGAAAAGAAAAACTTCCGCGAAGACTTGTTCTTTCGTTTAAATGTGATCCCTATTTGGATTCCACCTTTAAGAGAACGCAAAGAGGACATCATTCCCCTGGCCGAATTCTTCTTAAATAAATTCTCGGCGCTGAATAACATTCGTGGCAAATATTTTAGTAATGATTGTTTAGAAGCATTGATCAAGCACCCGTGGAAGGGAAATGTACGCGAACTTGAAAATTCGATTGAGCGCGCATTAGTATTAGCTGAAACAGATCGCATTGAAGCTGATGATGTGATTCCAATCGATCATGCGGACACACGAGAAACTAGCACGGAAAATGCATTTGATTTTAGCAGAATATCACAATCTCGCTTGCTGTCAGTGGAAGAGTTGATCAATAAGTATATTAGCTACGCTCTTGAGATCAATCAGGGGGTAAAAGAAAAAACTGCTAAGGACTTGCAGATCGACAGAAAAACACTTTACAGACGACTTAAAGAAATGGAACATTGATTCCAATTTGCTGGAACACATAGGAGCATACAATGTCTTTTAGTAATCAAATACCTCACGAAATGAAAGTTGTTTATATTCAACGCCGTTTGTCTGATTTCGCGGAATGCAACAAAGCTATTGAAACAGGCGACTACTCATTCTTAGAAAAAGTAGGGCATCAAGTTAAAGGCAATGCAGAATCATTCGGCTTCGATGTTTTGTCTCCGATCGGAATTGCGCTGGAAGCAGCCGCCAAAGAAAAGAATCTCGAAGAGATCAAAAAAGCCGTGCAGGACTTTGGTATGGCAGTTGCAAATATACAAAAGACAGAATTGTAGGGAATAATTCCCCCAGTTTGGGGTGTTATGTCCTAAACACTCTCCGTTCGCTATTTTTTTTAACTCCTCACACTTGGCCCATGCTTTGCTCTACTAGTTATTGAAACTAGAAAATAACTAAGAGCAAAAGCTTATCACCAAAAGACTAGGGGGAAACACTATGTCCACAGCAGATATGGTTTACAATAAGGAACTTTTCGAATCGCCAGTATTCAAAGCTACATACCAAAAAATGTTCGGTCGCAGACAAGCCGTAGCTGGAAAAGTAAAACGAATCTTACTTATTGAAGATGACGTCGACATGAGCGAAGTCATTCAATTAAGACTTAAAAAAATGTACTCTTGCCGAGTGGACGTAGCCTCAGATCCATTTGAAGCTATGAACAAAATGATTGAAGGTTATTATGACCTAATTATTTTAGATTGGAATTTACCAGTACTAAACGGTGAAGAAACGCTACTTCGTGCGGACCAAGCGATGGCTTACGAGCCAGGATTACCGATTGAATGGGATAAAAATGAAGTTCCCGTTGTCGTGTTCTCTTCGACAGCGCAAGAAGAATGCAAACTTAGAAAAACTAAGCACTTTAATTACGTAGGCCACGTTTCGAAAGCGCAGCCACTAAATAAAATTTTAACAACTATCGCCGATTTCATCACACGTAAAACTGCGGGATTTCGAGCGGTATAAATAACAAGCCATCAGAAAGTTCAACGAATAGAGGAGGAAACCATGGAAAATCAAGTAAGGTATAAACACTTCACTCCGAATAAAAGCGAACAGCAAGTTTGCTCTAATATCCTGAACATCATCAACGAATTAGCTCCCTCTGATTCGTACGTTCAGGCCAAAGTAGCGCAAACACCTGACGGTTCTTACAACGCAGTCATTTCTGTGAATGCGTCATGTAAAGACTTTAAATCAGAAAGTTCAGGTTTTTCTCTTCTGAATTCGTTCCAGAAAGCTCAACAGGGAATTATGTCAGAAATGAATCAGTGGAAAAGTCACCGGTTCCTCTCTTAACAAAAATCTCTGATCGATAGAGCTTCGTATTTAAAACCCAATCGTTTTTACGATTGGGTTTTTTTTGACAAAAATTTAACTAATTTAGTCAGCCAGTTTTTCCAAGAATACATGATGTCACTAAACACAATAATTTAGCTTTTCTAACAACATAGACTGGGGTTGTGGAATTTTGCCCCAACAAAATGACAAAAAATAAAATCTGTGGCCAGGCGATTTTTATTTCTGTTTACTCAAGGAAATACACGCAAAACAAGTGTTCTTGGAGGATCGATGCAAAAATCAGAATTGGCTTCGCCAGCAAATTCTAGAATTGTAAAAAAGAGTAAATCGAAGTTGAAATCGGGAAAAAATAAAATCTCGGTCAAGCAATTTGCTCTAAATCCCCTTGATTTGGAAAACGAAAACACAGCCGTCGCCCCTCCCCTAACGCCTATGCCTTCGAATTCTACGGCTCCACGCGAACAACTTCGTCAGTTGTTAAACACAGTCAAGCTTGTACGACGTGGTGATTTCTCCGTACGCGTTCCATTGACTGAAGAAGAAGGAATTATATCTGAAATTGGCGAAGTATTAAATGATATCATTGAACTCAATGAAAATATGGCGAATGAATTTTTGCGCGTAAGAACTACGGTTGGCCAAGAAGGTAAAATGAACGAGCGTGTTTCAATGGGAACCGTTAAGGGTTCGTGGGCATCCGGTGTTGATTCTATTAACTTATTAATTGGTGATCTTGTGCAGCCCACGGTAGAAGTCGCGCGTGTTATCACATCTGTGGCAAAAGGCGATTTGTCGCAAAAGATGTCACTTGAAATTGATGGTCGTACAGTTAAGGGGGAATTCCTTCGAATCGGTACTACAGTGAACACTATGGTGGATCAACTAAACTCGTTCACATCCGAAGTGGCGCGCGTAGCGAAGGAGGTCGGCACCGAGGGTAAATTAGGTGGACAGGCCGACGTTCGGGGTGCCTCGGGCATCTGGCGCGATTTAACTGATAACGTAAATGGCCTTGCCGGAAACTTAACAGATCAAGTTCGTAATATCGCTAAAGTGACCACTGCCGTTGCCAAAGGCGATTTGTCGCAAAAAATTACGGTCGATGCCAAAGGTGAAATCTTCGAGTTAAAAAACACCATCAACGTCATGGTGGATCAGCTGAACTCGTTCGCCGCCGAAGTAACTCGTGTGGCGAAGGAAGTTGGTACCGAAGGGAAACTAGGCGGACAAGCCGATGTTAAAGGCGTCAGCGGCACATGGAAAGATTTAACAGACAACGTGAATGGTCTGGCTGGAAATCTGACGAATCAGGTTCGTAACATCGCAAAAGTAACAACAGCGGTTGCTAAAGGTGACTTATCTCAGAAAATCACGGTCGATGCTAAAGGCGAGATCTTCGAGTTAAAAAATACCATCAACGTCATGGTGGATCAGCTGAACTCGTTCGCTGCCGAAGTAACTCGTGTGGCGAAAGAAGTTGGTACCGAAGGAAAATTAGGCGGACAAGCCGATGTTAAAGGCGTTAGTGGAACATGGAAGGATCTAACTGATAATGTGAATGGTCTAGCTGGAAATCTAACGGCGCAGGTTCGTAATATCGCTAAAGTAACAACAGCGGTTGCTAAAGGCGACTTAT
>TARA_B110001454_G_scaffold36965_1_pt1 | contig 25427 bp, 23 predicted proteins | sample TARA_B110001454 | Tara Oceans TARA_B110001454 (sample SAMEA4397004) | marine metagenome | biome: Polar Biome; feature: [MES] marine water layer (ENVO:01000295) within the mesopelagic zone...; material: water (ENVO:00002006), including particulate matter (ENVO:01000060) such as...... | reverse complement strand
TAATGGTTTGGCAGCCTTTCACATATATGTTTTTTCATGCTCCATTTTACACTTCAGTCGGGATATCACATATTTTATTAAATATGCTTGGGCTCTGGGTTTTTGGACGAGAACTGGAAGAGGCATGGGGGAAAAATAATTTTCTCAGGTATTATTTTATTACTGGTATCGGTTCTGGTTTAATAACATTCCTTTTTAACATGAATTCAGATGACCCAGTTATTGGTGCTAGTGGGGCTGTGTATGGGATATTATTAGCATACGGAGTATCATACCCTAATAGAATGTTATATATATGGGGATTAATACCCGTAAGGTCAATGTGGCTTGTTATTATTATGGGTGCGATAGCTTTTTTTGGGTTGCTTGGCAACACGGATGGGATAAGTCACGTTACTCATATATCAGGTATGATTATTGGTTATATTTTATTAAAAAAGAAATGGAGATGGCGCGATATCTGGTTTGCACTACGGAAGAAAGCTATTGAGTTCCAGGTACAGAGGTACGAACAGAAGTCTGTAAAAAAGAGAATGCTACAAAAAGATATCGATATATTACTTGACAAAATTCAGAAAGTTGGTTTTAGTGGACTATCCGATAAGGAGCAAAGTAAATTATACGAAGCCAGCAAGAGAATGTCAAAAGATGGAGAAAAAGATTAATTTTAAATATTTAATAAAAATGAATAAAATATGAATTCACAATGGGATTTTGGGACAGTCATAGGTCTAGTAGTAGGTCTTCTTTGTATCTTTGTGGCAATGGTCTGGCCACAAGATGTTTCTCCCGCTATAATTGCGACGACTGGAGATGGTTTTAGGTGGGAGCAACTCCAGTGGTTTTATCAACCTCAATCAGTTTTTATTGTGGTCGGAGGAGTTCTGTCTGCAACGCTTGTAAACTATCCGATAAAAGAAGTCCTTGGCCTAGGGCGTGTGTTTAAAAATGTAGTTCTATCTGAAAAGTTTGATTTCACCGGCACTATAGATAAAATTGTAGTGTTAGCTGAAAAGTCTCGCAAGGATGGTCTCCTATCTTTAGAGGCCGGTCTTAGTGACATCGAAAGTGTTTTTCTAAGGAATGGAATTGAGTTAGCCATAAATGAGCGCGACACTAACCGACTAAGAACTTTTCTATCGATGGACTTAAATAATATATCTACACGTCATGTTGGGGGTCAAGAAATAATATTATACATGGCCGCTTACGCACCCGCCTTTGGAATGCTGGGGACAGTTCTAGGATTAATTATTATGATGAATAAATTTCAAATGTCTGGAGAAACATCATCTATTGATTTTAATGTTGCAGAACAATTTTCAGATCTTCTTGTGGGAATGGGAACCGCGTTGATAACCACTTTTTATGGAGTATTTTTTGCAAACATGGTTTTCCTGCCAATCGCAGGAAAGTTAAAAAGAAGATCTGAGAGTGAGCTTATGCTCAAAAATATTGTTCTTGAAGGTATAATCAGTATACATGGTCGAGAACACCCGATCTTGATTAAAGAAAAACTAATGACTTTTGTAGCTCTATCAGAAAGAAAAATGATGGAAAAGAAAGAGGCATAAGTTTGGAAATTAGGAAGCCCATTTCTCAAGAAGAAGCGCGGGCAAAGACTACCGCATGGGCACTTACCTTTGCAGATCTTACAACTCTGCTATTAACTTTTTTTGTTTTGCTTTTGGTTATTTTAAATGATGCTGAGGCTCATGTAGACCGCTTGGTTAATATTATTTTAGATGAAACTGAAAAAGAGTTAAGACCTCTAAGTCAAAGTAATCTAGTAGAGATAGAAAGAGTAACCAAAGGCATAAAAATTACTTTAACCGGTTCAAAATTATTTAAATCACTCTCGGCAGATTTAAATCTTGAGGCTGATCCTATTCTGATGCAGATTGGCGGGTTGATTCGCACCTCAACCTTAATGAATATTTATAAACAGGATCGGTGGAAACCTCTATTAAGTATGATTGCAAGAGGGAACGACACGTTAAATATCGAGATCCGTTGTGAGGGACACACCGATGACAAGCCTATCCCAATGAACTCTAATTTTAAAAATAACTGGGAATTATCTTCTGCCAGGTCTTTAAATCTTGTACAACGTCTTAGTGAACTAGCGGAAATGGATCAGCACTATTTTTCAGCTCTTGGCTATGGTGAGTTCAGGCCAAAGATTGATATAACAAAAATAAATAACAGAGTAGAATTAGAAGAAGCCCGTGCAGAAAATAGAAGAGTTGAAATATATTTTGATGCATTTATAAAATCAAAAAACGAAAGCCTTGAGAATATTTAGAAATTTTATTACTATATCTTTAGTAGTCTATTCATTTCTATTTTACAAAATTTCAGGACAAACTAATTTTGATGATTATGATAGCCCAACTCAGGATTGGATATTTGGTGAGGCACCAGAACCAAAGTGGGTAACAGCTCTTGTAAAGGGCTCTCATAGTATTCCTGAGGATAATAAATTTATTCTCAGCGTCCCAATAAGAGAGTCGGCGGTAACTTACGATGTTATAATTGACAGCAATGCTTCTTTTGAAATAATAAATGACCATCTTATTATTACTCCAAAAGAAGATTTCCATGGTTATGTATCTGTTGATCTGAAGCTTGATATGAGTTTTATATTAAAAGTTGAACCAGTAAATGATGTTCCTATTCTTTCTGAAATAGAGCCACAGTCTATTGAGGAAGACACCGATCTTTTTTTAAATTTATTTGCATTAGATATGGATGGTGATAATCTAACCTATGGTGCCACTATAGACGGGAATGGAATTGTAAATACTGAAGGAGACATGTTAACCATTTCCCCAAAACAGAACTATAATGGCCCGATTACTGTCTCAATAGCAGTCTCTGATGGTAAAGATACAGAAGAATCAGAATTTAATATTCAAGTTCTGCCAATAAATGATGGCCCTACAATCGATTCTATATATTCTCAGTCTATAACTGAAGATAGCTCTTTACGATTATTACTTTCCGCAACGGATGTTGATGGGGATGCGCTTACCTACAGCGCTGATGCTGGAGAAAATGCAAAAGTAAATATAGATGGTGATCAATTATTGATAATCCCTGAGAATGATTTTAACGGATCAATAAATGTTATGGTTAAGGTTTCAGATAACTTATTAAGTGATTCATTGGTTTTCCCGCTTGAAATTTTACCAATAAAAGATAGCCCTGAGCTCGCTAGCATAGAATCTCAGTCCATAGTTGAAGAGAGTTCTTTGCGTTTATTACTTTCTGCAACTGATGCTGATGGGGATACGCTTACCTACAGCGCTGATGCTGGAGAAAATGCAAAAGTAAATATAGATGGTGATCAATTATTGATAACTCCAGATAACGATTTTAATGGTGAAATAGATATATCTGTTTACGTAGATGATGGTACCACAAAAGATGATCTAACATTTGTTTTAACAGTAACACCAATAAACGATGCTCCCGTTCTTACTTCGATTGTCCCATATTCTTCAAAAAAAGAGAAAATAAATATACAAATGTTGGCCACTGATATCGATGGTGATAAGTTAAGCTATAGCGCTAATATTGATGGTAGTGCGAAAGTAACAGTGGATAAAAATTTAATAACTATTAAACCAAATAAAGATTACAAAGGCACTGCTCTATTAACCTTAAAAACATTTGATGGATCAAGTACGGTAGATACCAATATTACACTTATTAATCCTATACCTGGAGTTTTAGCTATTGCACCTCAAGTCATGAAGGAAGACACGGAACTTATTTTAAAACTTACAGCTAAAGATATTGAAGGAGATCGTTACACATTTAAATCAAAAACTAATAAAAATTCAAAGACTGAAATAATCAATGACAAACTCATTATTAAGCCAATGAAAGATTATTTTGGAAAACTTAAAATTTCTTTGACAGTTTCAGATAATAAAGATTCAACAAATTTTGACTTTGGGATTAATGTTTTACCAGTAAATGATTATCCAATAGCAATTGCAGGTGATGATATAAAAATTAGTGATGGTTGCAATACCGGTTTTACATTAGATGGGACTAGATCATGGGATGCAGATAACGATGAATTAAGGTTTAAATGGGAACTGTTGAATCAAAATAAAACAATGGAATTTAATTCTTCAGTTGTGGAATATACTTTTTCTGATTCACCCAAGGACAGAAATTTAATATTTGTTCTGACTGTGACGGATATAACTGGCTTAAGTGATTATGATACCTTATTAGTGAATATCATAAATGACAAACCACCTATAGCTGATGCGGGGGTTGATTTTATCGCCCCGATGAATAAAAAAGTTTTTCTTAATGGTTCAGGTTCTAGAGATACAGACAATAATATTATATATAATTGGAATATTATTGATGACAATATTTCTTTCAGTAAAATTGAGTCTAAAAAACAAAATCCATATTTTTTGTATCCCAGAGATTTAACGCAAGATAAAATCTATACCGTTGTTTTAAATGTTAAAGACAGCAACTTATATTGTACAGAAAGTGACACCGTTTTAGCCACTTGTAAGAAAAATGTAGGTATTGCATCTGATGTCAAGTTTGAACTAATAAGGGCGAGTAAAAAGGATAATAAAGTCTTTATAGATCTAGATATAACTAACCAGCAAAACTGGCCCTTAGATTTTGCAGCAATTACTCTTATAAGAGTAAAAAATGAAACAGAACGCTTAGGGCAAATAGATCCATATAGAGGGAAAAACACCGTAAAATATGGTATCGAAAATGGAGAAACCGTTGGTGTTGAATTAGTCTATGATTTTGAATCATCACCATCTAACATTACGATACTTTGTAAACCAAATATAAGAATACTATCTGATTCTGTTATGTATGCATTAAATTTCTAATTTATTTATGGAGATTTACTTTCTGGGACAACCTTAAAAATTTTTTCACCAGGCTTCACCATTTTATATTTTTCTCTGGCTATTTTTTCAATATAATCTAAATCATTTTCTATTTTGTTTTTTTCCTCACTTGTTTTATCTCTTTCATTTCTTAGTTGCGTAATATGTTTTTGTATCTTTGCCCGCTGACGTTTAATCTTATAAAGTTTAAGTAAACCGTGATCTCCAAAAATAAAAATGATACTAAGGCTTACGCATATTAGTAATACTAACCCCTGAATAAATTGTTTTTGTGTTTTCGCTATGGATTTTGATTTAAAATTTCTTCGCTTGGTAAAACCTCTCATATATTTTTACCCAATAGATCTATAGACGCTAATTTAGCTTTATCTCCTAGTTTTTCTTCAATCCTTAGTAGTTGGTTATATTTAGAAACTCGATCACTTCTTGAGGCAGATCCTGTTTTTATTTGTCCCATGCCCATTGCGACAGAAAAGTCTGCTATTATGGTATCTTCTGTTTCTCCTGAACGATGTGATATGATTGCCCCAAACCCCACCTTTTTGGCTAGTTCCACTGCTTGAACGGTTTCTGTAATAGTTCCTATTTGATTTAACTTGATAAGTATTGAGTTCATAGATTTTTCATTAATCGCACGTTTTAAACGATGAATATTTGTCACAGTTAAATCATCTCCAACTATTTGAATATTTTTGCCTAATACCCTATTAAGATTTTTCCATCCTTCCCAGTCACTTTGGTCTAGCCCATCTTCTATAGAAATAATAGGATATTTATCTACTAGATTTTTTAAATAACTAATCATTTCATCTGATGAATAGGTTTTGTCTTCAGATTTTAAATTATATAAGTCGTTATTAAACAATTCGCTAGCTGCTACGTCAAGGGCAATAAATATTTCTTTGCCAGCTATATAACCAGCATTTTTAATGGCAATTAATATGATTTCTAGCGCCTGTTCATTGGAACCTAAATTAGGAGCGAACCCCCCTTCATCACCTACGGCAGTGTTCAATTGTTTCAATGATAATTCTGATTTTAATTGGTGAAAAATTTCCGTTCCCATCCTTAATGCATCTGAAAATGTTTTTGCCCCAAATGGAAAGATCATGAATTCTTGTATATCAACAGTATTGTCAGCATGGCTACCACCATTTAAAATATTCATCATCGGAACTGGCATTAGTAGTTTCTTATTCACAGATAAATACTCATATAAAGGGCAATTATTATCTTTAGCTGCAGCCCTAGCAGTAGCCATTGAGACCCCAAGTATAGCGTTCGCACCAAGTCGACATTTATTATCTGTCCCGTCAAGATCAATCATAATTTGATCTATTTTTTTTTGATCTGCCACATTACTGCCAATTAATATTTTATTAATCTCACTATTTATATTATTGACCGCAGTAAGCACTCCTTTGCCCATATATCTTTTTTTATCATTATCTCTTAGCTCCATTGCTTCAAATTCACCAGTTGATGCTCCCGATGGTACTGCTGCACGACCGGTTACCCCATTCCCCAGGATAACATCGACTTCTACTGTAGGGTTACCTCGAGAGTCTAGAATTTCTCTAGAGTGAATATTTTTTATGCGGGAATTCATTAATTAAATCATAAATAATGTGTAACCAAATTATATTTGATAAAGTTTCATAAACAAATAATATAATCTTGCAACTCAATTAAGGAACAATTAATGTATTGACCGGTTAAATAATTTCATGTATACAATAAATAGATTTTCTAAAAACAATTACTTACTATGGGATAGCTTTGTAAAAAATGCTAACAATGGGACAATATTTCATCTAAGAAAATTTCTGAGTTACCACAAAAAGAGCAGATTTATTGATCACAGTCTTGAATTTTTAAAAAATAATGCTCTTTTTTCTGTTTTCCCAGCCGCAGAAAAAATATTTAATAAGAAAAGATTATTGGTGTCTCATCCTGGTGCTTCTGTAGGTTCATTTGTTATTTCGGATAGTCTGTCTATAAACGATTCATTTGAGCTTGTAAAAACTCTCGTTAAATATGCTAAAACAAATAATTTTGATGGTATCAAATTAACCTTACCTCCAATATTTTATTCTAATCGTGCTTCTAACTATATTGATTATTCTTTGTTAAAACAAGGATTCGAATACCTAAAGCGTGAAGTAACAAGCACATTATTTCTTGAATCTGATAAGGGGGACATATTAAAAAAATTCAGACCATCTCATGCTAGAGCGGTAAGAAAATCTCGTGATGCTGGTGTTGAGATAAAGATAACAAATCAGGTTGAAGATTTTTATTACATATTAAAAGAAAATTTGAAAATAAGGCATGGTGTTGACCCAACTCATTCACTTAAAGAACTTCATAAACTTATAGACCTTTTCCCTGAGTCGATAAATATTTTTGGGGCTTTCTATGAAGGTAAAATGATAGCTGGCGTATTAAATTTTATTGTTAAAGAGGATGTCGCACTCTCTTTTTATATTAGCCACAAAGAAGAATTTCAGGATCTGAGACCATTAAATCTTTTGTTCTATTCTATTTTTAAATGGGCAGTCAAAGAGAAAATAAAAGTGTATGATTTTGGGATTTTTACTGTCAATGGCGAGCCTAATATGGGGCTAGGAAGATTTAAAGAAAATTTTGGTGCTAGCGGTATTTTTAGAGATACTTTTCAAATAGTATTTTAAAATAAATGTCAGTAAAAATTTTAGGAAAAGAGTCATTAATCTATGGTAGCGGGCATGTGCTAGCAAGATTAATAACTTTTTTACTTCTACCAATTTATACTCATGTATTTACCCCTGAAGAATATGGTGTGATTTCTCTTGCCTATGCATTTATAGGTTTTTCCTTAATGTTTTATCGTTATGGAATGGACACAGCATTAATGAAATATTCTGTCCAATTAGATAATAATGAAAAAACAACACACATTTCTTCCATTTATATATTACAATTGTTTAGTTCCATAATTTTTTCGGGCATTTTATATCTTGTTAGGGATTATGTTTCCGAACCTATTTTAGGTGTAGCAAAGCCAGAATGGGTTGTAATCCTATCTGGTATACTTATATTAGATAATTTATGGAATCATCACGTATTATTGTTAAGAGCCGATAATAAACCAGTTCTCTACATATTATTTAATCTTAGCAATGTTGTTCTAACAATGATTTTTAATATCATATTTGTAATTAATTGGGGCCTAGGTATTGAAGGCGTTTTGATTGCTAACCTAATAGTGTCTGGTATTATTTTTATTGTATCACTTCCAATTATTATTAAAAAAATAAAATTATTTCAAATAAAATCAAACGTCATGAAAGATATTGTAAAGTTTGGATTGCCATTTCTTCCAGCAGGAATTTTTACAATGATAATGGAACTTTCTAATCGATATATACTTGATTGGTTAGAAGGCACTTATGCTGTAGGGTTATTTTCAGCAGGGTATAAGCTAGGCATATTTGGTCTAATTATTGTCATGGGGTTTAATATGGGATGGACACCATATTTTTTAAAACGTATTAAAGAAAAAGATGCTGAAATAGAGTTTTCATATATTGCATCTTTATTCCTCGGCCTTCTTGGGTTTGTTGTAATAGTAATATCTCTTTGGGTCCCAGAAATAATTCGTTTAAATATTGGTTCAATCTATTTAATCGGGGAGAATTTCTGGGGCGCAGAAAAAATTGTGGCAATAGTTTTAATTGGTTATTTCTTCTTTGGTACATATGTGATTCAATTACCCGGGATTTATGCAAAAGAGATAACAAACTGGATCCCGATTTTTAGAGGAATTGGGGCATTCACAAATATTTCTTTAAACATTATTTTAATTCCTAAATATGGTGTCATAGGGTCTGCATGGGCCACAGTTGTAGCATTTTTATTGATGTCTTTGTCAGTATTTATAAAACTTTACAATCTATATTATATCAGATATAATTGGATTGCATTATGCTATCCAGTTTTGTTTATGGCTATAATTTCTTTTCCATTTTATTCTTTAGTTTCTCGTATGCTTATTGCTATTTGTTATTTAGTTGGCTGGTATTATTTAGCAATTAATAATAATGAGAGATCAATAATTAAGGGCTTATTTAATTGATAACTGTAGTGTCATGCTCGCATTATCCTGATGATGAAAGAATTTATCATAAAGAGATAAAAAGCCTTTCAGGAAAAAAAGCAAAGATAAATTATTTTACTCTTTCAGACTCTGACACAATTTTGTCTGATGATTATATAAATCATATAAATTATAGTAGATCAAAGTATTCAATAGACCAATATATAAAATTGATCGAACGCAATCTTGAGACATTTTCTACTAAAATAATACACATTCACGAACCTGAATTATTTCCACTAGCAATCTCCGCCAAAAAAATATACGGTGCAAAAATTATATATGATGTTCATGAAGATTACCTATCTATGATTCATACCTTTTCAAAGTGGAATAAATATCTAAAATATTTAAAGGAAAAATATTGGATTTTGAAAGAGAGATCTTTTTTATCGTACGTAGATGAAATAATTATTGCAAGCCCAACAATAATTAATTCTGATTATAAATCTCAAGGATTTAATCCAATATTATTAGAAAACTTTCCTCTAAAAAAATATATAGAAAATATTGATATAAGCGCTAAGCAAAAAAATTCAATTATATATCACGGTAATTTCGGGCCAGAGAGAGGTATAGTTGAGCTGATTAATGCTATGTCTATTGTTATTAAAAAAATTCCTGATGCATCTTTATCTTTATTTGGCGGTTTTAGAACCATTGATTATAAAAATAGAGTTAATAAAGCAATAGGTTCATTGGGAATTAAGAACTGTGTCAATCTACAAGACCATATACTACATGATGATATTTGGGGGCATCTAGAAAAGCACATAGTAGGTGTAATCCCATTTAAAGATAATCCCCTAACCCGAATTAATACACCGACGAAACTTTTTGAATTTATGGGAGCAGGATGTCAATTGGTGATGCCAGATCTTCCTCCAATAAGCAGGTATGATGTAAAAGGAGCCAAAAATTTTACAGCTGGAGATATCAATGACTTGGCAAATGCGATCGTGGATGGAATTACTAATATCAATCAAGATAATATCATATATAATCAAGAAAAAATAAAATCTGTTTACAACTGGGATGACAATAGTTTTAAGCTAATTAAATTGTACGACAGGTTGTTGTCATAAAAATATTATACATATCTCCAGAGAATACAGTTGGCACAATGAGTTTGTGGAAAAAAGCACATGAGATGAATGGTAATAAATGTGATTTTATTACTTTGTATCATAATCCAAAGCAATCTGATTCAGGAATTTGTTTAAATCTACCTTTTATATCTACTAATTCTTGGTATCTAAAATATAGACATCAGTATTACAAATATTATCGGGGAGAACTCGGAGATTATAAGGATAGGGAGGGGTTCCCTCCGACTTGGGAGCCTAATTCAGTATTCGAAAAATTATATTTTAAAATAAGAGACTGGGTCTGGGATTACTATATTGATCCAATTATAAATGAACACAATCTATTTGGCTATGATATTTATCATTTTGAATGGGGTCATGATTTATATAGAGACAGCAGGTTTGCAAAAAATTTATCAAAGAGGGGGAAGCCCATCATATGTACATACCATGGTCAGGATATGCGTTCAAGAGGTGTTATTAAAGAGATGGATAAAATTAGCGATTTAAATCTTACCTACGAGCTAGATCTTCTAAAAAAACATCCAAACATTAATTATATGTTTTTACCATGTGATACAGAAAAATATGCAGTCAAAACCTTAATTGCGTCACCAATAAGAATATGCCATAGTCCTACAAATAGATATTATAAAGGTAGTGATGATATTATTGAGATTTGCACTCGTCTGGATAAAGAAGGGGAAATAGAATTTATTTTAATTGAAGGAAAAACTCAGGATGAAGTACTTGAATTAAAACAATCATGCGATATATATATCGACCAAATACATAACCGCGGCGGCTGGGGATATGGGATGAACTCTGTTGAGTCTTTGGCTATGGGCCTAGTTTGTTTAACTGAACTTGTTGAAGAATACCAAAAATTCATTCCCGATCATCCGTTCGTTATGATTACAAAAGAGAGCCTTAGAAAAACAATCTTGTATTTAATACAAAACAAAGAAATCTTACTTAAGAAAAAAATTGAAAGTAGAGACTGGGTTTTAAAATACCATCGTATCTCAAGCGTGGCTAAATCTCTATACTCACATTATGAAGAAAAGTCATGGATAAAATAGCTACAATCGATATTGTTGTTTCTTGCTACAATGTTGAGCGAGTTATTGAAAAATGTATTTTGAGTTTGTCTTCTCAATCGTATCCACAAAATAAATATCATTGCTATTTTATTAACGACGCATCAAATGACAAAACGGGAGAAATATTAGATAAATATAACAATGAAAAAAACATAACAATAATTCATCATAAGGAAAATAAAGGTTTATCAGCGACTAGAAATACTGGAGTTAATCAAGGCGACTCCAGTTTGGTTGCTTTCTTAGATGGGGACATGATAGTTGACAATATTTGGCTGGAGTCCTTTTTACCTTATTTTGATAAAAATATCATTGCAGTAATGGGTAATAATATTCCTCCTACGGACATTGTTTTAAATCCTATTGAAAAATATTATTTTGGTGAGCTTAGAGGCGCACGTCAATTTCAGGATGGTGAAAAGATACCATTTCAATATATGCTATATGGGAATGCTATTGTAAGAAGGATTAGTTTAATTGAATTCGGGATATTTGATGAAATATTTACCAGATATGGTGGTGAAGACACAGATTTGTCAGCAAAGATTTGGGATAAATATCCAGGTTGTTTTATTTTTTCAAGACAATCAAACTCAATTCATTTTCATCGTCGCAACCTTAAAGAGTTTTGCTCATCAATGAAAATTTATGGTAAGTATAATCTTCCTATTCTAATTAATAGATATCCGCATTATAAGAAAGAACTTGGAGGAGATTGGGTTAAATCAATAAAAGGATATTTTTTGTTTAATTCAACACTGCATTTATTAATAAAGATAATTTATCTCATTATACCATTACAAATATTAATCAGGTATATGGTCATAAATGCTGTTATCACCGGCGCACGTAAATAATAATTATCTCCTTTAATTAATAAATATAAATATTGGATATGCCGTTAATGTTTGTAAATTCGCTTTAAGTAAAGGGATTGACCCTGGTAATAAATTCATACCAAAGGACAATCAATTAATAAGGGTTAGGAATAGTTTCTAATCTTAATTCATAAACCAAACCAAGGAGGTATTGGCATGGCTGATGTAAATGCAACCGTACAGAATGCTGCAGCTGGAATTGTTGGCGTAATAAAAGCACTTATTGTGCTCTTTGTATTTGTCAACATAATTTATTCCACAGGATTTGATCCTATAGGTGGAATTGTAGACCTAGTAAATACGTTTCTAGACGGCGGGTTCGCCGGTCTGCTTGCTTTGCTTGTCTTTCTCTCGTTTCTAGGATAAATAATCAAATAGGGAAAAAAGGGGTTTCCTATTTGAGGCCCCTATTACCCCTTGTAACAGGAGGAAAATATGCTCAAAGGTGGATTTGAAACCCTCAACGAGTGGCTTGGAATCGCAACTGATTTACTCAAGTCTCTGGTCGTTATTGGAATCGTTGTCGGTATCCTGTTTGATGACTTTTTCGGTGTGATAGAAGGCCTAGGACGAGTGATGGCACAGTTTGGCGATGCAGGATTGGCAGGACTCTTAGCACTAATGATACTCGTTATGTGGTACGAAAAAAAGTAAACTGGCATTTAATTGCCATTAAATTGCGCCTCAATATTTATTGAGGCGCAATTACTTTTAATATATAACCTTAGTTTTTATATTTTATTTAAAAATGAAAAGCTTCCCGGCTTGTTTCTAAAATAGTATTCAAAAATTATTTCTATTTATTATTATTAGCATATCTATAGAGGTAATATTGCTATATAATTGCACTTAAAAGTATTTTATTTAACTATTTTTAATAAGGGATACCATTAGAATTCATAAAAAAATGTTTATAACAAGGTCAATATATATAATAGCCGTTCTTTCTACCGTTTTGGTTGCTGATATAAAAGTAATTAATAGGGAAACGGCTAAAGATTTAACAATTAAAACACTAAAAGGTGAAAAAAATATATATGTCTCTACTAGAGGTCTTGTGTTAGCTTTATCTTCTAGATTATATGAAAATCAGGAGCGAAAAAAATTAGTACTTTATATTTCTGGAAAAAGAATAAAAGTAACCGCTGGCACTAGTTTTTTGATTATAGATGATGTTCCCTATCAAATGATAGATATAGTCCGAGAGTATGATGGTGATTTTTATCTTCCGGCTGAGAGTTTTTTTGACATTTTAAGAAAAACGACTTTATCAGGACTATTTTTTGATAAGCGAAAAGAAACCCTTAATATTGATATTGTCAGGTATAATGTTAAAACCTTAGATATTGAGCAGAAGGCTAATGGAACCATTGTACGTATCAAAACACAAAAGTCGTTCTCCGACCGCGATATTAGTTCATTCATAAATAAGCATGGTTGGTTTTATATAACTATTGTTGGCGGAATAGTAGATACAGCAAATTTAAACAAAACAATAACGAGAGGTATAATTCAAAGAATCGAATCTGATCAAATAAATGAAACATCTCAAATTGCATTAAAATTGAGGTCTAATGTTATAAGTCATGAATGGTATCAGAACAATGATCCCAATGAGATTGTTATTACGCTTAGGACGGCACTTAACAATAATACAAATCGTTTAAAAAAAGTGAAAGATCGTTGGAGGCTTGATACAATTGTACTTGATGCTGGCCATGGCGGTAAAGATCCTGGAACTAGTGGGAAATATGGAACAAAAGAAAAAGATATTGTCTTAGATATAACGAAAAGAGTCGGAAGATTATTAGAAAAAAATACTGGTATAAAAGTTGTCTATACTCGAACGGAGGACATATATATTCCTCTATGGAAGAGAAATAAAATTGCTAATGAGGCAGGAGGGAAAGTATTCGTAAGTATTCATATTAATTCAAACCCAAATAGAAAAATAAAAGGGTTTGATACTTATTTCTTTTCATCTGCTTATAGTGCAGAAGCGATTGAGGTTGCCGCTAGAGAAAATTCAGTTATAGAGTTTGAAGAAGAAAAAATAAACTATGAAAAACTATCTATGGAAAGAAAAATAACTGCGACAATGGCAAGCAGTATGTTTTTAAAAGAAAGCGAGGGACTCGCAGCTATAATCCAAGAAGAATTAGATAAAATATTGAGTACCCCCAATAGAGGTGTAAAACAAGCAGGCTTTTATGTGCTCTCAGGAGCCAGCATGCCATGTGTTTTAATTGAGGGCGGTTTTGTATCCAACCCGAGTGAGGAAAAGAATTTGAAATCCCCAGCATATAGAAAAAAACTTGCTCAAGGTATTTATAAAGCTATTTTGAAATTTAAATCATCAAGAGAAAAATTGTTGGCTGAGGAATAAGGTTGGATAATAGACCCATAGGTGTTTTTGATTCTGGTTTAGGTGGCTTGACAGTTGTAAGGGCATTAAGAAAATTACTGCCTAATGAATCTATAATATATTTCGGTGATACTGCTCGTTTACCGTATGGTGTAAAAAGTAATGATTTGGTTAAACAATATTCTATACAAATCACAAAATTTTTAATTCAAAAAGATGCAAAAATAATTATTGTCGCATGTAACACAGCAACGGCAACCGCATTAAATATTTTAAAAAGTAAGTTTAGCTCGATTCCAATAATTGGTGTAATAGAACCTGGTTCTAATAAGGCTATCTTAAAAACGAAGAATAAGCATATTGGTGTAATAGGAACAATTGCTACAATCAGTTCTAATGCATATGAAAAATCTATTAAAGAAAAAAATATTAATATTAATGTAGTATCGAAAGCATGTCCGTTATTTGTTCCTTTTGTGGAAGAAGGATTAATTGAAGGGATCGCAATCAATGAAATAACACAATATTATTTATCTGTATTTAATAATAATATAGACACTTTAATTCTTGGTTGTACACACTACCCATTATTAAAAAAAACAATATCTAATTACACAAAAAATATTCTCCTAATAGATTCTGCTGATGCTGTAGTGAGGGACGCACACAAAAATTTAGAGAGAAACAATTTATTAAATCAAAATAATGCAGAGGGAGAATTACATTGTTATGTTACGGATCTCCCAATGCGTTTTGTGGAACTTGGGAATATTTTCCTTGGTACAGAGGTAATTAATCTCCAAGTGGTAAATGAATTCTGATATTCAAAAAATTTTAAAGGAATTATTCGGGCTACAGCGTTTAGGTATAAAAGTAGGCTTAGAACATACTGAACAATTATTAGTAAAAATTGGCAATCCACACCTACATTTAAAATTTATACATATTGCAGGGACTAATGGAAAAGGGAGCACTTGTGCTCTTATTAATAATATATTAAAAGAACATGGAATGGTAGTGGGGCTATATACCTCACCTCATTTGGTCAGGTTTAATGAAAGAATTCAAGTCAATGGCGAACAAATATCTGATACTGATATTGCATTATTTATGAAAAAAAACGTTAATAATATTAAAAATATACAAACAACATTTTTTGAAACAACTACGGCTATGGCTTTTGATTATTTTTATAAAAAATCAGTTGATATTGCGATAGTTGAAACAGGTCTCGGTGGTAGATTGGACTCGACGAATGTCATTTCTCCAGAAGTTTGTGGGATAACATCTATTTCATTAGACCACATGGATATTTTAGGTGATACTATCCAAGATATAGCTAAAGAAAAAGCAGGCATAATTAAAGACAATACCCCGATTGTAACCATCGAGCAGAGCAGATCTATTATGGATATTCTCAAAAAACAAGCAGAACAAAAAAATGCCTCCCTTACAACAATAAAAAGGAAAGATATAAAATTAATTTCAACTAATGATCAGGGGACATTATTTAAATATAAAAAATACGAAAGTAATTTATCTCTAAGAGGTGAGCATCAAATTTCAAACTGTGTTTTGGCTATTAATATTGTAGCACATATAATTAATAAAACTGACTCAGTAAAAATAAATGAAGCGATTTTGAACACATCATGGCCCGGCAGGATGGAAAAGGTTTCCTCAAAAAACATTTTCTATGATGTAGCGCATAATTATGATGGCATTAGAGCGATGATAAATACTGCTAAGAGGAATCATCCAAATAAAAAATTATTTGGTTTATTTTGCATTAAAAGTGATAAAAACATTTTTTCGATTTGTGATTTAATAAGAAAAAATTTCGTAAAAATGATTCTTTGTCAGGATAAAAATAAATATTTACTTAATGTAAAAACATTATCAAAAATTATGTCCAAGAAAAAAATTAACCATTTACATGTCGACTCTGTCAAAGAAGGAGTAAAAATAATAAGAGATGTTAATGAAGGAGAATATATTAGGTTAATATTTGGCAGTCATTATATTGCTAAAGAGGTTTATTCTGAATTTTAAAAATACTTTGACAGGACATACAATTAATGTAAGTTATATTATCTACCAAAATCCCCGGTAGAGTTTTAACATATTATTTTTTTAATGAATTATCAGGGAACTATTTATGGATTTAAGCGAATTACAAGCATTACGTGTTCAGGAATTATCTGAATTAGCCAAAACCTTGGACATTGGTGATGATATTTCCGGATTAAACAAACAAGCGTTAACAGTAAAAATACTAGAAGCTCAGGCGAAAAAGGATGGTTCTGTTTTCGCAAATGGCGTTTTAGAAGTAATGCATGATGGCTATGGGTTTTTGAGGTCTCCAGATTTTAACTATTTGCCGGGGTCTGATGATATATACGTAAGCCCATCTCAGATAAAAAGATTTAAGTTAAAAACTGGGCACAAGGTGTCGGGTCAGATCCGTCCGCCAAAAGCTAAAGAAAGATTTTATGCATTACTTAAAGTTGAGCTGGTGAATGATCTTCCAGTCGAAAAGTTAAAAGACTGCATTTTGTTTGAAAATTTTACCCCCTTATACCCAGAAAAAAGGTTCGTTCTAGAGACAGATGAAAAGAATATTTCAATGAGAGTTCTGGATCTAGTTTCTCCTATTGGGATGGGGCAAAGAGGATTAATTGTTGCCCAACCAAAGACTGGTAAGACTGTGCTTCTACAAAAAATTGCCAATGCAATCAGTAAAAACCACCCTGATACTAAACGTATTGTTTTACTTATCGATGAGCGACCAGAAGAAGTTACAGATATGAAACGCAATGTAGACGCCGAGGTGGTTAGTTCTACATTTGATGAGCCACCTGAAAGACATGTCTCAGTTTCTGACATGGTTCTGCAAAAAGCTAAACGGATGGTTGAATTTGGAGAAGATGTTGTTATCCTTCTTGATAGTATCACTAGGTTAGGTAGAGCGCATAATGCTGTTATCCCCCATAGTGGGAAAATTCTTTCCGGTGGAGTAGACTTCAATGCTTTAAAAAAACCAAAACAGTTTTTAGGTGCGGCTAGAAATACTGAAGAAGGAGGAAGTTTGACAATTATTGCTACTGCACTTGTTGATACTGGCAGTAGAGCAGATGAAGTAATTTTTGAAGAATTTAAAGGCACCGGCAACATGGAATTATGCTTAGATAGACATTTAAGTGATCGAAGAATTTATCCTGCTTTTGATATCATTAAATCTGGGACGAGGAAAGAAGAACTCCTTTTGAGCCGAAAAGAACTTGGCAGAATGTGGATTTTGCGAAAGTTAGTTAAAGGAATGAAGGTTGATGAAGCTATTCAGTTTTTAATTGATAGAATGAAACGGACAAAAACTAATGATGAATTTTTAGATACAATGAGCCAGTAATGACCAATGAATTACTCTATTTATTGAAAAATGGAATCCCCCACTATTGAATCTATTGTAATCCGTCTTGTCACAGACAAGCCTGTGCAGAAAACACCATACCAAGTAAAAGGTGTTTTTATGAGGAGGTTTCCCCAAGAAAAAATAGTCCCATTTTTAGATGGGAAACTTAGGGATACATACTTATATCCTAGAGTACAAGTAAAAATATTAAATGAACAGATCTATATCATTGGTATTAAAGAGGGTGTTAGTCCAGTTCTTGCTCTTGTAGATAATATAAAATCAATTAATTTTGGCAATATTACTATTAATATAGAAAAATTTGATATTGAAGAAAATAAGAATCAACTTAATGTTACTGAAAATTTTTTAAGATATAATTTTATTACCCCATGGGTTGCATTAAATAAAAGTACGGGTGGTAAATATCGTTTTTTAACAGATCAAGAAAAGCCATTGTTTTTAAATAAGTTACTTGGTCAAAACATATTATTTATTGCGAAAGAAGTAGGTTTAGATATCGAAACAAAAATATTTACTAAAGTAAGTATTAATAATTTATCCCCTGATAAAATAGATGAAAATGGATGGGGTGCGTTTTCTGGTGAATTTAGAACCAATTTTATTTTACCTAGCTACATAGGTCTTGGGAATGGAATTACAAGAGGCTTTGGGACGATTTTTAGTTTAAACAACCCGGATAGTCTAAAAACCGAGGCCTCAAAAGATAAAATAGAAGATTACGAAGAAGAAGAGATTAATGAAAAAGATGAAGCCATTACATTTGTTACAATTGAGGATGTCCCAGTTATTAATAAAAGGAAAAATCACAAAAAACGATACAGTAATCACAAAAAAAAGAAAAAAGGAAAATATCACAGATTAAACAAAAATAGGGATGATGTGAAAAATAATCGTGATAATGCTAAAGAAACAGATGATGATTCTAGGTTTAATTCAGCAGAATATCATCAAAAACAACACGATTTTTGAAAGTAGCAAATAGAGTTAATAATATTAATCCGTCATTTACATTACAAATGGCGACTAAAGCAGCAGAGATGCGCTCAAAGGGCATTGATATAATCAATTTTTCTGTTGGTGAACCTGATTTTAACACACCAAAGCATATTAGAGATGCAGCAAAAGATGCTTTAGACCAAGGGTATACAAAGTATACTGCCGGCCCAGGCATGATTGAATTCAGAGAAGCAATATGCCATAAGCTAGAAAAAGAGAATGGGATTTCTTATGAGCCATCTGATATTCTTGTTTCTAATGGTGAAAAACAAAGTTTGTATACAGCTTGTCAGGCTCTTTTTAATTCAGGAGATAGTGTGGTTGTTTTTTCTCCATATTGGGTCTCGTTCCCCGAGTTTGTAAAAATGGCAGATTCCAAGCCTGTTCTAGTTAATACAATACCAGAAAATAATTTTGAACCTGATTTTTCTGATTTAGAGTCAAAGATCAACCCTCAAATAAAGGGGGTAATTATAAATTCTCCTTCAAACCCAACTGGTGGTGTTTGGAGTGAAGCTGCTATAGCAAAGTTACTAAAAATAGCAAAACAACATGATTGGACCGTTATATCAGATGAGTGTTATGAGAGGTTGATTTATGGTGGTGAGTTTGTCAGTGCGGAACGGTTGAATCAGTCGCATGATATAGGAGCTTCGGTAGTCACGTGTATGAGTTTGTCCAAAACATATGCCATGACAGGGTGGAGAATTGGATATGCCGCTGGGCCAAACAAAATAATCAAGGCAATGTCAAAAATCCAAGGACAGGCTACTTCATGCGCCAACTCAATAGGACAAAAAGCTGGTATAGCTGCATTGCTAGGTGACCAGTCATGTGTAGAAGAAATGAAAGAAGCATTCATCAAAAGACGTGATTTAATATTGAAACTATTAAATAATTTGCCTGGAATAAGTTGTAGGATTCCAAGTGGTGCTTTTTATGCGTTCCCTGATTTCAGTTCATACTTAAACCGAAAAGGGAATAATAAATTATTAAAAGACACTTTTGATATTTCAGGGTATATTCTCGACTCTGTTCAGGTCGTTACTGTTCCAGGAGATGGCTTTGGCGCAGCTGGACATATACGATTTTCTTATGCGACTAATAGAGAAATAATTACAGAGGGTATGAACCGTGTTAAAAATGCCCTTGATATGATTGAGGAGTAGGAAATGAAAAAAGATATTCACCCGGGAAATTATAGACTAGTGGTATTCAAAGATACCTCCTGTGACTATTCTTTTCTAACAAAGTCAACTGTTGAAACTAAAGATTCTATTGTTTGGGATGATGGCAATGAGTACCCACTATATAATATAGAGATCTCAAATAAGTCTCATCCATTTTTTACAGGTCAGCAAAACTTAGTTGATACTGCGGGTAGAATAGAAAAATTTCAAAAGAAATATAGTAGAAAATAGTTTAATAATATTATATAAATAGCTCTATCAACAATTAATTGTTGATAGAGCTATTTTTTTTATAATGAAACGACTCTTATTAATTATTTCTATGAAACCGAATATTTTGGTCGGTGGACAGGCCGTTATAGAAGGCGTAATGATGAGGGTACCAGGCGCATATTCAACTGCTGTACGCTGTCCTGATGGGGATATAAAAATCAAGCGAAAAAAATTCACATCTATAACAGAACGATCTTTTTTTTGGTCTAAACCAATATTTAGAGGAATTGCCTCACTCTATGAGGCCATGAAAATGGGGATGTCAACTCTTCAATGGTCGGCAGATATAAGTTTTCCTGAAGAAAAAACTGAAAATACATTTGCTAAGGTTGCTGATTTTTTTACAACGATATTTTCTGTATTATTAGCCGTATCATTATTCATGGTTCTTCCAATGTGGCTCACAACAAAATTATTACATATTGAAAAAGAAGCTCTGTGGTTTAACATTACTTCTGGTGGTTTTAGAATAATATTTTTTGTGGTTTATCTTTATTTGATTTCAAAGATTAAAGATATTAGAAGGCTTTTTCAGTATCATGGAGCTGAACACAAAGTTGTATACAACTTTGAGTCTGGTAAAGAATTATCAATACAGGATTCACAATCATTCCCTACACAACACCCAAGATGTGGCACTAGCTTTATGTTTATTGTTTTACTATCAGCAATATTCGTTTTTGCTATTGTTGATACTATTATTATTTATTATTTCGGAACTATATCTTTATCTGTTAGACTATTATTTCATTTGCCTTTAATACCGCTTGTGTCTGGTATCGGCTATGAAATAATAAAGATCACATCAAAAAATGATTTTCTAATCTTCCGTTTATTGAAAGCACCCGGGATATTTTTACAAAATATTACCACTAAAGAACCAGATGATAGCATGGTTGAAGTATCAATCGCAGCCTTGAAAGATGCTTTTGGTAATGAATACAATAAATTTCGTGGGAAAAAGTTTACAGCAGAAGCGATTGGATGAAGGATAAGCTAGAAGCAATAATTGATAGATATGATACTATTGAGAAGCAAATGGCTGATCAAGAAATATTGTCGAACCCAGATAAATTAAAAGATTTAGCAAAAGAGTATAAGCATCTTGCACTAATTGTAATAATAGGGAAAGAATATATAAGAATTTTAAATGAGATTATCGATTGTGAGTCAATTATTGAAACCGATGATTCTGAATTAAAAGAGCTAGCCTTAGAAGATCTTGATATAAATAAAAAAAGAAAATTAGAACTTGAAAAAGAATTAAAAATAATTCTGTTACCTAAAGATCCATTAGATAATAAAAATATCATACTAGAGATTAGAGCTGGGACAGGAGGAGATGAAGCAGCCTTATTTGCGGCTGATTTATTTCGTTTATACTCACACTTTTCTGAAAAATATAATTGGAATAAAAAATTAATTGCATCGAATGAAATAGGAATAGGTGGATTTAAAGAAGTTATTATATCATTAAAAGGGGAAGGCGCATATGGAATGCTAAAGTATGAGAGTGGTGTGCATCGAGTTCAGCGTGTTCCTGATACAGAAACAGGTGGACGAGTACACACTTCTGCAGCGACAGTTGCTGTTCTGCCAGAGGCTGAAGCGGTTGATGTTGAGATTAATGATACTGATTTAAAGATTGACACCTATCGAGCTAGTGGAGCTGGAGGGCAGCACGTTAATAAGACGGAATCTGCAATACGTATTACGCATATTCCTACCGGGCTTGTGGTTACGTGCCAGGATGAGTCTTCCCAGCATAAAAACAGAGCTGCTGCGTTAAAAGTATTAAGGTCTAGGCTTCTTGCGAATCAAAAAGAAAAAGCAGATGCGGAACGTGCTGCTGAGAGAAAAAGTCTTGTGTCTACAGGTGACAGGTCAGCAAAAATCAGGACGTATAATTTCCCTCAAGGACGAGTTACGGACCACCGTATTAATTTTACTTCATACAGGTTGTCAGAAATTATGAATGGTGATCTTGAAGAAATTATCGAACAACTTAAAATAGCTGAACAGCAGGAAATATTATCCGCTGAAATGACTTGATACTTATTAAAGAGATTTACTATTTATAGATGACATAGAACAGAATAATCTTGCAACCTCAAAATTCAAAAACAGATCGGATCTGGCGGCTTATTGATATTCTTAATTGGGGTGAAACGTATTTCAGAGACAAATATTTTGACAATCCCAGAACCGAAATAGAGATGTTTTTACAGCATCTATTAGGGTTAAAAAAAATTGATCTATATCTTAAATTTGAAAAACTAGTTACACCTAAAGATCTAAACACTTTAAGGTCCTGGATAAAAAGAAGGATTAAAAGAGAGCCCATACAATATATTATTGGAACATCTGAATTTTATGGTAGAAAGTTTATTGTAGACCAAAATGTTCTCATACCAAGACCCGAAACAGAAAAGCTAATTGATGTATCCCTTGAGGTTCTTTCTAAAAAAAATAATCCGACAATAATTGATATAGGTACTGGCTCTGGCTGTATTGGGATTACTATGGCACTTGAGATCCCTTCTTCACAAATTATAGCAATAGATATTTCTGAGAGTGCAATCTCAATAGCAAAAAAAAATGCAGCTGTATATAACCTTAAAAATATTGAATTTGTGAAACTAGATATTTTAAATCAGGATATAACTCATATTGCGGACATGCTAATATCTAACCCACCTTATATATCAAAAGAAGAAGTACCTGATTTAATGGAAGATGTAAAAGATTATGAGCCAATGAGTTCTTTAACAGATTACTGTGATGGACTTGAGTTTTATAGAAAATTTTCAGATATCATACCTTCTATTGTTAAAAAAAATGGAACAGCTATTTTAGAGGTTGGCAGAGGAGATCAACCAGAGAGAGCTAAAGAGATCTTTAAAAAAAATGGATATAGTAATATTGATGTGGTGAAAGATTTAAATAAAGATAAAAGAATCTTAATAATTAGGAATTAATGAATAATATTTTAGCATATTTTAATATTATACGTCCTTTAAATGTAGTAGTGGGTAGCCTTACTATCTTAGTTTCCTCATTGATTGCAAAATATAATGGCCCCATGAATATTGTTATTTTTGCTACTCTGGTTGTAGCATTCTACACAGTAGGCGCAAACACACTCAATGATTACCTTGACTATAAAATAGATAAAATCAATCGCCCAGATAGACCTATTACCTCTGGTCGTATTTTAAGAAAACATGCTCTAATAGTTTCAATTTTAGCATTTATTATCGGCACCATAATCGCACTTCAATTAAATACAAATTCACAGTTAGTGTCGATCGGTATTTCTTTACCTCTAGTTATTGCATATAACATAAAACTTAAAAAATTACCTCTAATAGGCAATATTGTGGTCGCTATAGTATTAGCATTATCTTTTATATATGCTGGCTTAGCATTTAGCAACCTTAGCCCTTTAATATTGCCGGCTGTATTGGCATTTGGATTGACGCTTATAAGAGAGCTCGTAAAAGATATGGCTGATATAATTGGAGATAAGTCTGTTGGGCTAAAAACCTTCCCAATAATTTTTGGAGAAAATAAAACGATAAATTTATGCGTAGGTCTATCTGTACTATTAGGGATTGGTGCTTTCATCCCTTTTATAACAGGTCATTATAATATTTTCTATGGTATCTCCCTAATCTTGACGGTTGAGATTCCATTGGGAGTAGTAGTAATTTCAGTATTAAATAAGCCAAGCATAGAGATAGCAAAAAGAAGTGCTAACTTATTGAAGTTTTGCACTATTGGTGGTTTATTTTCCATTTACATAGGAACAATATAATGACTTCTGAATTTGTACATTTACATAATCATTCTGACTATAGTTTGCTAGATGGAGCTCAGCGTGTTGACCAGCTCGTAAATACTATTGATGATCTAAACATGGATAGCCTTGCGCTTACTGAGCATGGGAATATGTTTAGTGTTGTTCCTTTTTATAAGCAGGCAAAAAATACAGGGATTAAACCAATCATTGGTTGTGAAACCTATGTGGCAGTTGGTAGCCGACATAACAAAAAACCTCCTCCAGGCGGCGGCTGGGGGAACAATCATTTAATTCTGTTGGTTCAAAACCAGTCTGGATATCAAAATCTAATGAAGCTTGTTACAGCTGGCTATTTAGAGGGATTTTATTATAGACCAAGAATTGATATGGAGTTGTTAGAAAAATATAGCGAAGGGCTTATTTGTTTATCAGGATGCTTAAAGGGAGAAATACCTGAAAAAATGTTAAATGGGGACTATCAAGGAGCACGTGACACTGCCTTAAAATTTTCAGAAATTTTCCCAGACCGGTTTTATTTAGAAGTACAAAACCATGGTATTCCTGAAGAAGAAGCAAATGTTGAAAATATGAAAAAACTTTCAAAAGAGCTTTCACTTCCTCTCGTTTGTACAAATGATGCTCACTATTCGAAAAAAGAACATTCCGAGGCTCATGATATTCATATCTGTCTAGGCACCGGTAAAAACAGGGATGACCCCAATAGACTTAAGTATGCTACTCCGGAGTTCTATTTTAAAACCCAGGATGAAATGTATAAGCTCTTTAAAGATGTCCCGGGAGCGATAGAAAACACCAGGAAAATCGCTGAAAGTATAGACTTCCAAATTCAAACAGGATCTTATCATTTACCAAATTTTCCTATCCCTGAAAATGAAAAGAATGGGGACCCCGATGACTATCTTAGATCCTTGGTAGATGTGGGGGTTAAAAATTTATATAGTGAGATTACACCACAAATAGATAAGCAAATTGATCATGAACTCAGTGTGATAAAAAATATGGGCTTTGCGGGATATTTTTTGATTACAGCTGACTTTGTCCAATATGCTAAAAATAATGATATCCCTGTTGGTCCTGGGCGTGGTTCTGCAGCAGGAAGTTTAGTATCATATTCATTGGGCATAACGGAGATAGATCCAATAAAGCACAATTTATTGTTTGAGAGATTTCTAAATCCTGATCGAATCAGTATGCCTGATATTGATATTGATTTTTGTATCGAACGCC
>TARA_B110001454_G_scaffold219099_1_pt1 | contig 25495 bp, 28 predicted proteins | sample TARA_B110001454 | Tara Oceans TARA_B110001454 (sample SAMEA4397004) | marine metagenome | biome: Polar Biome; feature: [MES] marine water layer (ENVO:01000295) within the mesopelagic zone...; material: water (ENVO:00002006), including particulate matter (ENVO:01000060) such... | reverse complement strand
TGAGCCTTAAACAAATACTATTCCAAATGCAAAGTAAGGGGCCAGTTCTCATAGTGAAAAATTCTTGAACAACTCTTTGGCTATTGAATTTTCAATTTTTCGCTGAGCCGTCACTAAAAATAGTTCTTCCTGCACGCCTTGCAGTTTCCCGATTTCAACTAATTCCCCGGCGGCTAATTCTTTGGCTACGGTATGGGCAGCGGCCGGCAATAAACCCATTCCATTTACGGCCATCAGTTTCTTGACCGCAATGTCTTGGCTTTCTGTCAGGATATCTAGCGGAATTGATGTTAGTTGGCTCCAGTGCTCTATATCGTAGCGCATTTTACTATCGTATGTCGGCAGCAGTACGGGCTCCGACGAAAGGGATTCTGGGAAATTCCTTTTCAGCGTTTTAAAACGGGGAGCCCCGTAAAAAGAAACTTTGTTTTTCGCAATCGAGCGATGTTTTAATCCACGGGCATCGCCCGCCGTGGGAATAAAATTTGTCACTAAAATATCGGCTTTGTGTGACGATAGCTCGCGCATCAGTTCATCTGATTTTCCTTCAAGTAATGTAATATGGCAGGGGGAAACTTTTAAGGCGGCTTTTGTTAAATCTAAAATTGTGTGTTTAGGAATACTATCGAGGGAGGCTATGCACAGCGACAGCCGAGCTGGTTTTATCTTGTCGTGAAGTACCTCATACATTTCTGAGCCCATTTTAAAAATATTACGAGCATAATCAAAAGCGACCTTCCCTTGTTCAGTTAGAAACAGTTTCTTGTGCTGGCGTTCAAAGAGTGTTACGCCCAGCGCTGATTCAAACTGTTTTAACTGTGCTGAAAGAGTAGGCTGCCCCAATCGCAATTTAATAGCGGCTTTAGATACGCTTTGTTCTTCGGCAATCACTTTAAAGTAGAAAAGGTGGTGATAGTTAATCCATTGGCTCATTAAAATACTATAAATTCATGTATTGTTTAAAACAATGTATATTTAACTTAATATCTATTTGAACAATACGAGATAAACGTCGATAGTAGAGGGAAGAGGTAACCTATGTCTTTATTTCCATTTGTCGAGTATTGGCCATTTTATGCAGGCTTCATCGTTTTTGTTCTGGCGGTTTTAGCACTAGATTTAGGAGTGTTTCATAAAACGGCCCATGAAGTGTCCTTTAAGGAATCAGCGATTTGGACAGGGGTGTGGATTTCGCTAGCCATGCTTTTCAATGTGTTTCTGTATAAATATTGCGAGTGGGTGTTTGCAGCCGATCCTAGGTTGTTAGCTATTCCGGGTTTTGATCCCGGGGACTCAGCAAAACAAGTGGCTCTGGAATTTTTGACTGGCTTTGTAGTCGAAAAAGCATTGGCGATTGATAATATATTTATTTTTGCTGTCGTGTTTTCTTATTTCAGTATACCAAAAGCGTACCAACATCGTGTTCTGTTCTGGGGGATTATTGGAGCCCTGATTTTTAGAGCTCTGTTTGTGGCCCTTGGATCGGTATTGATGCAATATCATGCAGTGGTTATTTTCTTTGGTGTGCTTTTAATATTTACGGGCGTAAAAATGTTTTTTGCCGGCACCGAAGAGCAGGATCTTGAGAAAAACTTTATCGTTCGACAACTAAAGAAGTTTTTAAGGATCCATCCAAAAATTGAAGGTCAGCAATTCTTCATTAAAAAAGACGGATTAACATTTGTAACGCCTCTATTTTTGGCCCTTATTTTCATGGAACTAACAGATATTATTTTTGCCGTTGATTCTGTCCCGGCTATTTTTGCTTTAACCAAAGAACCCTTGATCGTCTTTACTAGTAACATATTTGCCATCTTGGGATTGCGATCGATGTACTTCATGTTAGCTGGCGTAATGGATCGATTTATCTATATAAAATATGGTCTGGCAGCGGTGTTGATTTTTGTCGGATTGAAAATGGTCTATTTAAACGGTCTATTCGGCGGCAAGTTTCCCATTACATGGTCACTTTCTATTATCGCTGTATTAATCGGCTCGTCCATTTTGGCCTCATTATTTATGGATAAACGCAACCAAAGGGCTATAAAATAGCCCTTAATCCCTGCTAAAGTCTAAAAATTATAAAATATGTAATTAATGTGTAAATTATACTTGAAGAATAATTACACATAATTTACATATTTAGTATGACGAAGCGATACGACCCAAAAGTAACATTTTTAAGTAGCAAACCGAAACTCCTTCAATACATCCGCGATGTGGATTTTTCCTTGCGTGATGTTATTTCAATAGAAATAGATAACTCGGATACTGTTCATCAGTATATTTTTAAAGGTCTAGGGTTTGCTTTTATGGTCGAAACTGATTCTGAATTTTCTTTTTTTAAAAACAAACTAAAAATTAGCGAGATCATGGCTGATCTTTAAAACATAAAACAGGAGGTTTTATATGGAAATGCGTTTATCTCACACAGATGAAATGTTTAGCGAAATTAGAAATTTACTTCAGCGCTGGGTAGTGGCACTACCCGGATTAGCTCAAATAAGAAAAAATTATATGAATTCCGTATTAAAATTATTTTTTATTCCCGTCCTATTTGCCTTGTCCACCTATGCGATGGATTACACAGATGTGCATACATTGAGGACTGCCTTGGATCCAGTGATTTCAAAGTTCCCGGGAGTTGAGGGTAGCGCCATCGGTAACTGCGTTCGTGGTACTGATAAGGATCCCTTTCTGCAGTCACCAGGAGCAATGACAAATATAGATATGTGTCTGGTGTACTTTGTGAAAAGTGAAGCGCTGATTCCAGGTCTGCGTATGCGCTATAAAATGCTCAGAATTCAAACACCAATCGCTGTGCGATTTCAAAAAAGTGTTTCTGCTGACTTAGTCGGTCACTAATTAATGTTTTGTTTCCGGAGTCGTTGGGTAGGGCAAATACTGATTTAAGCACGCTTCTAATGTTTGGCGATTGATAGGTTTTTGGATGTAGTCATCAAAGCCTTTTTCTATACAGCGTTCACGGTCGCCACGCATTGCATGCGCTGTAAGTGCGATCACCGGTTGAGTGTAGTTTTGATCGCGTAGCTGTTTAACTGCTTCAAAACCATCCATTATCGGCATTTGTACGTCCATCAAAACGATATCAAAATGCGAATTCAGAGCAGCTTGAACGGCTTCTTGTCCATTGGCAGCGCTGACCGTTTCCACTTGGTATTTTTTCAAAAACATTTCTAAGAGTAGACGATTGTCGATAGCATCATCCACAATAAGAACGCGTCCTTGTTTTGAATTTTGTGCGGATTTATTACGAACAGGGATGTTTTCACTGACCTTAATATCTGCGAGTCCCACGGCGATTTCGATTTTAAAGCAACTGCCTCTAGCGGGTTGGCTGGATGCGAGCGTCACATTGCCGCCCATTAATTGGGCCAACTTTCTAGAAAGAAACAACCCTAAACCAGTGCCGCCAAATCGGCGGGTCATGGATTCGTCACCTTGAGCGAAGGGTTTAAATAGTGATTCGGCTTGTTTAGGATCAATGCCGATACCGGAATCTTCGACTTCAATACAGACTGTGCCATTGTGGCGATCTTTTGCTGTGGTCAAGCTGACATGCACGCTGACGCTGCCTCTGTCTGTAAATTTGATGGCATTGCCTATAATGTTAACCATGATCTGGCGCAAGCGACTTGGATCGGTGATGATTCCTGTGTCGTGTGCATTTTCAAATGTCGTAGTTAGCAACAACCCTTTTTCATTTGCTTTTAAATTGAGTGAAGTTGTTACGTCGTTAACGAGTTCTTTTAAATCAAATGTCATTTGATCGATTTGAATGTGTTCTGATTCCACTTTGGACAAATCTAAAATTTCATCTACAAGACGCAGTAGCTGACGACCATTTCGTTCGACCGTAGATAGGTATTGGATTTGTGCGGGTGTTAACGTTTTGTCGTCCAGAACTAGTTCTGTAAACCCCAGCATGGCGCCTAAGGGCGTGCGAATTTCATGGCTGATATTTGCAAGGAACGCGCTCTTGGCGCGACTGGCTTCGTTGGCCGATTCTACTAGATACGCCATTTTTTCTGCGTTCTTTTCGGCTTCAGCTCGGGCGGCCTGGGCACGGATCAATTCGGCACGTTGATTTTCCGCCTTCTTTTTATCGGTGATGTCTTCGGAAATGCCCATTAAAAATTTAGGCTGATTGTCTTTGTCGTATATTGGAATTTTCTTTGTGTGTAAAAATCGAATTGAACCGTCGATCGTCGATATGGGTTCATCGGGAATGTCGACGACTTTGCGGTTTCTTAGTACCTCTAGATCTTTCTGAGTAAAAAAATCGGCTTCGGTGCGTGGAAATAAATCAAAATCATTTTTTCCGACGAGCTCTTCGCGCATGCGTCCTAATAATATTTCTCCGGCACGGTTGAATCGAACAAATCGTAAATTTTTAGCATCTTTTACGAAAATCATATTGGGAATATTTTCGATAATGGAGTCAAGAAAGCTACGTGACTGTCGTAATTCTTCGGCGGCTTCAGTCAATTGCAACGTTCTTTGAGCCACGCGTTCTTCTAATGAAAGCTTAGTCAGTGATAATTCATGCTGAGTTTTTGTGATTTCGGTGATATCCAGCACAAACGCGACAAAGGAATTTTTATCTACTTGGGTGGCGCCAATCAAAACGGGAATACGACTGCCATCTTGGCGGATGTATTCTTTTTTGAAAGGTTCCATGTGTTGACCTTGCATGAGTTTGTCAGCAACAGATATGCTGGTTTCTAAATATTCGGGCGCGGTTAGATCTTTCCAAGTGCGTTTTTTTTGTTCAAATTCGGCGCGTGTATAACCAAGAATCCTAAGAAAATAATCGTTTACATGAGTCAGTTCGCCGTCCGCTGTGCTGAACGTTAGGCCAATCATGTTGGATTCAAAAACTTTTCGCAAACGGCCTTCGCTTTGGTGCAATCGATCGCGAGAACTGCGTAATTGTCCACAAACGGCCGAAACGAAAAGGCAATCAATACCAAAAAATAAATAACGTGTATTCCAAGCAAAAGCCGACGCCGGAATCGTTATGGGTTCAAAGTGAAATTTAATGGCAACAATAGATAAAAAAGTTGCTAAAATGCCCGGAAAAAATCCTCCGTACCATGCCGAAATAGTAACTCCGGTAAAGAATAAAAGTAGTGGGCTATCAATTTTGAATACGCTGTTAAGCATACTTTTTAGCAGAAAAATACCCACAACAATGACCGCCGCTACCAGATATGGTTTTAATCGATGCCAAGTTTTTAAAAAAGATGGGCTAAAAAGCATTGATAAGAATAATACACCGGCGTCGATTGCTGACAATATTTGTGTCGCGCGCGCAAGGCGTTATCGTAGTGAAGATTTCTTCAATGCACTGGTTAGTTATAATTTAGTAACTCCGCAGTTAGGTATCTTGCGAGTGATTAACGAAGCCGGCAGCGTCAGTCAGCAGGACATAGGCGACTTCGTTGTTATCGACAAAGCTTCGATGGTCAAATTTATTGACCAGTTGGAAAAATTAAAATTAGTGAATCGCACCAGCCATGAAACCGATCGTCGAATCAAATTGATAAGTCTAACTCCGAAAGGAAAAAAGACACTCGAAATCGTTGCTGAAGTTATAAAAGAAGTGGAAGCGGTATTTCTTCAGCCGTTAACCGAAGAAGAACAACAACAACTGCGAAACATCGTTCCTAAATTATTATTATAATGTATTTCCTAGTAGATCAGCGATGAGGGACAAGGTGCCCTCGGGATTTTGCCAATGCATCTGATGAGTCGCGCCTGATTTGTGACGAATTTTCCAGCCCGCTAGCTCCAAATCACGTTCTTTTTCTTTTGAAACTGCGAAGCTATTCTCTGCTAGCAGGACGGTCGATGACATCGTTGTTGGCAAGGCACGAAAGTCACGACGAACACCTTCGGATAAAATGGTTTTGATCATATCCACATCCCAATTATTAATGGCATCCAAGATGCGGCGACGTGTTTTTGGCGAAACGCCTTTGGGAACAACATCGAATGCATTTCTAAGAAACGTAGGGAATAGGTGAATCAGTGCCATCTGACAGACGGAGCTCATTTGCGTTCCAGGATCTAAACAAATTAATTGTCGAGGCTGCAGGTATGCAGCGGCTTCGGCGGCAATTCGACCACCTAAAGCATGGCCCATCAATACATCTAATCCTTTGGGAAGAGTGTCTTTTAAATCTTGTGCGAATTCACGAATGAGGTAGCTTTTCGTATTAGGGCTTTCGCCATGGCCGCGCAGATCGACAAGGATAACAGTGTAGTTATAACGTTCTGCCATCATTTCGGCTAACTCTAGCCAAGTTTCACCTGACATACCCAGCCCATGTACTAAGGCTGCTTGGCGCGAGCCTTGTCCAATTTGTTTTGTGGTGATTTTCATAACTCTATCCTTTTAGATTGTGTTAGTTTTGCAATTCGTTGACTTTATGGCAAGTCGGAACTTGATTTTGCCAGGTGATCGGCTATCTTCCCGTTGCCTAGCGAAGGAGACGTCTATGAAGAAAGCATGGTTAATTAGCAAATTGCTTTATTATGTATTTCGTATTTCTAGAAATCCCGAGGACACGGCCGCGGCTCTGGGCATTGGACCTTGCTTGTTTCGTCTAGGGTATGTGGAGCAAGCACGTAAAAAGCTAAATGAAAATCCGGCAGATTTAGAATTAATTCGCCAGCGCAAATTGCTAAACAAAATAGATCTCCATGAGTTGAAAAAAAATCCCGAGGGCTCGCTTGGTTATGCTTTTGCTCATCATATGCTTAGAAACAAGTTAGATCCTGAATTTTATGGCAAGCTGAATGTCAGCAACGATGAAACTTATGTGATGATGCGATTACGGCAGACTCATGACCTTTGGCATGTGCTCGCGGGCTTTACGACAGAAGTACAAGATGAATTAGGATTGCAGGCCTTTATGTTTGCGCAAACACGTGCGCCATTGGCTAGTATTCTTATTGGCGGTGCATTTCTAAAAGCGGGACTAACTAATCATCCGTTAACCGCATTGGTGTACGAGCGAGTGAGTTATGGTTGGAAGCTTGGTAACGACGCTCAGTCGATTTTTGCATTAGACTGGGAAGCGAATTGGGCAACCCCATTGACTACGCTTCGTGCGCAGTATGGATTGAATGTGCCATCGACCGCCGGAGGTTATTTGGCTGCAGTACCAGCTACTGAGTTGATGGCCTAGACCTGTTTCTGTGGAACTATAGTTGCAATCTTCATTTTGTAAAATGGGGGATTAGGATGAAAACACTCTTAGGTCGATTGTTAATTGGATTAAGCTTAAGTTTAAATGTCAGGGCGGTAGAATTAGGTTCCTTTATACCCCTGCATTTTTCCTGTATTGACCCTTCTATCCACACCGACCTTGGTGTGGTGGATATTCGATTGGACGTATTTAAAAAAGGAACCTCTTTCCAAACTCAGACTGTACTTTCAAAAGACAATGAATTCGTGACTGGATTTAAACAGGCATCCCTATTGTCAGCACAGAATCAAATCGTCGCACTTATTCCCGGTGGTGTGGGTTATCAAATGGAACCTGATGGTCGTCTTGTTGAATCCAGTGATATTGAAATTTCTATTCAGCAACTGGCATCCGCGGAATTTCAAATTTCAATTGGTTCGGCGAAAACACCGAACTTTGTAAAATACAAAACTGCCAATTGTCACTAGCTAACCGCGATTACCTAACACCGTTTGCAGAGTTTTTTTAAGTGGTGCTAGAACAGTGCCGCTTAAAGGAATGCGGGTGTAGCGGACTAGTTTGCAGATCTGTGGAGTCAGTTGTTTGATCAAGTCCGTAGTTTTTTTTTGATCCTTGGTTTGGTCAAATACCCAATATAAAATCATACCCATCATGTACATCCAGAATAAATCGGGCAAATAGCTGCGTAGTCCTTTTTCGCATTTTAGATCGCTGCCTTCGATCATTTCCTTCATCAGGGTGATCGTGGCTTCGCGAATTTCTTTTTGTTCGTGACCAAACGGGGATAGCGGTGACTGCGGGTCCACAGCACTGCGAGACAGTACGACCAATAGTTCACGGGATGAATCAAATGTTTTTAGGCGCGCTTCAATCACGCCGATGAATCGCTCTTCTAGGACATCTGTTTTGGCAAATACATCTTGGCAGGCATCGCGAAATGAATCGAACGATCGTTGATAGAAAAGCTGAATAATCGCTTCCTTGTTGGGGAAGTGATAGTAAAACGCGCCCGGGGATAGTTCCGCGGCGGCGGCTAAATCACGCATGGTTGTGGCGTCGAATCCTTTTTCAAGAAACTGACGCATCGATATTTCATACAGGCGTCGAGCGGTAACTTCTGATTTAGACACGGTTTTTTGATCTGCCATGAAACGTTTATAGCATAGAAATTAAAATATTTGAACATGTTTAAAAAATAATCTATATTTTAAACATGTTCAAAAATGCTACATAAGTAGCTGAAAGGACAAGGTTGTGGATTCAAATAGAGATAATGGTTCAAAGAATAAGCGTAATGAAACTGTCGCAAAATGGGTTTTGGCAGGGACTGGGTTTTTACCGGTGGTGTCGGCCTGGGTTTGGTATTTAGTATCTTTGAAGGAAAATTGGAAAGGTTCGGTTGAACTACTGAGCTGGTTGTTCGGGTCTACCGTGGTAATGATACTCGTCAGCTGGGCATTTCGTCGTCGCTGCTTTGAATGGATCTATTTTAAGCGTCCTGTGTTTGGCTCCTTCGTTTCGATTCTGTTTCATGTGATTGCGGGTTATTTATCCCTGATGGCGACGATCATTGTTTATAGTATGATCGTGGATGCGCCCTCACTGATGACTTGGGAAAAAGGAATGGCGATTTTGTTTTACGGACTGTTTGTTATACTTCCTCAGCTACCTGGTGCCGCCGTTGGATTTTACCTGAACGCACATGTGCTGGTTCGTCTATCTAAAGGGAAATGGGTACAAGAGGTGGATGTTTGGAAACCATTATCTAAAGACATTTAGTAGTCAAACCAATCGATATTCAAACAGCGAACGGTCTCTGACGGCGATGGGCGCACGAGTTTTATATGTGACTCTTAAATTTGCTAATGATCTTTTAATGGGTGCTGAATTTGATAAAACAATATGTTTAAATTCTGATTGTAGCCAGTCGGCAAATTCTGTGAACGGATACAAATTGTTGTGTTCGATGAAGAATGCATTAAAGTTAAATTCAAAAAAAGAAAAGCAAAACTAGGCACAGCCTAGTTTTGCTTTTTAGTCAGTGAGATTATTTTTCAACACCTTCTAATACTAACATTTCAATCACGTAGTTAAGTAAAATAGCTTTTGGTGTGAACGTAACAGCATTGCCTTTAACTGTAATGTTGTAAAGTGCAGGATCAAAATTGATGCTTTTGAAAAAACCAGCCATGTGAGGTGTTTGTAAATGAGCATCTAGATCGGCTTTTGTTTTCCAGATTTCGTGAAAAATAACTAAGCGAGGTTTTAAACGATCTGTTTTTAAAATATATTGCAAATTGCCTGGTTCTTTACGTGTTTGGGTCAAGATATCAAATTGTTTTGCGGCGGCAAAATAACGATCTTGAGTGCCTTCCTTTAGTACTACGGTGGCTTTGTTTAAATAAACACTGGCCATTGAAAATTGTCCTACTAGTAAACTTAAAACTAAAAATATTTGTTTCATATAATAAACTCCTTGTTGTTTTTAAACTATTGCTTCATTTCGAAAATGGTTATAAACACCTGACCGACAATTGGGAATTGGCGAAAAATATATACTAAGTATAGGAGTTTACTATGGACATAAATACCCGAAATTTCAGAATATTTTTAGAAGTTATAAAAAGTAAATCTTTCTCGATGGCGGCTCGTAATTTGAAAATTACTCAACCCACAGTCAGTCAACAGATCGCCAAACTAGAATCTGATATTGGAAAAAAGCTTTTTGAACGTCACGGACATGATTTAATCCCGACGGCTGTGGCCCTGAAGTTATCTTCGTATGCCGAAGAGGTGATTGATCAAATTAGTAAGTTTAACGATGAAGTTGCCGACTTTACCAATAAACCAAAAGGACTGGTTCGCTATGCAATGCCTGAGAGCTGCCAGTGGACACCGCATTTTAAGAAAATCGTTCACGATATCGTAACCTACCCTGATATTCATTTTGAAGTGGATATCAAACCCACAACACATACTACAGATGGTATTTTGTCCGGACATTATGATTTTGGTTTTATCACGGGCGATAAATTAACACCGGAACTTCGTTTTGATAAATTTTCTGATGAGGTGTATTCCTGCTTAGCTTCAGATAAAAAATTATTTGAACCTTTGTTAGAGAAAGATCATAAAAATATTAGATTTATCTCTTATCCAGGTTGGGAATTGTTTTTCTCTACATGGATGAAGAAAAATGGATTTATCAAATTGTTCAAGACGAATATGATTCAACCTTCATTGCATATCGGAACACTTGCGGGTGCTATTCACGCAGTGAGGGAAGGCGTTGGGATAGCCGTTTTACCACGTCACTGTGTATTTGATGAAATCGATAATAAAGATCTGTATGAACTAGATATGAAGAATGAACCGGCTTCGTGTCCGATTTACCTATGTCAGAAAGTTGGCCGCAAACCCACGCGCCGTGCAGAACTTGTGATTGAAATGTTACGCAAAGCTAAACAAGAAATTAAATAGAGTTTCTTGTTTAGAGGTGAGGAAAATTTTTCTCGTAAAGGAAACGCATTGAGTCTGATGTCGAAGCGTGAGGTGCGACAAAAAAATTATTACGGCAGGTGATTTGATTTTCAAAAATCAAATGTTGGAAGATCAGTACTATTTTAAATTTAAAGGAAAATAGTTCTACTTGTCGTTATCTCTCGGGTCCCAACCTGTTTTATTTCTCCAGATATACAGCTGTTCTACTTTTGTGCGTGCCCATGGCGTTTTGCGCAGAAATTTAAGACTGGATTTGATGCTTGGGTTTTCGGTAAAACAATGGATCCGAATTTTTTCGCCCAATCGTTCCCACCCATAGTTTGCAACAAGGGCCTCTACCATCATTTCTAATGTGACTCCCTCGGGTGGTTCACGTCGTGCTGGTTTTTTCTCGTCTCTTTTCTCGTCTCTTTTCTCGTCTCTTTCGCTCATTACTGATGATCACTTGCTATTTCCTGTAGCGTCAATAAAAAATATTTGGGGGAGTCTTTGTAAATAAAGCTAGACACGGTTGTCCTTTGCGTTTGAAAATTTCAGACAGACGATTTTTCGAGGGGAATTTGAAATAACGTCGATTGTTTAAACTTAAATGGATTTTATCTAATTTTATGGAGGGGATATGTCTCGTTTTATTAAATCACTATGTATTGCTATGTCTTTGTTCGTGAGCTTTCAAGCTCATGCGGTGTTTGTGCCGGAAGAAATGTCAGGTCCGATCGACTTGAACGACGCTACAAATTCACCATTGACTGAACCAGTCGAGTTCACACGTGTCGTTAAGAACATTGAAAATATGTACATTCCAATCGTTAGAAAATTGGGTGGTAAATTATCGGTGAAGGCACAATGGGGTAATAATACACCAAACGCGTTCGCAAAAAAAACGTTTGGTAATTGGCAAGTGGTTATCACCGGCGGTTTGGCTCGGCATCCAGCTATGTCAAAAGATGGTATAGCGCTAGTGGTATGTCATGAAATCGGTCATCATTTAGCGGGTTTCCCATTTGTGGAAACAGGATTGGCTGCATTGCTCGGTATGAACTGGGTGTCTAACGAGGGAGAAGCTGATTATTACGCTACACAAGTGTGCGCGCGTAAGATTTGGGCAAACGAAGTTAAAGAAAACGAAGTGTTCAGATCAACGGCTTCGGCGCTGGTGAAATCTGAATGTGATAAAATCTGGAAAAAAGAAGCCGATCAAAACTTGTGCTATCGTTCGGTGACAGCGGCAGAATCTTTAGCTGAAGTTTTAGCGTCATTGAGTAAACGTGGTAACCCGCAATTGCATACGCCAAGTCTTGCTGTGGTTGCGCAAACATACGATGGCCATCCAGAGGCGCAATGTCGCCTAGATACTTATTTCCAAGGTGCGATTTGTCCTATGGGATGGATCGATGCTATGGTTCCAGGTAAAAAACAACCTGGAGGTAAAAAAGGTGTAGCCGCAGAAAGACAAGCAGCGATGACATCATGTACGGCCACTAGCGGATTCAAAGTAGGATTGCGTCCTTCATGCTGGTACAAAGCCAGAATGTAGTTGATTTAAGTGAAAATTTTCATTGATGCCGATGCCTGCCCGGTAAAAGACGAAGTTTATCGGGTGGCCGAACGATACAAGTTAGAAGTTTTAGTGGTCGCAAATCAGTGGATGAATGTTCCCATGAGTTCACTGATCGAAATGAAAGTTGTCAGTGGTAGTTTTGATGCCGCTGACAACTGGATCGTTGAGCACTCTGAAGCCAACGATATAGTTGTCACGGCCGATATTTTGCTGGCCGATCGATGCGTGAAAAAATCCGTTCGAGTTATAGGGCCTAAAGGTGAAGAATTCACCGAAGATAACATTGGCAGCGCCGTTGCCGGCCGCGAGTTAATGGAAAACCTTCGCCATATGGGCGAAATGCGTGGCGGTCCAGCACCCATGGACAAGAAAGCCCGCTCTCGATTTCTAGGGACTTTGGATCAAGTCATTCAATCGATTAAACGGGCTGCTAAGTAAAAAAAGCCGATGTTTATAAACATCGGCTTTTCTATTTCGGAAATTTGACCTATTTTCTACAGAGCCAAAACTTCGGTTACGAACGAGTCAAATAGTTTTCTAGAACGAGCATCCGCTGTGGCGTTGTACGCGGCACCTTTAGAAATATCTGTTCCTGCGTTTTTGTTAGTGAACGCATGAACGGCACCACTGTATTTAATTAATTGGTAGTCAACCTTAGCTTCATCCATTTCTTTTTGGAAAGCGTCGACTTGCGCTGCTGGTACGAATGGATCAATCGCTCCATGCATGACTAGCACTTTGCCTTTGATGTTTTTTGCCTCTTTAGGGTCGACTGAATCTAAATTGCCATGGTAAGAAACCACGCCCGCTAGGTCAGCCCCAGTGCGTGCTAGATCTAACGCCGTCATACCACCAAAGCAGTACCCTAAGATGATGATTTTCTTTGGATCTACTTTTTTATTCGCAAGTAGTGTATTGTAACCGGCTTTGATTCGCTCACGTAGTAGTGCGCGATCTTTTTTGTAGATACCTGCCGTTTTACCCGCTTCTTCTGCGTTCTTAGGGCGTACGCCTTTACCGTAGATATCGACGGCTAAAGCGACAGCGCCTTTGTCAGCTAGTTTATCGGCTTCTTGTTTATTATCTTCAGATAGGCCCATCCAATCATGAACGATAATAAATCCTGGGACTTTTTTCTTTTTCATCGGCGTTTCAGCGATATAGCCTTCAAGTTCCGTGTCTTTTTCTTTGTAAGTGATTGTCTTGCCAAGGCCAGCCGCCATGACGCGAGTTGAAACTAAAAAGAGCAATCCTGCTAATAGAGTTTTCATATTCAAAATCCTTTAGTTTAATTTAGTTGTTTGTTTTTTAGCTAACCAATTATTAAATTCCTCTTCCAGGATATCCATGGGAAGGGCGCCTTTGCCCAACACTTGTTTATGGAATTCGCGGATATCGAATTTATCTTGTAGTTTATCTTGTGCGCGTTTTTTCATTTCTTTGAATTTTAGTTCGCCGACCTTGTAGGCTAGTGCTTGTCCAGGCCAAGTGATATAACGATCGATCTCGTTTTCTGATTGCAAGCGATCTTTAGGAATATTTTCCATAAAATAATCTAACGCTTTCTGTTTTGACCAACCCATCGAATGCATGCCGGTATCGACAACTAGGCGAACCGCGCGCCACATTTCATAGGAATGCTGACCATATTTAGAATATAAATCTTTATATAAACCTAATTCATCACCTAAGCTTTCAGAGTATAATCCCCAGCCTTCAACGAACGCTGTGTAACCTTCATTTTTTCTGAATTCTGGTAAATCACCCAGCTCTTGAGCGATCGATATTTGCAAGTGATGTCCTGGAACGGCTTCGTGTACAGTTAAGACTTCCATTTCCCATTTAGGACGTGATTTTAAATTGTAAGTGTTCGCTTCGAAATAACCAGGGCGACCAGATTTAATGCTGCCACCGTAATAGTAAGCAGTCGGGGAGTTAGCCGCCTTGTAAGCTGGCATTTCGCGAACACCATACGGCAATTCCGGCATTTTGGAAAAAAAGCGTGGAAGTTCAGGATCGATTTGTTTAGCGATATTGCGGTACTCGCTGATCAAATCTTTTGGGTTAGTAAAGAAAAACTGAGAATCTGTTTGGATGAACTTATGAAATTCGGCTTTTGTACCTTTGAATTTCAATTTCGTGCGGATGCCTTCCATATCTTTATTAATGCGTGCGACTTCCGCTAAACCTAATTCGTGAATTTGTTTCGCTGTTAAGTTTGTTGTCGTATGGTCTTTCACTAAAAATTCGTACCATTTGTCACCTTGAGGGAATGTCGACACTGCGATTTCCGTACGGCAATTGGGGATGTATTTTTCAACCACGAATGTTTTTAATTTAGTTAAACTCGGCATTACTTTTTCAGTGATTAGTTTTTCAGCGCGAGTCAATACTGACTTTTTAAATTCAGAATCAAATGCAGCTGGCATATCTTCAAATGCCTTGTAGATCGGATTTGATTTCGCATCTTTTGTTAAAACGGTATCAAACTGTTTAGGTACCGACTCCATCAAGAACTTAACTGGGGTGATTTTGTGCTTGATTCCTTCTTCCATCAAGCCAATTGTTTGATCGATGTATGTTGGGAATTTATCCAATCGAGACAAACGATCTTCATAATCTTTTGGAGTCAGTTTCGATGCACTCATCATAAGATCAACGATATCCATGTGGGCACCGCTCAATTGATCGACGACCAAGTATTTCGAAGGAAATTGTGAACCTTCGATTTGAGTCTTAATTTTTTTAGTGATCAATTTTAAAGTCAGCTTGTTCTGCTCGGTTAATTTTTTGGGATTGATTTTCGCTAATAGTTTTTCGTGGCAATTGGGCAATTGCTTACGCTTGTCAACGGTGGCAAGGGACCGATCGGTCCAGCGATCATCTTGGCCAGGGTAACCGACGTAAGTAGCCCATTCCGGGTATTCTTTCATCCACTGAGCCCAGATAAAATCCAGACTTTGAGTTAACTTTTTATTGTCATTGTAGCCCGCTTGTTTTTTAATTTGAGCTTCGCATTCCGCAATTGCTGGGTAAACGCCATCCTTAGCTAGCGCCGGAGCTGACATAGCAATGGAAATTAATAGTCCGGCCAGTGCCGACATTAGTTTAGATTGAGATCTCATTTTTTTTCCTCGTAATTCGTTTTTTTTTTTTTTTTTAGAATCATCGTTAAATAGAGAAGGTACATAGAAACTATTGTGTTAATCGTATTATTTGTCTACGTTTTAATGCCGACTCGACCAGCGTCGGCGAAATCGTGTTAGGCGCAGACGAGGATATTAAAACGTGTAGTAGCCGACCAAGCACGTGCACGCGTCGGGGTAATTGTTACTGTAGGCGTGTTTCGTGTTGGCGGGGATTTCAATGCGATCACCTGGGCGCAGTAGTAATTGATTGCCCGATATATTACATAGCAACTGGCCTTCCGTAATAATGCGTATTTCAAGCAAATGATGGTAGTGATCTTTGATCACAGTGCCAGAATCAAATTTCTCCACTTTGAAATCTTGGTCTTCGCGAATGTGGTAGTATTTTTTAATTTTATCGACGGACAATTCTTGTGTCCCTTGCCAGCGTGAAATAATCATTGTTCATCCCTTAATTTAGCGTAGTCCACGGCGTGGTATGTGAAAATAATATCAGCGCCTGCGCGTTTGATTGAAGTTAAAATTTCAATCATCGCTTTCGTTTCATCTAGCCAACCATTTTTACCAGCGGCTTTGACCATCGCATATTCGCCGCTGACGTTGTAAGCCGCGATCGGATACTTGAAGTGGCGTTTTGCCTGTGAAATAATGTCCAAATAACTGAGTGCCGGTTTCACCATCACGATGTCAGCACCTTCTTGAATATCGAGTTCGATTTCTTTAATCGCTTCACGTGAATTCCTGAAATCCATTTGATAGGTTTTCTTATCACCCGCACGAGGTGCAGAATCCAAGGCGTCGCGGAATGGTCCATAAAATGACGAGGCATATTTAGCCGAGTAAGCCACGATGCCCGTATTAATTAAGCCTTCGGCTTCCAAAGCTTTACGGATTTTTCCAATTCGTCCATCCATCATGTCACTTGGGCAAACGAAATCAGCGCCAGCTTGAGCCGATAGGACTGACATACGAGATAAAACTTCAATTGTTTTATCATTTACGATCTCACCGTTCTCGACAAGGCCATCGTGGCCATCGGAATTGAAGGGATCTAATGCGACGTCGGCAAAAATATTAACTTCAGGGTAGCGGTCTTTAATTTTTTTAATGGCCTGATACAAAAAACCATTAGCGTTTAAAGCTTCGGTGGACTTTGCATTTTTCAATTTGTCGTCGATGTTAGGAAACAGGGCGTAGTTGTTGATCCCTAATTTTTTCCAGGTTGCCATCCTTTGTAAAAGCGTGTCGACGCTCATCCGAAATTGGCCAGGCATTGAGGCTATTTCTTGAGCGTAATTTCGGCCCTCTTGAATAAAAACGGGGTAGATCAACTGGCTCGCGTCAGGTAAGGCAGTTTCGGCTACCAGATTGCGAATAGATTGATTTTTACGAGTGCGTCGAGGTCTTTTTTTCATCAGATACATAAAAACTCTCCGTGTTTAACCTTACTCAATAGAAATCTATTGTCAATCTGCGGCTTTAGCTGAATTTTTCTTGAACCTGGAGGTCCAATCCCATTGAATAGGATGAACCGTTTAAGGAGGAGAATATGGTTATTTCAAAGGCAGTTGTTCTGTTGATCGTTGGTTTATCGTTTTTAACATTGGGTTCCGTGAGTCAAGCTCAGTCAGTTGAAGTTACAAAGATTCTGCGACCATTTGATTTTAAATGCACGACTGAATTTCCGACGACCTCGTTTTGGTTTGCTGACGACGGCGATCATTTTAACGTGCGAGTCATGCATCACAACGGAACTCTATATGCTCCGTTTGTCCAAAGATTGATTGTCCCAAATGATATGGCGGGCTTGTTAGATAAAGCCGAAGTGGCTAAGAATACAGGCGATGACATCATGCTTCGGTGGGATAAAAAGAACTGCAAACGATTGAATGATGAAATTTTCAGTTGTGTTGGCGGTGGCGAAAGTTTGACGTCAGCAAAAAAAGAAATCAAACCATGGCAGATCAGCCGCAGCGAAGTCGTTACAAAAACAGCCAGTGGCGAATTTAAAAAATACACAGTGAGTGTCAGTTATGAAATTCAAGGTCAAAGCTACGACTACATCATGGACTACGCTCCCCACGAATGTCGTTTCGAAGAAGAGATCTGAAAGATCTCGACCCGCGCGTACAGAAGAGATCTGAAAGATCTCGACCCGCGCGTACAGAAGAGATCTGAAAGATCTCTTCTATACAGCATAGAGGTTACTGTTGTTGGTCCTCGTCGAAACCCAAGCGTTTTCCAAATTTCTTGATGTGATCCCACATGTTGCTAAAGCGGCCTCGGTTATGAGGTGCGTTCGAATCTTGTACACCCGTGTTCGGTAACGATTGGGGTGGTATTTGTGAGAACGCCCACTCTTCGGCTTTTGATACCGCGATTTCTTGCGGAGTTGGGTTGACCGGGGTCGGTCGAGTTGGCAATACATTGATGCCTAAGAACTTTGCCAATTCGGCGTCACTGGTATTCTCGAACCAAGTCTTTAGATCTTGGAAATAACCTTTGTACCAATCGCGATTACGATTGATATTTAGACCCAATTGTACTGGATCATATTTCCCTAAACTAGGTGTGAATTTATCACTATCCGTGATGTACAAACGTAATTTGCCATCTGGATTTTCGGCTTTGAAGTGTTCTCCCCAGGCGCGGGCTTCAAGGACTTCCGTGTAACTTGGTACGTTGTCGATTACGATCCATGTATTGTCAGGTAGGCGAACCATATGCCCGATATGAAATTGCCAAGTGATTTCTCCAGCACCCATAGGACCCACGGCCCAGATTTTTTTTATAGAATCGCGGTCGACACCCAGTCTCATTAACATCAAATCGACATAGCAACCACGACCGAAACAGTAACCAATCTCGGTTCCATTTTGTTGATATTTGTTAGCCGCGTATTGGGCCACAACAGGATGTTCCTCGATGGATGTTAGGACTTTTAAACCCAGGTCTTTGCTCGGTAGAAAATCAAAACGTTTATCCGAATCGTCATCGGGACGGTACGCTTCTAGCAATTTTAGAGTTTGATCATTTAGTTCGGCTACAATTTGTTGGTCTGTCCAGCGTCTGCGGCCGTATTTAGCGGTCAATGCATCGATGGCTGCATTGGGAATTAAATTTCGTGAACCACTATATTTTTTGCCGGAAGCCACTTGCTCGATTTCTTGACCGCGGTACTGTAGTAAGTCCACATCAATCAAAGATGCGAAGTAATTTTTCGTATTTTGAAGCTGTACAGGATCTTGAGGGGCCTCAGCTGTGAGTTTAGCACGTGAAGAACCTCTGTAGATCTGAATACAATTGTTTGTTTCGGCAAATGATTCCGAACACAGAGTTGCAGTTATAGCAATAGCTACTAAAAACAAGTTAGTTTTGTTCATAACGTACCTTTAAATTTTCTGACTGTGATGGCTTTTGCAAACCATGCAAACCATAGGACAGCTTATGGACGCTATAAACGCGGCAAGGACTTTTGCAGATGTCTAAAAGAAAGTCAGTGTGACAAATTGTAGGGTCACTGTCCAAGTACTTGGATACCGAAAGGGTAGTAGGTCGACGGCTTACCCAGCTTCACTCGAGATGCATTGAAGTCGATCAAAGCTGTTTGGAAACTGTCGCGAATTTTTTGCAGAGTTTCGGCCGCAATTCCATGATCTAGTGGGTTCACAAGCAGCTCGATGGCCCCTTGATTCATATTTGTCGTTTTGAAGTTTACGGCAAACGTAAGGTTTTTGTAATCAGCGCTCGAAATCGCTTTGATTAACTGTTTAACAAACAGTTTTTCAATGGCTTCTCCGTGAGTCGACATTTCTGACCGGTGGTGTGACTGCTGAATGCCGGGTGGAATGAAAACCACGCGTTGTCCTTTGATCAAAGGATCATTTAGAAACTCAGCAACATTAATGTTTTTAAGGTCATTTATCACACAATCATCGCCGCGACATTTGGCGCCCCATTGCTTTTCCATGGATTGGCGATACTGATTAATTTCGTCGGTGACTTTTTTCTCTTCTACGCGATTATAAACTAAGAATTCAAAAGGTGTATTGGCCTTGGCTGCGGCAATCGCGGTCGCCATTTGGTTCGCTGATCCCATGCCCTTACGATCGATCACGACGCCGCCGTTGGCGGCATTTTCTAGTGTCACCACGGATTGATCAACAACGAAAAATTTTGGATTCAGTAAATCAATAATTTCAGCATAAATTGATAAAGATTCTGCGTGATCTTTGGTAATTTCGATGTGTAGGTTTTCGCTAATTGCCATTCTGATTTCTTCTTGATCGGAAATTTTTCTTAATATTTCAAACAATTCCATTTTAGGAATCAATTTCCCAGTCGTTTCTTCTCTGTCTAGCAAAGTGGCTAGTTCTGGAATTTGAGTGAGCTGCTCCCGACTGTATTCCGCGTGAAACAAGAGGGTGGTTAAGGTTTTCTGTATGTACGGGTTTGAGTAATGTTTAACGGCATTTGGTCCGGAAAGTTTTCGCGAAACGCGTGCAGAAAAATAGGCTTCATCGGCGGTTCTGCCTACACCCATACGAAACCATTCTTCGATTTTATCAGAATCTCGAAATAGTTTTTTCGATTTGAGCATTTCCCCCAAATTAGCTTGAAATTTTTCAAATACCTTATCAATGCGTTCAAGGTCGGCATCAGTAAAGCGTTGTCGCGAGTCAATAATGATCGTAAGACTTTTCCCATCCGAATATGTTTTGAACGAGACACCTAGATCAAAGTGGCCATATATCCAACCTTTGATTTGATTTAGAATGTATTGGTTTGCAAAATTATCGATCGATGTAATTAAATCTTTATCGTTTAGAACATCGTTTAAAAATTTTAGTTTTGAGTTTTCAAACTCAATCACGATTCGATTTGGTCGTGCGACTTGGATGTCGGCACGAATAAATTCTTCGCGATCTTTTTGCGAGGTAACTTCAATATGTAGATTTTCTTTGACGAAAAACTCCCTAAAGTTAGCAGCTATGCGCCGTGAGGCTTCGTAGATCACTCTAGCTGGGCGGTCAGTTTTGGGTTTACCGCTGTAGAATTCAAGGCACGACGGTCCTTCCGACGCCTTAAGGACAGGGGAAAGTAGGGCAAACGTGGCGATGAAAGTCAGTATTCCAGAGTTCACGCTAAAAATACTTTCAAAGATGCCAAGTCGTTTTCCAGGGGGAATTTCGTACTGAATTTGGACACTGATAGGAGTTGGTCTATAATGTCGCGTAAAAACAGTTAGTTAGCTGATGTTTAGGAATGACATAGTAAACGACTAATAAGGTGTAACCTGGCGGCTTTAAAGGTTTTGGTGTCGATCTGTCGTTGCAATGCCGCGTAGAGATCGCGATTTCTGGAGCTGTTTTTAGTTCTGAAGACTTTTCGAAGACTGCCGTGTTTTAGCTGGCGGCATCTACTGTCTCATATTAAGAATTCGGCAGACAGGAGGTTAATTATTTTGGTAATAGGCCGATAGTTTTTCAGATGAAAAAGGAAGTCATTGTACTTGTAGTTTGGTTTGTCGTCGTGTCGGTTCCATTATCTATTTTGATGGCCCAACACAATCTTCCTTTTTCTGTTGATGTGAAAACAGGAACAGTCCAACAAAACTCTTATTTAAGTGTGACTCATGTTTTGGGGGCAAAATGCAAATGCTCAAAGCGTATTGGTCGCTATCTTGCCGAACAACCTCGCCCACAAAATTTGGATGAATCGATTATCATCGTTGATGGTGAGTTGCCAAACGAATCTGAACTTGCGACCAAAGGCTTTCATATTAGTCATGTATCAGTAAACGGTTTGAAAGATTCCTTGAATTTAGAAAGTGCGCCAGTGTTGATTGTTACGGGCCGTGACGGTCAGTTGAAGTATTCGGGTGGGTATAAAAATATCGACGAAGTTGATAGTCGCGACATTGAAATTATCAACATGGTTCAAGAGGGTCGTACGGTGGCATCGTTTCCTGTAATGGGATGTGCGTTGTCGCCGGCCTTGAAAACAGCGATGGATCCATTTCAATTTAGGTATAAAGAATGATTTAAGGAGTTGAGTGTGAACAATTTAGAACGTCGTTATGTGCAGAAAATGAATATTATCTTGTTAAGCATCCTGGCCGTTCACTTACCTGTGTTGGTTGGTTTAGCCTACTTCCTAAAATCCGATGTGGTTTTGACTTCGTTACTATCCATCGCTTTGTTGGCTGGGCCAGCGCTGTTGTTTGTTTTAAAAAAATCATCTCGTGTCGCTTCGGTCGCTATGGGTGTCGCATTGATGGGATTTAGTGCCTTGCTGATCCACATCACTGGCGGAATGATCGAGATGCATTTTCATATTTTCGTGGGTTTGGCGTTGTTGGTTATTTTTGCTAACCCTTGGGTGGTCGTGGCAGCGGCTGCAACCATCGCGGTTCATCACGTAGGGTTTTGGTTATTTTTGCCAAAAAGCGTTTTCAACTACGAGGCAACTTTCGGTATTGTTATAGTTCATGCACTGTTCGTTATTTTAGAAGCGATTCCGACTGTGTATGTGTCTTATAAGTTTAAGAAGATTATCGTGAATCAAGGCTCTGTTATTGAGGAACTTAAAGTTCTGATTTTAAATATCAATTCGTCTTCGGCGGAATCGACATCGCAAAGTCAGCAGTTGACGTCGTCATCGCAAGAACAGGCTCATGCAGTTCAGCAGACAGCGGCATCTCTTGAAGAAATTAATTCGATGGTTAAGCAAAATAATCAAAATGCAACTAATGCCTCTGAACTGTCTGTTTCCAGCAGTGTTGCAGCAAAAGCCGGTGAGCAAAATATGTACGAGCTGATCGAGCTGATGAACGTAATTTCACAGTCGTCAAATAAAATCAAAGATATCACTAGCCTGATCGATGATATTGCCTTTCAGACCAATTTGCTGGCCTTGAATGCCGCTGTCGAGGCCGCTCGCGCGGGGGAGCAGGGACGTGGGTTTGCGGTAGTTGCGGATGCCGTTCGTAGTTTGTCGCAACGAAGTGCGCAAGCAGCGAAAGAGATTTCGACGTTGATCGCCCAAAGTGCACATCAGATAGAACTCAGTAAAAAGAAAACAGATCAAAGCGGAGAGTCTTTGGTTGCGATCGTGAAATCGATCGAGAGTCTTAAAAATTTAAACAAAGAAATTTCATCTGCAACGGAAGAACAGTCTGTCGGAATCGAACAGATCAAAATGGCTGTCGATAAAATGGATGTATCGACTCAGAAAAATGCTCATATCGCCCAGATGACGAATGAATCATCACAACAGATTTCGGCGCAAATTAAAAAATTAGATGATTTAGTTGAAGAATTGCTGAAAGCTTCGTAATAAATAGGCATGACGGAAGCACTCGTTCTGCAAACTCAAGATCACAATGAAATTATGGCTGCTGTTCTGCAGCGGTTAAAGGCAAAGACCTTTATTGGCTTTCGAGGTGATATGGGGGCAGGCAAAACAACGTTTATATCAACACTGCTACGTGATCAAAACGTGGTGGTATCTTCACCCACATTTGCTTTGTACAATACATATAAGGCTTATGGTCTATCTATAGTCCATGTTGATTTGTATCGCTTGAAATCGTCAGAGGACATCGATTCATCTGGATTTTGGGATTTGTTCGCAGATCCGGATTCTATTGTGCTGACAGAATGGGTAGAGCGAATTTCTGTCGATGAAATCCCGCTCGACTGGATAAAATGGTTTTTGCAAATTGAGGTGCAATCAAATGGTCAGCGGAAATACTCTTTATTTAGCTTTCGCTGATGCTTTAACTACTGCGCGTGATGTGAAATCGGGATCCGTACACGCAATATAGTCCGCATCTAAACTGCAAGTACGAACAAGTGCCATGTTCGTTTGCTCACGTTCTAATGCGAATGGCATCGAAATCAATTCTTTAGCTTCCGACGAAATCAATCGGCGTAAATGTTCTTCTTGTACCTTTGACCACGACTCCGCAGTCAGCGCCACGATCACAGCTTTGCGTTCGCGTAAGGTTTTGATGTCGCCTTTAATGAACGTCACATTTACGACCAGTTTAGCTTCGCCGTTGCTGATGTTTAAAGTGTAAGTATTATTTTGTGTCGGACTGAAGTCAAATGTGTAGCGATTCGTAGTCTTTGGTGATGATTTTAAATCAGTAACCGTCTTTTTGATTTCTTTGTTGTTTGTAAATACGCGAGTTGTACGTGTTCCTGTCGCACTCGTGATTAGGTACGATATTACATTGGGCGAGGCTTTTGAACCTTCTAGTTTTCCATAGAAATGGATATCTTTTGAACTAATTTCGCCGCCACTGCCGTAGTACTTGTAGATGTTTTCTTTTTGTTCGGGGGTAAGCGTAGTATTGTTTTCGATGGCGTTGAAGAATTTAACGATCGGTTCATATTTTGGGAAGGCTTTCAAAGTTTCCGAGGCAATAAGCTTAGAAGCTTCTAGCTGATACGAATCGGGGCTATTTGCTTTGTTTTCTAATTTAGATTCGCACGATTTCAATAATAAGTCTTTTAGACTTAAAAAGTTTGATGGTGTCGGTTCACGTGGCTCGATAGCTTTGAGTGTGGCCACGATAGCTGACGATTTTTCTTGTAAGCATTTCTCGAATTGCGATGTTGTCGCGTCAGCCGTCGGCGCGGTAGGTTCGGTAGCGGTCGACGCCGTTGGTTTCTCCGGTTGAATCGTTACCGTCGATGGGGCGTCACCCGCGTCACTCGTCGTGACCGTGTCTGCGCTGCTGGAAGTACGAGTCGCTGCGACGCTGGAATCGGTAGCTGCCGACGACGAATCTGCTACCGAGGAATCCGTTGCGGTTTCGTCTGCAGAAGTAGCTGGTGTTTGCTGAACGACTGGTGTTTCCAAAGGCGCCGGGCTAGGTGATGATGGAGTTGTGCCCTTGGTGTCATCTTTTGCAGCGTCAGTGGCTTTCTTAGTCGCGGCTGCGGCTTTCTTTTTGTCCGGAGACATAGACGTGTTTTTCTTCGTGCAACCACTAAGTAGCAGGAGGTAGGCAGACAATAGGTAGATCAGCTGTAAACGTGTTTTCATGTCCTAAGCCGGTTGATTCAAAAACCATGACATTTTAAAATCATATAAATGAATTTGACGACCAAGAACATGAAGGAAAAGCCAAAAAATGCGGCCACAATTTAGAAAATGTTCAAACATTAAACACTTAGGGAGTGTCGTGTTTTCCTAGGTATTTTGTAGAAGTTCGTCGTTCGATAAACCGGTGATTCGCTTCATTTGGTTGAATAGGTAAACCATAATAGAAATTAAGGCCAGCATTGAAGGAATCATTATGACGATGAACGACCATTGAGTCATTTGAGCAATCTGTAAATTTAATACTTCGGCTCGTTGTTCTTCGCCAAGGCTAGCGGCAATGGGCGTAAAAATATAGTACGCTAGCGAGAAATTAAGTATGGCGCTCAGTACGAACGAAGACGAGAGTAAAATTGTGCCACGTTTTAAAAGCATTTCAAATTCTTGTTCACGTTTTTTCTCAGCAATAGAGGCTAGGATGCTATCCATTTTTAGTAGTTGAGGATTTAAAAACAATGTTTTTACAAAGGGAGCTTTAGTGAAGGCGGAAAATAAAACGAATGATCCAACCAGAATAGGAAATGAAGCTTCCTTAACTGCGAACCAAATTCCTTCCAGTTTTAATAATGCAAAACCACCAGTGAAGCCAACGTTTAAAATACCTAGTAATGAAATATAGTTTGTTTTCTTTTGTTGAACGTAATCGTAAATGCCATAAAAAATTGGGAAGGCTAATGCTACAAATAGAGCTTCCTTTGGGCCAAACCATTTTCCACCTTTGTTTAATATAAGGATCGGAATAACGATGTTGAATAGGATATTAAGTAACGGATTTTCTCGTTGCGCAGGAGCTGGAGTTTGATTCATGAAACCATCATGGAAACTATTTCCTAAATTGTCTAGTCCTGCGATGAAACTGAGCGTGTCAAAATCGGTATGTTAATTATTATGAACTGGCCCCTTAGCCTGCGGCTAAGGCCAAGTAAAATATC
>TARA_B110001454_G_scaffold2204_1_pt1 | contig 25726 bp, 17 predicted proteins | sample TARA_B110001454 | Tara Oceans TARA_B110001454 (sample SAMEA4397004) | marine metagenome | biome: Polar Biome; feature: [MES] marine water layer (ENVO:01000295) within the mesopelagic zone...; material: water (ENVO:00002006), including particulate matter (ENVO:01000060) such as...... | reverse complement strand
TGCTCAGATTTTTCTTGCTCAGATTTTTCTTGCTCAGAGTCGCTTTGCTGATCTGAATCACTATTACCATCAGACTTTTCATCATTAGTATCTTGATCTTTCTGATCGTCGCTATCGTTTTGATCTTGCTGCTCTTGTTTTTCTTTTTCTTGTTGCTCTAATAGTTGTTCAATAAGGTCTTTATTAAACTCAGCATCTTCAAATTCAGTATTTAATGCCAATGCTTGTTCGTAGGCTTTAATGGCCTTTTTAAGTTCGCCACTTTGAGCGAGAGCGTTGGCGCGATTAAAATAATTTTCAGCTTGTTGATCTGCTGATGCTTCTGGGTCAATAGTGAAATGTTCCGCTGCTTTTCCATATTCTCCCGCGCGGTAATAGCTACTGGCTTTCCAATTAGAATCTTCAAACAGTTCCGCCGCTTTTGCTGGGTCTTGCTCGAATACTTTTTGTCCTTGCTGGTCTTTTGTCTGCCAAGCATCATCCCAAACGTCGGCATAGCTATTGTCAGGTTGGAGAAAAATAATAAAGACTAAAGAAAGCATCCAGCCACGGCGAAATGACAAGGCCGCAATAATCACAATAATCAAAATGAGCCAATAACCTTGGTCCGCCCAAAGATCGAATTGGCGCTCGAGTATCTTATTATTGCTGTGAGTATCATTTTCATAAATACCGTTAATGTTTAATAAATACTGCCAGTCGCGATCATCAAAACTCATTTGATGCCAGCGAATGTCTAGTTCACTAGCGAGTAATTTGATGGTGCTAAGATCCAGTTTTGGTAAGACAATGTTGCCCGCTTGGTCGCGTTTAAAACCTTCGCCTTGCATAGCAATAGGGGCACCTTGTTCGGTTCCTAAGGTGAGTACAGAAAGTTGCTGCTGGTCACGGCCTAAAGCTTTTTTAATGCGCTGAATGTCTTTTTTCTGAATGCCGTCGGTTACCAGCAAATAATTTGCTTGAGATATTCCTGCATCTTTAATTAATTTTTTGGCGAGTAATAGCGCTTTATCGGGTCGGCTGCCCATGGCTGGCATGATGAAAGGAGAGAGGGCAGGAACCAAATTTATAGCCGTCTCGGTATCATCGGTTAGTGGTGTTACGGTATAAGCGTCGCCTGCATAAACCACTAATGCGGTTAAGCCTTCGGTGCGTTGCTTAAGAATATCAATCACTTTTTGCTGCGCACGGGTTGCTCGATCTGGGCTGACATCTTGTGCGGCCATTGATAGCGACATATCTAATACGATCACAAGAGCATCGTCTTTCTTTTGCACGGGCTGGGGCAGCTGCTGCCACGTTGGGCCTGTTAATGCAATGCAGGTAATGATCCAGGCAAATAGAATAAACCACAGCGGCCAGCGCGATTGCTCGCTGGGCATTTGGTCTAATACGTGAGGCATCAGTGCTTTGTCGATGATGCCATGCCAGCGAGCAGAGGCGAGTCGGCGCTTTAATAAAAAAGAAAATAAAATAATGGCAGGTATTAACGCAAGCAGCCAAGCCGGACGCAGTAAATGAAATTGAGAGAAGAATAATTCCATGGTTATAATTTTCTCGTTTTAGTTTTTACGAAATGGTTTAAATGGCGAAATAATCCAATGGCTTGCAGTGCCATTAAAAAACTGATCAGTAGGGCAGCGGCGAGTGGCCAAAAATAGACGTTAATTTGCGGTCGAAAAATTTCAGGATCTTTCTCTGTTGGCTCTAATTGATCAATCATGTCGTATATTTGTTCTAATTCTTCGCTGTCTCTGGCACGGAAATAATGGCCGCCCGTAATTTCAGCTATTTGTTGTAAGCTTTTTTCATCCAAGTCGCGCGATGGATTAACTTGTCGACTGCCAAAGAAACTCGATACTTTCATTGAGTCTGCTCCTAGGCCGATGGTGTAAATTTTTACATGGCTTTGTTGTGCCAGTTCCGCGGCTTTTAATGGCTCGACTTCTCCTGCGGTATTTGCGCCATCAGTTAATAAAATAACAACGCGGCTTTGCTCAGGGTGTGATTGAAGGCGCTTAATCGTTAGGCCAATGGCATCACCAATGGCGGTTTGCTTTCCTGCAAGCCCGATTTGAGCTTCGTTCATTAATGTTTGAACTGTTTGCCAATCAAAGGTTAAAGGCGATTGTAAATACGCTTGGCTGCCAAATAAAACCAAACCAATGCGATCACCTTGGCGCTCACTAATAAAATCGTTGAGGACATTCTTAACGGTAGAAAGACGATTGACGGGACGACCTTTTAGCTGCATGTCTTCAATCGCCATGCTGCCTGATAAATCGATGGCAAGCATTAGGTCGCGTCCGGATGTCGGCAATTCAACGGTTTCCCCTAGAATGTGTGGGCGAGCCAGAGCCGTTAATAGTGCAAGCCAAAGCAGCGTCGGCAATATTAATGTCGGCCAAGTATTTTCCGTTTTAATGTGCGCGCTATTGGTGGATGTTTCCCATAGCGATAGGCTGGGCACTTTAAGCGCGGCTTCTTGGCGTTTTACTTTGGGCAGTATCCAAAATATAAGCAAAGGAAGTGGTAATAGATAAAAAGCCCAAGGCCAATGCCAATCAATCATGTGAGCCTCCATTATGTGTAGTGTCTGGCACCCAGAACGATTCTCTTTGTTGAATGGGTTTGTTGTTTTTTAACCAATTGATGCAAGCAGAATACAAGGCATGAGCATCGTATTCGCAGTGTTGTTGATACACCCCTTGGCTAATGGCGTTAGCTAAGTCATCTTTAAAAAAGGTTTTTGGGCTGCGTCGATTTAAAAAACTCAACCAAATCTTGCCTGATAGGCCTGCGGCATGTGGATATTTTTCTAAGCAATAGCGTTTGAGTACTTGATTGCTTTGTTGCAAAAAAACTTGCTTGTCTTTGTGCTCTTTAAAATCGTTGTATTGACGTTTGAGTAGCCATAATGCAGCTTTTTTTGTTTGGTTTTTTTTACGATCTTGCTGCCAGAAAATGATGCCAGCAATGATCGCCAATATAAAAAAGGCAAGTAATAGCCACCAACCTATCGCCATTGGCCATTCAGGAATTGGATTGGGTAAATGTATGTCTTTGAGTTGTGACAAATCTGGTGCTGGGTTTTGCATTGTTAACGGCCCTTATCTTATAGCAACTTGTTCATCGCCGTTTGGCTTAAACCTAAGCCGGAGCGTAAGTCGGATATGACGTCCCCTTTGGCTTGCAAATTGATCAGCGGAATGCCGAGTTTTAATGTTTTTTGTTTTAACTCTTGTATGCGCTGCTGGAATGCTTGCTGATGTGCAATGCCTTGAGACTTTGAATAACATTCTAATTGCATGCGCTGCTGACCATCGGTGAGTGGGTAGCTGCCCAGTGGTAATATATTTTCTTCAAAGGCATCAAATATATTCAGTGCTACCACATCGTTACTTTTACTGATTTTATGCAGTTGACGTTCGCAGTCTTGATCAAAGCCTTGCCAGTCTGAAATAAAATAAACGGTGCTGCCTGGGCGAGTTATTTGACGCACATGGCGACACATTTCTGCTAAGCGGCTGCTCGGCTTCGTGGTGTTTATGGGCGTTTGTTGTTGATTGAACTCAGCCAGTTCATGCAGCACATGCATCACTTGTTTACGACCTGGCTTTGGGCGGATGTCTATTTCGCGATCATTATCAAATAATAACGCACCAATACGGTCGCCATTATTTAAGGCAGACCATGCAAATAAACTAGCAATGTCGGCTGCCAGAACTGATTTAAACGCATATTGGGTTCCGAAGAACATGCTTGAGCGCAAATCACATACGATCATGATGGGACGTTCACGTTCTTCACGGAAAACTTTGATATGAGGCTTTTGATTGCGTGCGGTTACTCGCCAATCCATTGCCCGAATATCATCACCTGGTTGATAGCTACGAACTTCCGAAAAGTCGACGCCACGCCCTCGTAAATTAGAGGTGTGTATCCCCGCTAATTCGTTAAGAACCTTCTTTTGCTTATGAATAGGCAAAAGATTGGCGAGTTTGCGCATGGTTACCAAGTTATCGGTTGTAATCTCAGCCCCGGTTGATAACCCTTGAGGCTGATTTTTTGTGCTTGTCTGCGTACGAGCCTGTGCCATTATCCTTATCCTTTTAAATATCAGCGCTTAGGATAAAGGGACGCGACGGATTAATTCATTAATGACTTTATCTGTCGTCATGCCGCTGGCTTCTGCTTCGAAGCTTAATAATATACGGTGGCGTAAAACGTCGTGAGCAATGGCTTGAACATCATCTGGGCTCACAAAATCACGGTCGTTTAGCCATGCATGAGCACGAGCGCAGCGCTCTAAAGCAATGGTGCCACGAGGGCTTGCGCCATAATCAATCCAGTTCGCAATGTCTTCACCATAATGCTTAGGCTCGCGCGTAGCCATTACCAATTGAACGATGTACTTTTCGACAGATTCGCTTAAATGCAAATTAAGGGTTTCTTGGCGTGCGGCAAAGATATCTGCTTGAGTCATGGTTTCACCCATTTCAGGTGCTTGATCCATGGCTTCGCCACGAACTAAACGTAGGATTTTTTGCTCCGCTTCGGCATCGGGGTAACCAATGACGACATGCATCAAAAAACGGTCGAGCTGTGCTTCCGGTAACGGGTAGGTGCCTTCTTGTTCAATTGGGTTTTGAGTCGCCATGACTAAAAATAATTTTTCGAGAGGCATTGTATTGCCCCCTACGGAAACTTGACGCTCAGCCATGGCTTCTAATAAAGCACTTTGTACTTTTGCTGGGGCGCGGTTGATTTCATCCGCTAAAATTAAGTTGTGAAAAATAGGACCTTGTTGGAATTTAAAGGTGCCTTCTTCTGGACGGTAAATTTCAGTACCCGTTATATCGCCAGGTAATAAATCAGGGGTGAATTGTATGCGTTTGAAATCCCCTTCAATGTGGTCGGCCAAAGCATTAATCGCTTTGGTTTTTGCAAGACCCGGTGCGCCTTCTACTAATAAGTGGCCATCGGCCAGTAATGCGATCAATAAACGGTCAATTAGATGGTGTTGGCCAATAATATTGGCGCTCAATGCTTGTTTTAGCTGTTTGAATCCCTGCTGCATCTTGCTACTCACTCTCTATTCGGTGTAATTATTTGATTTAATAAGGATTTTATTGAATGAAGCGCTTACGTCAATGCTTAAGATGAGCAATTTCAGGAAAAGTTCTTAGCCTCACACTACTTTACACAGCTTTGGAGGAGCCCGTGTGATAATTTGTCTAAATAGTTAATAGACTTTTTATAAGTTAGGACAAATGTTATTAGAAAAAATTGGTCTAATATATAAAGTAAGGAACATTCTATATCAATGAGTAGGAACTGCTGAGTATGAGCCAGAGCAAAACAAAAACTAAGCCAGATTTAACCGCACTGTATCGCTTGATTGATGAAAGAAATGAAAAGGGGCAAGCGGAGCGAATTAAATTATTTGCCAAGCTTTATTATGCCGATGCTCCGGTTGATGATTTAAATGCTCGTAATCCTGAAGATCTGTATGGTGCGACAGTATCGTGTTGGCTATTTATTCAAAAGAACAACATTGAACAGCCGAAGGTTCGCGTCTTTAATCCAGATTTTGAAACCCATGGTTGGCAATCGACGCATACCGTTATTGAAGTGCTAGCAAAGGAAATGCCTTTTTTAATTGACTCTGTTCGCCTTGAAATTAATCGCCGTCAGATATCCATTCATTCGATTAATGCTTGTGTGGCGCACCTAGAGCGTGATGCCCAGCATAAGAAGAAGACCAGCTCTCCTATATTTGAGTCTTCTGAAAATAGCCAAGCCGAAGCCATTATTTACATGGAAGTGGATCGACATACTGACGCCGACATGCTGGATGACTTATCAAATACCTTGGTAGGTATTTTGAATGAGGTTTCGCATTGCGTTGAAGATTTTCCTAAGCTGACCGAAAAGGTGGAAAAAATTGCTGAGGAATTGACCCATTTACCCTGTGATAAACCGAAGAAAGAAATTAAAGAAGCTCAAGATTTTCTATCTTGGTTGAATAATAGGCATTTCACCTTTTTAGGTTGCGATGAATTCACGATTGAAAAAGAAGGTGATAAAACCTTTCTTGTGCGTGATGAAAGCTTTGATTTGGGCATTTTTCGCTTTAATAACGTCTCCAAGAATCGCAGTGTTTTAGAAGAATTACCCGCAGAAATACAAGGCTTTGTTTTAAACTCAGAGATTGTTAATTTCTTTAAATCGGGCAACCGCAGTCGGGTTCATCGACCTGCTTATCCTGATTACATTGTCATTAAACGATTTAACGATAAAGGCGAAGTCATTGGTGGCATTCGCTTTATGGGGCTTTATACGTCCATTGTCTATATCGAAAGCCCTGACAATATTCCTTTAATACGTCAGAAGTTACGCCAAGTACGTAAGTTCGCTAGCTTTGGCAAAGGCAGCCATAGCGAAAAAGAGATGAATCGAATTTTAGAATCTTATCCTCGTGATGAGTTGATTCAATCCAGTTCTGAGCAAGTCTATAAAACCGTCTTGGGTATTTTGAATATTCAAGAGCGTCGTCAAACCCGTGCTTTTTTACGCAAAGGAACCTACGGCAAATTTTTGTATTGCATGGTTTATACCCCAAGGGATATTTACAATACTGAGCTGCGAACCAAGATTCAGCGCGTTTTAGAGGAAGCCTGCGATCCTGATTTTGTTGAATTCAATACCAGTTTTTCTGAGTCTATTTTAGCGCGAACCCATTTTGTTTTACGGTTAAAAAATAATGACAGCTGCGAGGTTGATCATGACGAAATAGAACGAAAAATTCAGCTCGTTGCGCGCAGTTGGGGGGATGATTTGCATGCTTCACTGTTAGAGCAGGTAGGTGAAGAAAAAGGCAATCGTTATCACCAGATGTATCGCGATGCTTTTCCTGCTGGCTATCGTGAAGATTTTGGCTCGAGAACCGCGGTGGCGGACATTCAGCATATTGAAGATTTAAGAGCAAACCCTGAGAAGGGCATTGCGATGAGTTTTTATCGTGAGCTGGAAGAGGGAGCGAACCAGTTACGCTTTAAATTATTCAATATTGATCATGTTCTGCCCTTATCTGATGTATTGCCTATTTTAGAAAACCTAGGTTTGCGGGTGATTGGTGAGCATCCTTATGGGCTGCAGTTTGCTGATGGGGGTCGAGTTTGGATTCATAATTTTTTATTGGAATATACGTTAGCCGAACGCATTGATATGCAGACGGTTAAAGGCTTATTCCAAGATACCTTCAAAAATATATGGCATGAGAATGCTGAAAGTGATGCTTTTAATAAATTAGTATTGGGTTCTGAAATTGGCTGGCGTCAAATTGCTATGTTGCGTGGTTATGCGCGCTATATGAAGCAAATACGATTCGGCATCAGTGAATTTTCTATTGCAGCGACTTTATGTCGTTATATTGATATTAGCCGATTGCTGGTAAGGGCTTTCGAGGTGCGATTTGGTTTGCATCCTGATTGGACGTTAGAGCATCGCAGTATTGCTTTTTCTCAAGTCGAAAAAGAAATTCTGGAAGCGCTCGATGGGGTCGAACAGCTAAATGAAGATCGCATTGTTCGTCGTTATTTAGAGCTGATTAAGGCAACCCTACGAACTAATTTCTATCAGTGCAATGGTGATGGCTGTGCGAAAGATTACATCTCGTTCAAAATGAACCCGCATCAAATTAGTGATATGCCTTTGCCAAGGCCGATGTTTGAGATTTTTGTGTATTCGCCAAAAGTTGAAGGTGTTCACCTACGAGGGGGCAAGGTAGCGCGAGGTGGTTTGCGCTGGTCAGATCGTGGTGAAGATTTCCGTACGGAAGTATTGGGTTTGGTCAAGGCGCAGCAGGTTAAAAATGCCGTTATCGTTCCGGTAGGGGCTAAAGGTGGTTTTGTTGCTAAGAACTTGAAACCTGAAATGTCTCGTGATGAATGGCTAGAAGAAGGCATTGCTTGTTATAAAACCTTCATTAGTTCATTGCTGGATGTCACGGACAACTTGGTTGATGGAAAAGTCGTACCGCCTTTAGAGGTTGTTCGACATGATGACGATGACGTGTATTTGGTGGTCGCAGCCGACAAAGGAACGGCAACCTTTTCTGATATCTCGAATGGCATCGCAGTTGAGCGCGGCTTCTGGTTAGGGGATGCTTTTGCGTCCGGTGGCTCTATTGGTTATGACCACAAGAAAATGGGTATCACAGCTCGCGGTGCTTGGGTCTCCGTGCAGCGTCATTTCCGAGAGAAAGGCCTGAATGTTCAAGAGGAAGATTTCACGGTAGTCGGTATTGGTGATATGGCGGGGGATGTTTTTGGTAACGGTATGCTGTTATCGGAGCACATTCAATTAACGGCTGCGTTTAACCATATGCATATCTTTATCGATCCTAACCCTGATGCCGCGACAAGTTTTGTTGAGCGTAAGCGCTTATTTGAATTGCCTCGTTCCACTTGGGATGATTACAACAAATCTCTGATTTCTAAAGGCGGGGCTGTTTTTTCGCGCAGTGCTAAATCTATTAGGATTAGCCCTGAAATGAAGCGTCGTTTTGACATTCAACAAGATGTGCTAGCCCCGAATGATTTGATTAAGGCCTTATTGTTAGCCCCTGTGGATTTGATTTGGAATGGTGGCATCGGAACGTACATTAAAGGTAAGAACGAAACTCATGCCAATGTGGGTGATAAAGCGACGGATGCGGTGAGAATTAATGGCAACCAAGTGCGAGCGAAAGTGGTTGGGGAAGGCGGTAACTTAGGGATGACGCAGCTTGGGCGAATTGATTATGCGCTTGCTGGTGGTTCTTCTTATACAGACTTTATTGATAATGCCGGGGGAGTAGACTGCTCAGACCATGAAGTGAATATTAAAATTATGTTGAATGAGATTGTCGCCTCTGGTGATATGACACCCAAGCAGCGTAATCAATTATTTATGCAAATGACCGATGCTGTTTCGGCCTTGGTATTAAATAATAATTATCGACAGACTCAAGCAATTGCATTGGCGCATCATGAATGCAAAGAACGCATGGATGAGTATGTTAATTTAATTCATGATTTCGAAGAGTCGGGCAAATTAAATCGAGCGCTGGAGTATTTACCGGATGAAGAAACCATTGCTGAGCGTAAATCTACTGGCAAAGGTTTAACTAAGCCCGAGCTGTCGATTTTAATTTCTTACGCTAAAGCCGATTTGAAAGAACGCTTAAATTTAGAAGCCATAAGTCTAGATCCTTATTTGAGCAAAATTGTTGAAACCGCGTTCCCGCAGAAATTGGTGGATGATTATAATGGCCCTGTAATGAACCATAAATTGCGTTCTGAAATTGTGGCAACGCAACTGGCGAACGATTTAGTTAATCATATGGGCATTACGTTTGTTAATCGCTTAGCGGAATCAACGGGGGCAACGGTTGTTGAGGTTGCCCGTGCGTATGTGGCCGCGCGCGATGTATTTGGCTTACATGATTTGTGGGCTAAAATTGAAGCGCTGGATTATCAGATTCCTGCCAAAGTTCAGGCCGATATGATGAGCCGTTTGATGCGTTTGGTGCGCCGAGCGAGTCGCTGGTTCTTGCGCAACCGTCGTACCGATATGGATGTGGCGGCAGAAGTTGATGCCTTTAAGTCGAGTGTGGATGCTGTTAGAAGTAACTTAGCTCAATGGTTGCAAGGATCGACCAAGGATACTTGGCAGGGCCGTTTTGATAATTATCTTGAGCAGGGTGTGCCAGAACATGTTTCGGCGTTGGCTGCGGGTACTAGCTCGTTATTTTCTGCGCTGGGTATTATAGAAGCTTCACAGCAGACTGAGCGTCCTCTCGAACGTGTTGCAGAAGCTTACTTCTGTGTGGGTGAATCGCTGTCGTTAAACTGGTTCTTAGAACAGATTAATAATCTAGAAGTAAACTCTCATTGGCAGGGCTTAGCACGTGAAGCTTTCCGTGATGATATGGATTGGCAGCTAAGGTCATTAACGGTCTCGGTTTTAAGTGCTGAAGAGGGTGGCGATAAACCCATGCTTGAGTTGATGGAACAGTGGAAAACAGGGCATCCTCATCTAGTGAGTCGTTGGCAGCGCATGTTGGACGAGCTTCGAGCTTCGGATAAAGCAGAGTATGCGATGTATTCAGTTGCCTTGAGAGAGTTATTGGATCTTGCGCAAGCAAGTAAACATCTGTCTCAGGATTGTGGCTAGATCGCTATTAAAAGCAAAGCGCAGGCGGGTTTGTCTTTAACCGCATGCGCTTTTGTTCGATTTCAGGAAGGCACAAAAACTACAGCTGGCAAATCGCAATCTTAAGTGGTGGATTACCATCTGGGCTTGGGAAATCGGCATCCGGAAGTAGCATTTCAATACTTTTTAATGGGCGTCCGGCTTTTATTGCACAGCGTTTTAGCGACTCCAGCCATTCATCACGATCAACCTGCGCTACGTTATTGCAGCAAATCAATTGCCCGCCATCTTTTGTCGCTAACAAGCTTGGCTTGAACAGTGATTGATAATCACGGATTAAATCAACATTACCAAAAGCACTTTTCGCCCAGCGTGGCGGATCCAAAAATACTAGGTCAAATTGTTCAGGTGCGTGTTTGGGATACTTGGGGAGTTTTTTGCCACGACGAACGCTGATGGGCATGTTGGCAAACTGTTTAATTGCAGGAAATACATCCGATTGAATGAATTCAACTTGATTAAGCTGATTCAATTGTGCGTTTTCGATCCCTACCGCTAACGATGATTCCGCAAAATCTACATTAACAACGCGCTTTGCACCACCCACACCTGCTGCAATGCCGATTCCGCACGTATAAGAGAATAAATTCAGTACCGTTTTATCTTTGCAGTGTGCTTTCACATAGCGACGGCCTGCGCGTAAATCTAAGAATAGCCAAGGGTCTTGGCCTTGATGGCGACCTTGAATGCGATAATTAACCCCAAGCTCTACCGCTTCTACAGGCTGGCTATCAAGTGCATGAATTTCATCATTTTCGACTTGGATGCGCGAATTATCACGACTGCGATCGTTATAAACTAAATGCAAGTCTGGAAATAGATCTGAGGCAAACTCACGTACTTGCGCTAGCTCCTCTTCTGTAACCGCCTGGTGAAAGGTTTGTAGTATTAGCAAAGGGCCATAACGATCGAGCGTTGTGCCAGGTAAGCCTTCGTTGGTGCCGTGGAAAATACGGTAGCAGTTGGTATTTTCTTCTTGCCACTGCTGCTGTAAGTCAGTGCGGGCTTGCCAAGCTTGGTTGAGTCGTGTTTTTAATTCATTCATAGCGCATTCTAACAGCTTAGCGCTGAAGCTTGAAGGCGTTGTGTATGTTGGCTATTATCCGGATTATGAAAGAAATTATAGTATCACTGCATATATCCCGAGAGGATTACCTCAGCTTTTATCAAGGGCAGGTACAAACGGTTGTAGCAACAGCGACCGACGGTCGGGTTGTGCGTTTTCCAGCGGTTATTTTAAAGAATGTTGTGGGTCATGAAGGCATTCATGGCACCTTTAAAATCCATTTTGATGCTGATAACAAATTTGATGGCATCGTACGCATTAAATAGTGCGTTTAAAATACCCCCTTTTGTCGTATAATGTGCGCGATTTTTTAGCGTGCGCGCAACTTTAAAACAGAATTCAAAAGGCGAAGATAATGTCAGGTCTCGATTGGTACGGTTTAGTACGAAAAGTAATGTTCAAAATGAGTGGCGAAACATCTCATGAACTTGGCCTTGATATGCTTGGCGCTGCAGAGCGTTTGTCTTTATTGTCTTATATTGCCCCTAAAATTCCTGATTGCCCTGTTGAAGTTATGGGGATTACGTATCCGAACCCTGTGGGTTTGGCCGCGGGCCTTGATAAGAATGGTGATTACATTGATGCGTTCGCGCGTTTAGGATTTGGTTCGATTGAGATTGGTACGATTACGCCTCGACCTCAGCCGGGTAACCCTAAGCCACGCTTATTTCGCATTGCTGAAAAGCAAGCGATCATTAATCGCATGGGTTTTAATAACAAGGGTGTTGATCACCTTGTTGAACAGGTTAAAAAAGCCAAATTTAAAGGCGTTTTGGGTATTAATATCGGTAAGAACTTCGATACGCCTGTTGAAAATGCGGTTGATGATTATTTGATTTGTTTGAATAAAGTGTATCAATACGCAACCTACGTGACGGTAAACATCTCTTCTCCAAATACACCAGGACTGCGTGACTTACAGTTTGGCGATACGCTGGATGAGTTGCTAGCGCCGATCAAGGCGCGTCAGCTAGAGTTGGCGGAAGAATTTGGCTATAAACCAGTATTGGTTAAAATCGCTCCTGATATGGATGAAGAGAACGTTGCGTTGGTTGCAGAAACACTGATCAAAAATAACATTGATGGTGTTATCGCAACCAATACGACTCTCTCTCGCGAAGGCGTAGAGGGCTGTAAGTTTGGTAATGAAGCGGGTGGGCTGAGTGGTGCCCCGCTTGAAGATTCTGCAACGGATACAGTAGAAGCTTTGGTGAAAGCCCTTGATGGTAAATTACCGGTTGTCGGGGTGGGGGGTATTTTAGATGGCACTGGCGCTGTTGAAAAAATCGATGCAGGCGCTCAGTTGGTGCAAATATACAGTGGTTTCATTTTCCGTGGTCCTGAATTGATTCGTGAAAGTGTGGACGCTATTGCTGCTCGTTTTGCGCGCAGTAAATAAGCAGCATTTTCAGATCCCATTTTCAGAAACTATGGTAAGTCAGGCTCGAGTAGACATTTGAGTAGGCAAAAGAAAGCCCAGATCTAAGCTGGGCTTTCTTTATTTTACCGTCTCCCTGAAGAGGAGATTTGAATGATCTTTCTGAATGCGTAAATTAAAGAGTCAGTTTGTGGATGCCAGAAACGCCCGTCATTCCGTCCCAGTTATCTGATCGACCTTCTCGCCAGCCAGACATCCATGATTCATGGGCTGAGCCTACGGGAGCTAAGTCTTTGGAGCGACGCTCGGCGCCAGCTAAATAACCGCGTGTAAAAGCGCGTTGCTGTTGGTCACGTTTCTGTTTCTTCATAGAGTATCCTCACTCAAAATATTAAACAGTAAGCCTGCTAAGCTGAAAGTTATTGGAACATTCAGCAAACCTACGCAGGATTAGGTCAGACATTAAGAATGTGCACTCATGTTCTTAATGTCATGACATGTTGTACCGCGTTAATGGCTAGGCTGTTAACGATTATTTTTTTCTATTAAAACTGATTTTTAAAACAATCGGTTCTTTGACATATTAGGTGTGCAGAGCATGCAAGAATTAACAATGGGTCAGCCGCGCGAAATATTTGCCGTATGCCCAAAAGGCGTTGAGCAACTTTTAGCCGATGAAATCAGGCAGTTAGGCGGCGAGGTGATTAAAGAAAGTCACCTGGGTGTGAGCTGGTTAGGTGATTTGGAGCTAGCGTATCGCTTTTGCTTATGGACCAGGCTCGCCACCCGTTTATTACTCCCCCTGAAAGAATGTCAGGTGGACGATGTGGACCAAATGTATCAAGTGGCGTACGACATCCCTTGGTCTGAACTTTTTACCGTTGATAACAGTATTCGTATTGATTTTCATGGCAAATCTGAGTTTGTTAATAATACTCAGTTTGGTGGCCAGAAAATTAAAGATGCTATTTGTGATCGTTTTCGCGCCGATGTGGGTGCACGTCCCAATGTTGATAAAGAAGCCGATGTAAAGATTGAGGTGCAGCTGCGTCATGGTCGCATTACGATCAGCCTGAATATTGCAGGGGATAGCCTACACAAGCGTGGCTATCGTTTAATGCCAGGCCAAGCACCATTAAAAGAGAACTTAGCGGCGGCTTTATTGATTCGTGCAGGCTGGCCAGCACGCGCGGCATTGGGTGAAAATTTACTTGATCCGATGTGTGGCTCGGGTACGTTATTGATTGAAGGCTTGATGATGGCGGCAGATATTGCGCCGGGTTTAAACCGCCAAGTGCAGGGGTTTGAAGCGCTTAAAATGCATGACCGCACAGTCTGGCAAACCATTGTTAGTGAAGCGCGACAGCGTCGCACCGACGGTTTAGCCAAGCTTGAAAGTCAGTTCTTTGGTTATGACAGTAATCCTGATCAGATTGAAGCGACACTATCGAACTTCTCTCGTGCGGGCACTGGCGATGAAGTACTGGATGAAAATGTTCAGATTCAGTCGAAGCCGTTCCAAGAATTATGGTTGCGTGAGAAGGCGATTAAAAAGGGCGGTTTGATTATCTGTAACCCGCCTTATGGTGAGCGTTTGAGTGAACTGCCTCAGCTTTCTCCACTGTATAACGAATTGAATGAAGTAACGCGTGCCAATCTTCCTGAGTGGGGAATGGCGATGATTACGGGTAATGTGGATTTGGCGCGAAATATCCGTCGTCCATTGCATAAAAAATATGCGCTCTATAATGGTGCAATTCCGTGTACCTTCTTGGTTTTCAATGCTTGCGATGCGCGTTCGATGGTCGAGTTGACCAGTGCTATTCGTGGCCCAGTTGAAGCCTTCGCGAACCGTTTAAAGAAAAATCTTAAGCCTCTAAAAAAATGGGCTAAGCGCGAAAATATTAACTGTTACCGTATTTATGATGCCGATTTGCCAGAGTATTCGGTTGCTATCGATATGTATAACGACTGCTTGCACGTACAAGAATACGTAGCGCCAAAGACCATTGATCCTAATAAGGCTGAACGTCGCATCTTGGATCTACTCGCCGTATTACCAGAAGTTACGGGTATTGCTGCGGATAATATTGTGCTGAAGCGCCGTGAGCGTCAGTCGGGTAAAAAACAGTATCAGCGCCGTGGTGATTTTCAGCAAGAGGCGGAAGCGCGTCGCATGGAAGTGATTGAAGGTAATGCCAAGATCTGGGTGAACCTGCATGATTATTTGGATACGGGTTTGTTCTTGGATCATCGTCCTACGCGTATGAATATTGCTTCTATTGCTAAAGGTCAGCGTTTCTTAAACCTTTTCTGCTATACCGCAACGGCCAGTGTGCATGCCGCGGTTGCTGGGGCGAAAACGACAACGTCGGTTGATTTATCTAAAACCTATCTTGCATGGGCAGAAGACAACTTTCGTTTGAATGGTTTCCTAAAGAATACGACGCAAGGTAATCAAGGCAAGGTGGCTGCTATGCCTTCGTCCAGCGATAGTAAAACTAAGGGCAGTACTCGTGGTGTGAGTAATCCTTGGGGTCAGTCGCAAGCAGAGAAAAAAGATGAGAAGCATCAGTTTATTGAGGCCGATTGTCGCGAGTGGTTGCAAACGATTCAAGGTCAATCGGAAGAAGAAAAGTACGATCTGATCTTTATGGACCCACCAACGTTCTCTAATTCGAAAAAGATGGAAGGTGTGTTGGATATTCAGCGAGATCATGTTGAATTGATTGAGTTGGCGATGGCACGCTTAACAAAACACGGTTTATTGATCTTCTCAAACAACTTGCGCAAGTTCGATATGGATGAGGGTGCACTAAAACAGTTCACTGTTGAGAATGTAAGCTCCAAATCAGTGCCTAATGATTATGCACGTCGTGCAAATATCCACCATTGTTTTGAGATACGTCATGCTAAGAAAAAATAAAGCCTCCTTGTAGGGCGCTTTATTTCAGTTGATGCACACTAATGAAGCGCTTTTTTATGGCTTATTTTGCCAATCTCGACAAATTGGTATGATATCTGCTTTAGTCTAGAAAAAAATAAAATGCCCAACGATATTGCTTGGGCATTTTTTTAAAGATTGTAATAAAAAAGGGCCTTATCGTGGCAGCTGAAAATATAGCAAGTGTATCAAGCGCAGTAGAAACTTTGGTTCAAAGCTCTAATACGATGTTCATCTTATTGGGTGCGGTGATGGTATTGGCCATGCACGCAGGTTTTGCTTTTTTAGAAGTGGGTACTGTTCGTCATAAAAACCAAGTGAATGCTTTGGTTAAGATTTTGACCGATTTTGGAATTTCGACGATTGCTTATTTCTTTGTTGGTTATCAAATCGCTTATGGGATGGACTTTTTTGTCGGCGCGAACGAGCTGGTCGCAAGCAATGGCTATGAGCTGGTTAAGTTTTTCTTCTTATTAACGTTCGCAGCAGCAATTCCTGCCATTGTCTCGGGCGGTGTTGCAGAGCGTGCGAAGTTCTATCCTATGCTGATCGCATCCTCTTTCATTGTGGCTCTTGTATATCCTTTCTTTGAAGGAATTATCTGGAACAGCAATACCGTTCTTGGATTTAACTTTCAGGGTTGGTTAGAGGCAACGTTCGGTGCGAGTTTTCATGATTTTGCGGGCTCAATTGTCGTTCACGGGGTTGGTGGCTGGATCGGGTTTGCAGCAATTCTGGTACTCGGTTCTCGTAAAGGTCGCTATCGTGATGGTCGTGTTGTTGCTTTTGCACCTTCAAATATTCCGTTTCTTGCTTTGGGTGCGTGGATTCTAGCCGTTGGCTGGTTTGGCTTTAATGTGATGTCAGCTCAAACGATTAATGGTATTTCTGGTTTGGTTGCCGTGAACAGTTTAATGGCAATGGTAGGTGGTACGATTTCAGCCATGGTGGTTGGTAAGAAAGATCCTGGTTTCATTCATAACGGCCCATTGGCGGGTTTGGTAGCGGTTTGTGCTGGTTCAGATGTAATGCACCCAATTGGTTCATTGATCGTTGGTGCCATTGCGGGCGGTTTGTTCGTTTTCGCCTTTATGTATGTGCAAAATAAATTTCCTAGATTTGATGATGTATTAGGTGTTTGGCCTCTTCACGGTTTATGCGGTTTGTGGGGGGGCATTGCAGCGGGTATCTTTGGTTTAGAGGCATTTGGCGGTATGGGGGGTGTTAGTTTTATGTCGCAACTCATCGGTTCATTGGCAGGGGTAGCGGTTGCTGTTATAGGCGGTTTCTTAGTATACGGAACCATTGATAAGCTGGTGGGCATTCGTTTAGATGAAGAATCTGAATACAACGGTGCTGATTTATCGATTCATAAAATTGGTGCTAATTCTTATGATTAACATTTGAATGAATCGTAGATAAGGGTGCTATTTATTCAATAACGTAACCCTAAATAAAAGGTCAGCTTATGCTGGCCTTTTTTGTTTGTGGGTGTGCTGAGCAATAATAATAAAGTAGGGTTTATAGATATTTTTAGTATTAGTCAGGGAAATCCTCATATCATCGCCTATCGTTAGTTGGAGCCTATTAATTTTAAGGAATTAAACAATGCCTGCTTCGTACTTAACCTTTCTTGCTTTTTGGCTAATAGCCTTACAAAGCTTAGCCGCTAGCGCAGGAGTCCCTGTGATTACTGGCCTTAATAATCTTACGGTTGACGAGCAGGACCCTGCCATAATCATTGATGTCGATATCGGAACTACGGGAGGAGGGGCCTATAGTGATGGCTCTATTACATTCTCGTTAGCCGATGCGGTTGCGAGTGATATCTTAGCACTATCGAGTGATAGTGATGTGGATGCTGCTGGTGCAATCTCTGTGACTGATGGTGATGTTTATCTAGGTAATGGTGCTGGGCGTGATCGCATAGGGTCAGTGGATAGTACGAATAATGGTCAAAATGGAGCGCCGCTAAGCGTGTTATTTTCGAGCCCTTTGGTTAATGGAAATTTTGAGACCGGTGATGTTACGGGCTGGACTGTTTATGAAGAACAGTATCCCAATGACGCTGATATCAATGGTGATAGTATTCCTTGGGTGCAAACTTCTCCCGCAAATAGTGGTACTGGCACAGTATTACTTGCGACAACCACATCGACTAATTATACGGTCCAAGCGGTCACTAGCCCAGTTAGCCAAGGGTCGTATGCCATGCAGTTGCTCATTAGTGGAAGAATTTCTTGTACTGCACCAGGGTCAGGTCAAAATCCTGATGGTTATTGCTCTACCCATGGCCCGTATGCTGATAGTACCGCGTTTGAGGCATTTAATGGCGATCAGATTTTTGTTGAGTGGTCAGCCCAAAATGGTGGTGATTGGTATGAGGTGTTTGGTTTTTTAATTGGTAATGGCCCTGACGATGTTTTTAATACCGCTGATGATACAGAAACGTTATTGTTTTCTCAGCGAGGTGATACGCGTGTTTATACACCCAGTAATGCGACAATTACGGTCACTGACACGTATAAATTTCGTTTTGTATCAGGTACTTATGATGCTAGTGGTGGTCTTGGGGTAGGGGCGAGTTTATACGTTGATGGTGTACGTTTGGTCGGAGGTACCGCCGTTGCTGATAGTGCGGTTCAGAGCATTGCGCGCTTAGTGACTTTCCATAATAGCTCGGATACGCCACCTGAAGATCCACGCGTATTAACCGTCAAGGCAATCGCTCAAGATGGCAGTGAAGGCAGCGCAACGGCGAATATTACGATTAATCCCATTAATGATGAGCCAGAGATTACTTCGCATGGCGGAGGTGGCGTAGCGGCGGCTGAAGTGCCACAAAGCTTGTCGGTACTTACGTCGATTATAGCGACCGATCCTGACACTTCTAATCTGGTCTATTCGTTGATTGGTGGTGCTGATGCGAATAAATTTTCTATTGATGCTGCTACTGGCGAAATGCGTTTTGTTTCACCTGCAAGCAATACTCCTGTTCCTCGTACTTATGTAGTTCAGGTACAAGTTTCGGATGGTGAATTTTCGACAACGCAAATGTTAACCATTACTTTGGTTGATGCAGCGCCTGTGGTGACTGCCCCTGTCGATTTAACGGTGAATGCTAAAGGGCTGCTGACTCGAGTCGACTTGAGCGGCGCTTCTGTGACGGATATTACCGATGGAGTCATCAAGGCAATACCCAATAAGCCGGGTCCATTCGCTCCTGGTACGCATACTATTTTATGGCAATCTACAGACAGTGTGGGCAATGTTGGGCAGGCAACTCAAATTCTTAAAGTACGCCCGCTGGCTAATTTTGCCCGCGACCAAGTGATTGATGACAAGGGTGCTCCGCAGGTTGTAGTAAAGGCATTTCTTAATGGGACTGCCGCAGATTACCCGGTTACCATCCCGTATACAGTGAGTGGAACGGCTGATAATCCTAGCGATCATAATCTTGCTGGCGGTGAAATTGAAATCGCTAGCGGTCGTTCAGGCCGTGTTACTTTTAATGTGGTTGATGATGGTGCTGGGGATGATGGAGAAACCATTATCTTAAGCATGGGAACGTTGACGAATGCCGCAGTTGGAGCATTGAATGAGCACATCATTACGTTGTCTGAAGTAAATGAAGCGCCACGAGTAACGTTAACTTTGAATCAAAATGGGCTAGCCGCTAACAGTATTGCAGTTATTGGTAATGGCAATATTGTTGCTACCGCAACGGTGAGTGACCCTAATACAGGTGATACGCATAGTTTTGATTGGGCGGGGACGAATGCGGCGCTTTTAGATACGGATTCTGCAGCCGGTACATTTACCTTTGATCCTGCCGCATTAGCACCAGGTGTTTATCGATTAGCGGTTTCAGTCACCGATGACGCGAGCTCACCATTATTGGCCTCTGCAAAAGTTGATGTACTAATACAAGCTGCGGCACCGAATTTAGCCGTTGGTACTGATAGTGATGGCGATGGTATTGATGATGCGACGGAAGGCTATGGTGATGCGGATAACGATGGTGTGCCTGATTACCTAGATGGTATTGCGGATAGCAATGTTCTTAGCGGTAAGCGTGGTGATGCTGAAACTTTCTTGATTGAAACAAATCCAGGCTTACGTTTGCGTTTAGGCTCTGTTGCGATTGGTACTGGTAATGGTGCGAGTAAAATAAACGGTATTGATATCCAAACGCACATACAAAGTCCTTTGGATGATATAACGAATGTGGGCGGCTATTTTGATTTTGAAGTTAGTGAATTACCGATTGCTGGGCAAACGATAAGTTTGGTGATGGCGCAAGCGGCGCAGGTTCCTGCTAATCCTGTTTATCGTAAGCTTATTAGCGGCAGCTGGTCTGACTTTATTATTAATGGTACTGATAGCATAGCGTCTGCTGCGGGTGATGAGGGATACTGTCCTCCTCCAGGTGATAGCGCTTATGTGGATGGATTAACGCCTGGTCATTGGTGTGTGCAAGTGATTATTCAAGATGGTGGTCCTAATGATGCCGATGGTGAAGTAAATAGCAGAGTGGTTGACCCTAGTGGTGTCGGTTCTTTGGGTACCGTTACTGTTCGTAGTTCACGCAGTGGTGGTTCGTTATCTTTCTGGGCGATTGCTTTACTAGGGTTGATAGCCCTGAGTTTTAGGTCGTCTAATGCTTCTAAGCAACTATCTGCATTGCTGTTATTGGTTGGAATTATTCCTTCTGGTTATGCTAATGATGGATTTGATTTTGATAAGTTGAGTATCGGTGGGCAGTTGATGTTTGTTGATAGTGATGAATATCAGAACAAATTTAACCGTCGTTTGGAAAATGCCGGAAGTACTGCGAGGGTTGATAATAGTGATGAGGAGCGAAGTGGCTGGGCTGCTTATGTCGGTTATGCTTTTACTGATAGATTTCAGGTAGAGTTGGGGTATGCCGATTTGGGAAAAGCTGAAATCGGTATTTCTGGACTTGAAGGTGATGTTAGCGCTCTTTTGGATACCCTTGATTCTTTGGATGTGCATGAACCATCGGGCGATGGGATTACATTAACGGGGAAGTACAGTTATGCAATGTCTGAAGACTGGAGTGCTTATGGAAAGTTCGGTTTATTTAACTGGTCGAGTGATATTGATCTTGTGACAGAAGGGCAGCGCCGCAGTATTGAAGAGTCAGGAACGGATTTCTTGTACGGTTTGGGTATAGAGCATTCTTTGATGAAACAGATTAGTGCAGCAGTGGGGTGGCAGCGCTATGAGTTTGATAATAAGCGCGCAGATTCTTTCCAACTTACGCTGATATATCATCTAGGGCATTGATTTTGACAGTCACTTTTTGATAGTCACATTTTAAAATGACTTCTATGCAGGCGTTCTTCAGTACTTTCTGAAGAACGCCTAAGCTTATTTGTTCTTGATATAATTACGAAAAGTAGCAGTTATCTTTAGCCTATCCATGTAGAATACGCCTTTATTCGCATACCAGCTGCCCACATTGTTTGTGTGCACCTGTAGGAACTTCATGAAAAAAACCATCGCATTGACCCACCCTAAAATTAAAACTGCCCGCTTGGTGGATTCTATTAAGCACGATATTAAAAAATATCTTGGTAGAGAGCGTAGAAAAACCTTGCCCGAAGGTACCGATTATTGGACATTTGATTGCCAATTTGGTGCTTCTGAAGAGACAGCAGAAACGATTTTCACTTCTGAAATTAACAAGCGCATTGATGGTGCGGTGGAGCAAGAGTTAACACAGTTCTTTATCGTCATTCTTGCGAGAGCCGCGGCTCACAAGCCGCAAGCTGAAGCTTTGGAAGATAATAACGATGACTCTGTGAGTTAGGTATTTAAGGCAGCGTATTTCATAAAAGGTCAGCATTGCTGACTTTTTTTGTGCCTTGAATTCGTATGTTGTTAAAAATTCATATGGCGGTAACCTTGTTGTGCTTACAATAAGTCTCTACGGCTTTAATATTGACGAAAGCCACACTAAGCTATTTCTAATACGATAAATAGTATTGTTCTAAAAAATCATTGAGTTGAGATTGTAAGATATGGATGTCGAAATACTGTACCAGCAAAAATTGATGACGGCTGAAGATGCGTGCTCGGTGCTAGAAGATAAGCAAAATCTTATTTTAGGCATGGGCGTCGCTATGCCACCAAGGCTGGTAGCAGCGGTTGCAAACATGCTAGAGCATAATGAATTTTCTTCATTGAATCTTCATTATATGCACGGTAGTGAGGCATTGGGTGAAACGTTATTAAAGCCGGAGCTTGCGGGTAAGGTCTGTCCTAGGCCTTTATTTATGAGTAGTCATGATCGAGCTGCATTAAAACGTTTGTCTCATAACTCATTAATGGGGTTTGTGCCGGCAACATTTCATCAAGTTGGTCGATTATTAACCGAACAAATAGAGCCTCACTGCTTTATGGTGACAGTATCGCCAATGGATAAGCACGGCTATTTTAGTCTAGGCACCAATGCAGACTATGGCGCGAGTGTTATTCGTAAAGCTAATAAGGTTGTTGTTGAAGTTAATGAGAATATGCCACGTACATTTGGCGAGTGTTCTGTGCACATTACCGAAGTCGATGCGGTGGTTGAGCACCATACTCCCTTAACTGAAATACCCCCTCATCCACCTTCCGCGACCGATATTAAAATTGCACACTTAATCGCCGATCGTATTAATAATGGGGATACCTTGCAAATGGGCGTGGGCGGCGTGCCGAGCGCTGTTTTGAGTTTGCTAAAAAATCATAAAGACTTAGGGTTGCATTCAGAATTATTTTGCCCTGCGATGGTCGAATTGATTCAATCGGGTGTGATTAACGGTAAGCAAAAAAGCTGGATGCAGCATAAGCATATATTTACTTTGGCGCTCGGTGATAAGGCAATGTATGACTTTATGGATGACAATCCTTCTATTGTTGGCTATCCCGCCTCTTGGGTGAATAACCCCAGTATTATTCAAAAAAATAACAACATGGTCTCGGTGAATGCCGCTATTGAAGTGGATTTGTCGGGACAGATCAATGCTGAGCAGTTGGCCGGGCAGCCATTTTCTGGAACTGGCGGTCAATTAGATTTTGTTCGAGGTGCTTATGCTTCGGTCGGTGGGCGCTCTTTTATTGCGCTCAATTCGACCGCTAAAAAAGGGGCGATTAGCCGCATCGTTCCTCGCCTAGAAGGCGGTGCTGTTACGGATACCTGCATGGATACTCATTTTGTTGTTACTGAATATGGTTGTGTTGATTTGAAAGGATTATCGTTGCAGCAGCGAGCCAAAGCGTTAATCAGTATTTCACATCCAGACTTCCGCGAACAATTAACTCAGTCAGCTCATAAGCTTGGCTTGATTATCTAATTGCGCTCTTATTTTCTGGTAGTCGTTAATGATCGCTTCAATGTGCTTGTTTTTGGCTCCTTGCTGCATTCGTTTGTAGTGGTTAAGGGTATTATTGAGATAGGTTTGTGCCAGTGCGAGCTCTTGCGGGTTCTGGCATAGCCAAAGTTGATTGCCCGCCGGGCTGACCGTGTTCATGTGTTTATGTTCGGTTTGTGATTTTGACAGCAATAGTACTTCGTAAAAACGTTCATTTTCTTCTATTAGAGATTCCGATACGAGTTGAACGTTTAGCTTGATGAGTTGTTGCCTGAGTGAATGCAATTGATGAACAGGGCAAAGTAGGAAGTCTATTTCTACGAGCGTATTCTTTTCGCAAATGTCGTTGATCAATTGACACGTTTGCTCGCCACCAATGCCGGCAATAATGATGAGGTGTTTAGTTGAATTTTCTAGGTTAGCGTTTAAAGGAAGTTTAGAAACATCAATGCAATGGGTTTGCCATTTTGTCGCAGGATAAATGTGTAATTTTTGTTCTAACTCGTTCATTAAGTGCGGGACGATATCAACAAAGTGAACATTGGCGTTTATATTGTTAGCCAATAAACTCATACCTAATAAGCCATGATCGCAACAACAATCCCAAATATGGTCATAATTAGACGTGATGCTTGATTCGATGTGTTGTAATCTTTTGCCTAGTTTCACGGGCGGTGCCTATTGGGTTGTATCATTTGATGAGTGATATTGGGGCTGGATATCATAAATGATAGGAGGGATATTTAATATGAGTGCTTATTTTTCAATGCGGTGCTTTTCAATACGATATTTTTGTAGGGTATTTATGCTGTGTGCTTTATTGATTTTTATGTCAATTCAGACCATGGCCGACGGCCATGCACACGACGGTCATAGTGATGCTTTAATGGTTTTATTGGGGCATAAAATTGCTTTGCAAAAACTGCAGAAACAATTGCCGACAAAGACGATATTGGCAAATCAACGTGAGATCATACAGCAGGCAATGCCGGTATTGCAGGCTTACATGAGTACCCCCAAATCTTTCTACCTTAATGCTGAGATGTACCACGACAGTTTAGAGAATCGAGGCGCTATGTTGGCCGATTACAGTACTTTATTGATTGAATACCAAAAGCAGCTTGTTTCACTGCCTTAAATCATTAGAATCCCACTATACCTTCCTATTTCTTGTAAAAGATCGAGTTTATTTTGTTGAGCTATCGTCACTCTTATCATGCGGGTAATTTCGCAGATGTGTTAAAACACATTGTATTGGTTGAATGCCTAGAGCATTTCAATAAGAAAGATTCACCGTTTGATTACATCGATACGCACTCAGGGGCTGGTTTGTATGATTTACGCTCAGCGAACGCGAACAAAACCGCCGAGTATAAAGAGGGCATTGCGAAGCTTAAACGCATCGATTTCCCTGAGTTAGACGCTTATTTTAGTGTTATTGATTCGTTGAATACTCAGCAGGGGATTGATAGTAAGAAAAATGGATTAACTTTTTATCCTGGTTCTCCCGCCATTGCGCATCAATACATTACCCATCCTGAGCGTGAAAAAGACAAAGCTTGGCTCTTTGAGTTGCATTCAAGTGACTTCCGTATTTTATCGGAGTCGATGACCGCAGATTCAAAAGCGCAAGCGCGTAAAATACGCATTAAACAAGACGATGGCTTGAAAGGCCTATTGAGCTTGGTTCCCCCTGTCAGTCGACGTGCTTTGGTATTAATCGATCCATCTTATGAAATAAAAAGTGACTATGGTGATGTGGTTGATGCCGTCATTAAAGCGCATAAAAAATTCAATTCAGGCACTTATGCAATCTGGTATCCCGTTGTCGAGCGTAAGCGGGTTGATTTTATGTGGCGCAAACTGAAACAGGCTGGAGTTAAAAATATTCAACAGTTTGAATTAGGTTTAGCCGAAGATAGCCATGAAATGGGAATGACTTCCGCAGGCATGATTGTGATTAACCCACCTTGGACGCTAAAATCCAAGTTAGAAAAGCTATTGCCCAAGTTAGTGAAAGAATTGGATAGAGGTGATGGTAAAGCGTTCAGCTTGTGCCAAACCTTGGTCGCAGAGTAAGTGCAGTTCAGGGTTTATATTGCGGGACTGACGTGATAATAAATTGATATGCACAGTGCGATGAATAACCCGCATGATAATAACTGCCAAGGACGGCTTGGGTTGGCTTGCAGTAACGCGGCATTATAGCTGCGCTTGTATTTTGGGTTTGGGTGCTCAATTTCATACAAAAATTCTGATACGTCGCCATGGCGTTTATTGGCTTCAAACCTAAGTGCTTTTTTAATGGTTCCATCCAACCATACTGGCACCAGTGGATTCAGTTCATAGCTGGGTTTGTATCGTGTTTTTAAATACGCTGTTTTGTTATGACATTCTTCTAGCTTTCCTGAAAAAGGTAGTTTTCCGGTGAGCATTTCAAAAAGAATAACCGCTATTGAAAAAATATCACTTTGCTGCAAACTTTGTCCATTCAATACGGCTTCTGGTGCGGCATAGGTCGCGGTGCCAAGAATGCCATCGCGTTCTAGTGGCGTTGCTATTTCAGCGATGGCTTTGACATGGCAGGAACCAAAATCAATGATCTTTGCTTCACCGTTGCGATCCAGCATGATATTGCTGGGTTTTAAATCTTGATGGATCGTTTCGCGGCGATGAAATGCCCTCAATCCTTTTAA
>TARA_B110001454_G_scaffold188143_1_pt1 | contig 25890 bp, 22 predicted proteins | sample TARA_B110001454 | Tara Oceans TARA_B110001454 (sample SAMEA4397004) | marine metagenome | biome: Polar Biome; feature: [MES] marine water layer (ENVO:01000295) within the mesopelagic zone...; material: water (ENVO:00002006), including particulate matter (ENVO:01000060) such... | reverse complement strand
AATGTCCTAGTATGCGACAGTGCCGAATTCCCCACTACTAACCTTCTCGACTTTGAGTACGCCGGTCCACTTAACCCCTCTTTCGATATCGCCAACTTCTTCTGCGAATGGATGTATGATTATGAATCGCCCCGATGGTTTGAGCCGGATTCAACGCTGTTTCCGTCTGACCTGCAAGCTCGATTCTTCATCGCACAGTATTTGAGAACAACTGACTGCAACGATGGTGAGGTTTCGGCCTTTCTGAAGGAAGTTCAGGCACGGATTCCGGATGTGCATGCATTCTGGATCGATTGGGCAATGACGAATTTCTCGGACCAAGATGAATATGTACAATACGCCGAATTGCGGCAATTACTCAAGGATCATAGTTTATCTGTTTTATGATACCCATTGAGTTTTAGCAGATGCTTAGGACGAAAGGTCGTACTGACCTCTGCGCGATACTGCATTTCGTCTTGTTCAGTGAGAGGGCTGTCAATGTCAAATTTTGAATCTTTAGGTTTATCCGATAAATTACTACGCGCGATAAAAAATGAAGGGTATGAGTCCCCTACTCCAGTGCAAGCTCTTGCTATTCCTCTTTTGTTGAAAGGAAGAGATGTGCTTGGCGTGGCACAAACAGGGACTGGTAAAACTGCTGCATTTGCACTACCGATATTGCAAAAATTGTTAGATGAAAAATCATCTCAAAAACGCAATATCCGTGCTCTTGTCCTTTCCCCTACGCGAGAATTAGCAGCCCAAATCGATCAACGATTTTCTGTATATAGTCAATATATTGATATGCGACATAAAGTGATTTTTGGAGGAGTAAGTCAAAAACCACAGGTTCAATCACTAAGGAGAGGTATTGATGTATTAGTCGCCACACCTGGAAGACTGCTGGATCTAATACAGCAAGGACATGTTGATCTTAGTCATGTTGAATTTTTTGTATTAGACGAAGCTGATAGAATGCTGGACATGGGATTCATTAGAGATATTAAAAAAGTGTTAAAACTTCTTCCAAGGCGAAGACAAAACTTACTTTTTAGTGCTACAATGCCTTCTTCGATTGCAAATTTGGCAAATTCTTTCCTAAAAAATGCAGAAATGATTGACTTGAGTCCTAAGGAAATAACGGTCAATCGGATTGAACAGGCAATATTATTCGTCCGAAAAGAAGATAAACGTAAATTAATTGTTGATCTTATTAAAGAAAATCAAGTAAAAAGAGGCATAATTTTCACACGTACAAAACATGGAGCTAACAGGTTAGTAAAACAGCTCGACAAAGCTCACATTAGTGCTTTAGCAATACATGGTAACAAGAGCCAAGGGGCACGGACAAAAGCCCTTGCTCAATTTAAGAATGGAAGTACTCCCTTGCTAGTCGCTACTGATATTGCTAGTCGTGGTATTGACGTAGAAGATGTTACGCATGTATTCAACTATGATTTACCAAACGAACCTGAAAGTTATGTTCACAGAATTGGAAGGACTGCACGGGCAGGTAAGAGTGGAGTGGCATATGGATTTTGCGATGATAGTGAAAGTGGTTATCTAGTAGGTATTCAAAGACTTATAGGGAAAAGTATTCCAGTTATTGATGATCATCCTTATCACTTCGCAAAAGCGATACCTAAGCCTAATCAAAAACCAGGGAAGATAAAGGTAAGTAAAAAAAATCATCACAACTCTAAACCGAATCAGAATAAAAATGAGGATAAATATAGACCAAGGAGAAGAAAAAGGAATAATAAACGTAGGGAATAAAAGTCCAGACTACCTATTTATCCTCTTTCTCTTCAAGCCAGCCTCGAGACTCAGTATAATCACTAAGAGACTCTAATCGTTGGAATAATTTGTTACCAGTTGATCCTTCGCCCTTTTGTGCACGAGCATTCCAAACGCCGCCAAACAAATATTCCCAAATGCCAAAATTTTGATGATGTAACTTTTTGAATAACCAATTACTAGGAACAAGTAGGAAAATAAGTACGCTTACGGCGACAACACCAATCGTTCCATTATTCCATTCTGTTGCTGCAGATATACCAATCACAAATGCACCGGCACCGCAAAGATAGGAGATTACAGGGGAACTCTTCAAAAGATGATACATGAATGGTGGATTATTACCACGAGTATTTACATATCGAGTAGTAGTTATCCATTGACCAACCGTCCTTCCAGTTTTAAACGGCATAACTATTAGATTAGATATTGGTAAGAGTAGGCTCAATATTAGTATATAGGTCAAATCAGAAGCACCTCCAAGAGTCACTTGAGTGAGGATATAAAATGCGAATAAAGACCAATTGACTATTAAATCCACTAATTGACGAAACCAATCACGAGATTTATTTACTTGCTCGAAACCTTCAGGAAGAACTTTTTTGACAGGTTGTTTTCGTACTTTAGGAGCCTTCGCTGCTTTCTGAGCTTTTGCAGGCTTAGCTTTCTTGACCTGTTTCGCTTTTTTTACTGCTTTAGGAGCTCCCGTAGCTTTAGCTATTTTGGCATCATATGCTACAACTTCTTTTGCATCAGATTGCGTTTCATTCACAGGTTTTTTTTCATTTGTTTGGATATTTTCTGCTTTTTCTAATAGTCCCATAAATATCATTCCCCGTATAGTTCACCCATCTTAGTAAAAATAGTGAAATCAGGTGAATTAATAAAATCATTCACCTTATCATCTGGCAGATCACCAAGAACATCATTAATTATATTAAAGAATTCAGCTCTTTCTTCGTCACTCACAGAAGTTGGGTCGGCACCTACCTTCTCAAACAAAGCAAATGATTCAGATTGGATGAAGTGATTTACAAAATCATCATTCATATTCCCTAGTAGAGTATTTACTACGTCGAAAAAGTCAGAGAAGGCGTCTGATTCCTCCCCTGGGCTTTCATCTTCAACATTTTCATAGTCCTCACTTGCAGGTGTTATCAACTCAACAGTAGGTTTTATCGCTCTCATTTCTTGTTGTTGTTTCTTCCTTAGAACAATAATTTCTCTATCTAATTCTGAACCGAAACGATTAGAGAATCTATCTAATAATGTACCAACTTCTCCAGTTGCGATACGATCAATATGACCATACATACTATCTCTGCTACCTACTAAAAGATTGGGGTCTGCGGCTTTTCTTCTTTCCCAATGTGACTTGAAATCAGATGAACTAGAAGTTTCTTCACCATCTGAAGTAGTTTCGTCAAAATTCGCCTCTTCTTCGTTGATATTTTCTTCCAATTCAATCTCTAAAGGTGGTGGTGGAGGTGGAGGAGGAAGAGGTAAAGTAATACCCGGAGGTAATGGAGGTAATGGCATTCCTTGAGGATTGTTTTGACTGTTTTCGTCCTCGCCCATAGTACTCACTAGTGCTGTTCCGTACCCAATCCCTCTTCAACATATTGTGATTCAGTATTAAAAATATGTCTAATTGACAACTGAACCCCATCCTTTCAAGACTAAGAAAGTAGCCAATGATTCTGTAACTTCGAGTTTGTCTCCAGCATTACCTTCAACTCTTATCCCAGCTAATTCTGCGGTTACATCATCTTTATTGAGGAGAATATTGAATTTTTTGTCAGAGGAGAATACTATTGCTTCCTCTAATGGGTTGAATGAATCCGAAGTTTCTGGATTTAAACGATTAAGAGGCATTTCAGTAACTCTTAATCCAGATTTGCCATGTAAACTACCTATCCACCTTATTACTCTCTTCACATCTACAGTAACTGCCTCGTCGGTTTCACCAGCTGAACCTAAGACTACCGAACTGTCACTTTTTACCATCTCCCAAAATATAGCAGTATTTTTCTCACCAAAAACTCTTAATTTATTATCCCTAGTTAATCTGCCCAGTCGCTCTTCATCTGCTAATTCAGCAATTTCTTTTATTTTGTTTAATGAAACTTTTTTCACCGATGATGTAGGAGACTTGGCACTCTTTTCTAAGGCGGATTGTAGTTCCTCGAGATATAACTTATGATCGGGGCCTTTTTCGTCAATCACTTTTAATTTATGAGTAACTGAATTTATACCATGACTAATCCTACTTTTCCACCCTGAATTGGGGCCGGATAATGTTGTTTGAACATTGATGCCTTCTCCGCGAATGTGATTTACCAATTGCCTTCGAGCGTTGGAATCAATGTGTAAAAGAGAAGGATCGCGCACATGTATATGGAATCCCCGATGACCTGAAAATGAGGTCTGAACATATTGTTCTTTGAAACCAAATTCTGGTTCTAAGAATTCAGACCATAGTGTCCATGCTTGTTCTTGAATTTTAGAAATCATAGTAGGAAAGTCATTATCTGAGACACCTGGTAAATGGTCACCATCTAGATCAAAAATCAAATCAGCACCTAGCCATTCTTTGTCTAGCATTTTTCTTTCGTTAGGTAGTCTGTAATAAGCAGTACTATGGAAACAAGAGTGAGGGGCTCTCTGTTTAAGATAGTCGGAAAGTCCCTTTTTATCAATGAATCCTCGATGTCTATCAGGTGGTTTAGAGCCCCAAGGAATAAACATCCATTCACGATTTCGTAACCGAGGAGGAACCCACAGATCATCATGATTCAAAGACTTGTAGTAGTCGCTAAAACGTAAAGCGAAACGACTCCAACCCTCCACCATAGCCCAGTTAGTACGCAGGCAGCAAATTAAGTTGAGGTTTGTTCATTCAAGATTTAAATTAGATACAGGTTTGCCGTCAGATGCTGAATCTGCCCCTGTAGCCTCAACATATGCTTCCCAACATACAAATTTATCATCTAACACAATTGCCTCTGCAAAAGTCATGGCTTTACCTGTGATTGCACATATAGGACCTAACTGCCCAGTTGCTGTAGATAGTTTCGATGGGTTTGGCATGATTTGTCCGTGCATAACGACTCTATTCATACTTACCATTCAACATACAGAGATACACACAGTTTTGTATTAGATTTCAACCGCCAATCATGATGACAGCCCCAACGACCTTTCAAGTCGGCCACTCACCTGATCCTGATGATGCATTCATGTTCCATGCAATGACCACGGGGGCCATAGATACGGGAGGCAGAGATTACCAACATGTTCTGTTAGATATTGAAACTTTAAACAAGCATGCAATGAAAGGAAGATATGAAATATCTGCTGTCAGCATACACTCTTTCCCACTTATTGCTGACAATTATCATCTTATGAACTGTGGTGCTTCAATGGGAGAAGGGTACGGCCCTATGGTTATATCTAACAGAGATATGACAGAAGAAGAAGCCAAAACCAAAATAATTGCTATACCAGGACTAGGGACTAGCGCTTACCTATCTTTGCTTCTAGCATGGGGTGATGTGAAGGTTGAAGTTGTACCATTTGACGAGATATTGCCAAAGGTTGCTAGCGGAGAATATGATGCTGGATTGATTATACATGAAGGGCAACTAACATGGGAGTCAGAAGGTGTTAAATTAGTTCTAGATTTAGGAATTTGGTGGAACCAAAAGACTGGGTTACCTTTACCTTTAGGTGGAAATGTGGTAAGAAAAGATCTCGGGATGGAACTATGTGAATCATTGACTGAAGATGTTAAGAATAGTATAATTCATTCATTGGGGAATCCGGAAAGTGCACTGAAATTCGCTAAGAAATGGGGCAGAGGAATAGATGATGAAACAAACAAAGAGTTTGTTGGAATGTATGTTAATGAACGCACTATAGATTATGGTAACGATGGTAGAGATGCAATTAGATTATTTCTGAAAGAAGGTCAGAGAATAGGAATGATAGATAGTAAATTGGATGTTGACGAAATAAAATTTATAGGATCTGGGGAATGAATTACGTCTCTAATAAAGATCAGAATTTTTCCTAACTAGGAAGCCAAGTTATATCATCCTTCATACCACAAACTACTTTCAAGAAGTACTCAAGGCCTTCTTTTGATTCTTGATCAAGTTTATTTTGAACCTCAGATGAGAAATATTCGGTGATTCTGGATTCGGAAAACCCCAACTTTGAAGAGGTTCTAGATATTACTGCTCGATTCCAGGATTCATCTGCAAGAAAACGATTGTATTGATTAGTCATATCGATTCTGGCTTTATTTAACTTCGAAAAAGGAGAATCTTTACGCGCAGCAAATACTCCAAAAACCATAGGAAAACCTGTTATTTTAGTCCATTCAGCACCTAAATCAAGTTTAACTAAACTCGGGTAGTCTTTAGCCGCAATTAAAGCCCTGTCACCAATTAATAGTGCACCATCAGAAAAATCTAACATAGCATCAAGATCGGGACCGGTTTCGTGAAATTTTGGATCCAAATTTTTTAATTTCAGAACCCATTGAAGTAAAGCCCGAGACGTGGAAGAATCCGAAGGTAGAGCAATGTCTCTCATTTGGTCAATGGGGCGCGTACCAAAAAGAATAACAGATCCGACAGTGCCTCTACTCACAATTCCTAAATTTGGCAACAAAAGTAATTTTTCAGAATGTTTTGCATAATCAGCAGCGGGTATCGGAGCTGTCAAACAATCTCTTCTAAGAAGATGTCCGGTAAGCCATGCAGGTGGGGCAGGTAAAATTTTCCAATTATTTTCTAAACCATCAAATATTGGATCGCAATTAGCAAAGGCAACACGACCAAGTACAGATTCCCAAGACATTTTATCACGACACAGATTGAGTTACTGGGAGTTGGTGGCCACCATTATTCGGTTTTCTTCTATATCGAATGAAATCGGTGTATATCGTATTTCTTTTGATAGGAATACAACCAATGTCTTCAATTAATCGTGCTAATTCATTACTATCTGAATCTAATCTCGCTAAACTACCTGCTTCATGCATAATTTCCTCATGGTTTACTGTCCCATCTATATCGTCTGCTCCGGAATTTAAGGCAATGGAAGCAACATGACTACCTATGTTCATACGGTATGCCTTGATATGAGGAATGTTATCTAGCATAATTCTAGATATTGCAATGACTCGAATTATTTCATTCATAGTGGCAAGTTGAGCCTCAGGGAGGCGTGTTTTATCAGGCAAAAATGGATACGGTACAAAACATTGGAAGCCTTTGCTTAAATTCTGTTGGTCTCGAAGTTTCGAGAGGTGTATTGCTCTTTCTCGGATTGTTTCAACAGTACCGAATAACATCGTACAATTTGTTTTTATTCCTAAACCATGTGCTATTCCATGAATTTGGAGATACTCATCAGATGATTCTTTACCGCGGCATATTCTATCTCTTACAGTATCAACTAATATTTCTGCACCCCCTCCGGGTAATGAATCAAGTCCTGCTGATTTTAATCTGGAAAGAGTTTCTTTGACTGAAATTCCACTACGGCTAGCAATGTGTTTTACTTCAACAGCGGTCAACGATTTGATATGTATATGTGGAAAAGTATTTTTTGTCACTCGGTATAACTCTTCATAATAACTTACAGTCCAATCCGGATGCAAACCTCCTACTGAATGAACCTCATCGATTATTTCACTAAAAGGTTTGATTCGATGAAGATATTCTTCAACACTTAGGGCATAAGCATCAGGATGTCTGGGGCCCTTTCGAAATGCACAGAATCGGCAGGCTAAAACACAAATATTTGTGGTATTGACATGTAAATTATCATTGAAGTATACATTATTACCAAAACGTGATTTTTTGATTAAATCAGCTAAAGCGGAAATACCAGAAATATTGCTAGATTCAAAAAGTTTGACGCCTTTATCAACATTAACATGTTCACCACTAATTATGGAATTAAAGCATTCAAATAAAAGAGGGTCACTTTCGACAGAAATTGGCAATGGGAGGGTTTTGAGGACTTTTCTCCAGTCCGAGTTACCGGATAGCGGCACATCAATCATACTAACTCCGAACTGTGGGTAATACTTGTCAAATATCAACCAATGTATTGGCAATAGGAGTTATAACACTGCAAACCATCAATAGCCAATTTCAATGACAGGTGTTCAATAGGGGTGCTATTATTAGCCTGAGTGAAATTCAATTAATGGAAATTGCAAGAAAATGTCGAATTGACATTGTTGAAATGGTACACAAGGCAGGTGCAGGACATCCCGGTGGTTCACTATCTGCAATAGACCTGATAGTCGGATTATATGGGAATGAATTTCGTTTCGATCCTAAAAATCCGAACTGGGATGATCGTGATCGATTTGTTATGAGTAAAGGACATGCCAGTCCAGCTGTATATTCAATACTGCATCATTTAGGAGTTATTGCAAAAAGTGACATCGATAGTTTTCGAACCCTGGGCTCAATATGTCAAGGACATGTAGATATGAAATGGACTGAGGGGGTGGATTTTTCAGCAGGAAGTTTAGGTATGGGGCTCTCATTCGGTTTGGGCTGCGCAATAGCTGCTAAGATGGATTCTAGTGAGAGAAATATCTGGGTAATGATTGGTGATGGAGAAACTCAAGAAGGGCAGATTTGGGAAGCAGCGATGGCTACTGATTTCCATAAAGTAGGTAATCTAAACGTTATAATTGACAGAAATAGAATACAAAATGATGATTTTATGGAAGCTCAAATGGAAATTGGCGATATTGGAGCTAAATTTAGATCATTTGGGTGGAAGGTGATTGAAATTGATGGACATAATATGACCGAAATTGTAGGAGCTATTAAGCAAGCAAATGATGATCAAAGTGAAGCATATGCAATAGTGGCTCATACAATTAAAGGAAAAGGTGTTTCTTTCATGGAAAACAATCCTGCATTCCATGGAAAAGCTCCAAGTGATGAAGAATTAATCATAGCATTGGAGGAATTGTCATGAGTGCCCCCTCATCGGGTGGAGCTTCGAGAGACGGATATGGCTCAGCATTGCTGAAATTAGCATCTGACCCAAGAGTTGTTGTTCTTGAGGCCGATTTAGGGAAATCGACGAAATCATGTTTATTCAGAGCAGAGAATCCAGAAAGAACTGTGTCGGTGGGAATTGCGGAACAAAATATGATGCTGGTATCAGCAGGGATGGCATCATCAGGAAAAATACCATTTGCAAGCACATTTGCGATATTTACTGAGAGAGCTTTTGAGCAAATAAGAAATGGAATTGCAAGACCTGGTCTAGTAGTGCATATTTGTGGCAGCCACGGAGGAATACATACAGGTACTGATGGTAGTAGTGCTCAATCAATAGAGGATTTGGCAATATATCGAACAATTCCTAATATGACTGTTCTGCATCCTTGTGATGATTTGTCTGCTGAAGAGTTGACTTTACAATTACTAAATCATGGCAAACCATCTTATACACGTACTGCAAGAAATAAAGTTCCAAGAGTTTATGATGAAAATAGTGTTTCAAGTATTAAGATAGGGAAAGGAAATATGATACGTGAAGGAAAAGATGTGGCAATTATAGCATGTGGAGTTATGGTGAATGAGGCGAAAATAGCTGCCGAAAGATTATCTGAAGATGGCATTAGTGCTTGTATTGTAGATATGCACACAATAAAACCACTAGATGGTAAGTTAATTGAAAAACTAGCTAAAGAATGTGGGTGCATCGTGACAGTTGAAGACCATTCGGTTATTGGAGGACTAGGAGGAGGGGTTGCTGAGTATATCTCTAGAAATATCCCCACACCATTAGAAATGGTTGGAGTTAATGATAGGTTTGGAGAGAGTGGAAATACCTCTGAATTGATGTCACATTTGAATATTGATTTTAATGCAATTATTAGTGCTTCGCATGCAGCGATAAAGCGCAAATAATTGACTATAGAAGAGACTTTCTTGGGTTTCATTCATGAAGGAGTGAGTCTCGAAACCTCATTAATGAATGAGGCCGAAAGACTCAGGGACCTACTAGATGGGTCAATGGATCCTTCTGAATTGGAGACTTACAGAGAGTATTACAAGTTGGCCGAAAGAATATATGGAAGAGAAGCGTTGGACGAAATGGGAATTAGTACTCCCAAAGAGACCGAGAAAATAGTCGAACCAGTAGTGGGAAGTAACGAATTTACGCATGATGTTATATTACCAATTCCAAAACCTGAGGTGCCAGATGAAAAACTTGGAGACGAAGGAGAAAAACAAAAAAGAAGGAAAATTGTATTATTTGTAGGAATTGTGGGATTGATTCTTGTTAGTTCAAACATTGTCTTAGGTATCAATTCTGTAGTTGATTTATGTGAAGATGAGGAACCAATGGGTGAGGTGGAATTCAGAGGCACACACCAAGTTAATGGCAATACAATAACAATATTTTGGACTGTAATGAATACTACAATTGATGAACGCTACACAATAACATGGGATATCTCTCAGAACGGTTCTCAAGAACTGGTTGAAAGTGGAGAAATAAACTGGACAGCAAATGGAAACTCATTTTCGCATTCGACCAGTACAAATGTTCAAGTTGAACCATATGCTTATGCATCTTCACTATTAGATCAAAATGGAACAATAATCGCCACGTTAAGTGGACATTATCCTAATTCTGAGATAAATACCATGGGAACAATAGGAAGCACAAAACTTTGTGAAGATAACCCGAAATTAAAGTTAAATGAGATTATGAATTATGAGGATATAAATTCCTGGGGCCCAGAAGGAGAAGGGGGAATTATTGATGGAATGCTACTGATGATATTCACATTCATGTCCTTATTAGGACTGACAAAAAAGAGAAGATAATCAATACATACGAGCAAGATGTTGCTTTCTTGTAGTTAGTTTCCCAGTAATTGCGCACGGTATAGGTGTAGAATAAGGTTCAACACAATCTCCAAGTAACACTAATCCTGTTGTTTTCTCTAAAACTTCAGCATCTGCGTCATTTCCATCAAATGCTAATTCATAGATAATTCCATCTTCAATAGGAGAGTTAAGTTGCCAACCTGATTCAGACAAAGTGAGTCCGGAGAATTTCTTAACTAATTCAGACATATTAGCAGAAGAGCGATTTAACAAAGTTTGGGAAATATCATCTAATATAGATTGAATCGTCTGAGGGAGATTATCTAGACTAACTTCGGTTTTTCCCCCCGTTCGGAGAGATATTACACATTTGTTGCCCTCCAAATCTCTAGGACCTAATTCTAATCTTATCGGAGCACCTTTTATTTCCCAATCATAATGTTTACCACCAGGTCTAATATCTCTATCATCAACATAAACTCTGAATCCTGAAGATCTTAGTTCCTTTGCTAAATCATTTACTCTAGGTATTACTTTCTCATTAACATGAGCTGCAACTGGCATCAAGATTATCTGATACGGAGATACTGATGGAGGTAATATAAGTCCTGAATCATCACCATGCATACCTACTACTGCACCTAGTAATCTCTCTGACATTCCAAATGTGGTCTGATGACAATTCTGAATGTTGCCTTCTGAGTCTTCATAGTTTAGATCGAATGCTTGAGCCCATTGATCACGATAATGATGGTAAGTTGCAATTTGTAGTGTGCGTCCATTAGGCATGATGGCATCAACAGCTGTGGTGTACCATGCTCCAGGAAAAGTATCCCAAACCGGTCTTTTGGATACTAAAACTGACATGCACAGAGATTTCATTAATCTCTGAACAATTTCAGCATCCTGTTCTATTTGCTTGGTTGCTCCTTCTTCATCCTTGTGTACAGTATGAGCTTCAAAGAAATGAATTTCTCGAACTCGAATAAATGAACGTGTTTGTTTTGTTTCATAACGGAATGTATTAACAATTTGAAATGTTTTCAGAGGTAAATCCGCATGGCTCCTTACCCAAAGAGAAAACATAGTGTACATAGGAGTCTCAGAAGTAGGCCTTAGGAACATAGGTATATCTAATTCATTTTCTCCGCCTTTTGTCACCCAATAAACTTCTTTCTTGAAACCAGAGTCTTCTTCATCCATTCTAAGTTCTGATGGGTCAACTCCTAACTCTCTAGCCGCTTTAAGTCGAGAAACTAAGTGATTCTCCTTTTCAAGAAGATCTTCGGGCACTAATAGTGGGAAATTGTATTCTTGATGTCCCGACTCTTCCATTTCTTTACGCGTTAGCCCATCAATTAAGCGCATTGTCGACCATCCATATGGTTTCCAAACATCCATCCCCTTAATCGGATATCGCTTATCAACTAAATCAGAAATCTCTACAATTGCAGGGTACCAAGCATTAAAATCAGACTTAGGAGGAATACCTCGCTTAGCCTTACCATGCTTTCCCATGATTAAGCGCCACCTTAGATTATCCTTCAATGTGCCGCAGATACAATCTATCGAGAAATGAATTTTTCCAGTTCTTCACACAAATCAATCTCACTTTCTAATACCTGAAAACTTCCGTCCGGATTGACTATTCTAGCCCTAGGAAATTCTGAATCACCGATTTGTCCTAATAGATTAGCTACTACAATATCAACCCCATATTTCGAAATTTGGTCAAGAGATTTCTTGATTAATTGGTCTTCAGATACATTGGTTTCTAATTTGAAGCCGATTCTAATACATTCACCTACATGATCTGAAAGTTCGGAAATATGTTTCAAAGTTGGTTTAAGTTCAATTTCCCAATTTCTTTGACCGCTAGGGCGTTTATCAGCTTCTGCCGTCATGGAATAATCTAAGACTGCTGCTGCATGAATCCAAACGTCAGGATTATATTCACTTTTCGCTATATTAATTGACTCAGATAACATTTTTTCTGGAGAACCGGCGCGTATAACATTAGGAAGTTGAAACGAAGGAGATGCAGAAGTTTTTCCGGCGATACAATAGATTTCATGACCTTTCATAAATAAATGTTCAGCAATTGCCCAACCTGTTTTCCCAGAAGATGCATTTTGAATGGCCCTTACCGAGTCAATAGGGGCTCTGGTAGCTCCCAAAGTAATTGCTACTTTTTTTCTATTAGGTAAACAAGAATTTGATATATGCGCCACTTTAGCCACTATTTCAGCAGGGGAAGGTTGTTTTCTTCGACCTTCTTTTTCTGAATCAATAATACAATAATTTCCTTCTTCATTAATCCTATCCAATAGTTCACTAGTAACGGGATCGTCGAATAAATCTTGATGCATAGATGGAACAAAGATAATCGGAGTACGATTACCTCTAGCAGCAGAGAGTGCCATCATTATTGGAGAATCCATTATTCCATGGATATGTTTTGAGATTGTGTTTCTTGTTGCAGGTGCCACAAGAACTGTATCATAGCGCTCTAACTGTTGCATTTCAGGAGCCCAATCAGTTAGAATCTTTTCACCAGATGCCCAAGATAAAGCCAAAGGTGAAATTATTTTTTCCGCTTCCCTAGACATCATAATTGTCAATTGAGACTGGTGCCTGCGTAGTTCCCTACAAAGTCGAACGGATTCAACAGCAGCAATACCACCTGAAACTACAAAAAGTACCTTTTTACCTTTCAAACTAGAGCCGCGAATCACTACTCCTCTGTCTTCTACCACACACCTCGCAGAGGGGGAGCATTCATGAGTTCGTCGCAACAGTGTGGCAGATATAGGAGGGCTTTGAATGTCGAATAGGGTGATGGGGAATCTGCATAAACATCTGTACAGATTTATGATTGTTGACCTTTTATTAGGAATTTACATAACTTCAATAATTTTAACTCCTGTACCTTATTATTTTTCTCTAATTCTTATATTGCCTATATTTGCAGTAATTTCGTTCAAAAATAGAAGGGAAAATGGCGATACTGCAGGAATATTGGTACTACTTATTTTATCATTAATATTCTTGTTAGTTGGTTTGCAAAATTTGACAGGAGATGGAACTACAGATATGATTCAAGGATTATTGCTACTGATGCTGGCAGTTTCTACGTTTCGAAGAATCAGAACAATACGTGACCCAATATACAAAAATTGGTATAGAGATACTAAAGAAACTAATAGTCAATTGATAAAACAATTAGATGAAGGAGAAGTTTTAGCAACTTGTCCAGCGTGTTCAACATTATTAGCAGTAGTGCCTAGTAAGCTATCAGAAGATGATAAATGCCCACATTGCGAAGGAAGATTGGTCAAATAAATTCTTACGGTCGAAAAATTATATTTTTTCTAATGCTATGGCTATTCCCATACCGCCACCAATACACATAGTTGCTACTGCACGATTTGAATCAGTTGATTGTAGTAAACTGGCAGCTTTGCCTGTTATTCTAGCTCCTGATGCACCTAATGGGTGACCGATTGCTAATGCGCCACCGTGTAAATTAACTAATTCTGGATTAATTCCTAGATCTTTTATAACAGCTAAACTTTGGCTAGAAAAAGCCTCATTTAATTCAAAAAGGTCAACGTCTTCAATATTCCACTTCGCCCTTTCTAAAACTGTTTTAGTCGCTTCTATTGGACCAATGCCCATGACATCTGGAGGACAACCAGTTACTGCACCAGCTACAATTCTAGCAATGGGACTAAGGCTATTCTTCTCAGCGAATTCTTCACTACATACTATCATGAATACTGCACCATCTGTTAATGGGGATGATGTTGCAGCTGTAACAATTCCATCTTCTCCAAATGCAGGTTTTAGTCGGGCCATAGATTCCATAGTAGTGTTGCCACGAATACATCCATCTTGACTAATGACACCCTCCTCGCTTTGTATGCTTACTATTTCGTCAGCTAACAATCCATTAGATTGAGCCGTTGCTGCTTTTTGATGTGAAGATAGAGCAAAATCTTCATGCTCAACACGAGTTTGTTTCCATGCTTTGGCAACATTTTCGGCTGTGATACCCATGCCCACGTATGCATCTGGAAATTTAACTTCTAACTCCGGAGATGGACTCCAGTTGAAACCACGTCTTTGTACTCGACTCATAGATTCAACACCCCCCACTAAAATACAGTCACCCCAACCAACTTCTATATGGGCTGCTGCTGAAAGAATTGCTTGCATGGATGAACCACAAAGTCTGTTGATTGTTGTCCCAGGAACGGTGGTAGGTAAGTCTCCTAGAAATGTCAATAAACGTCCCAAATTATAGCCCTGTTCGCCTTCAGGATATGCACAACCCACAATTAAATCATCAATCATTGAGCCTGAAATATCATTTCTTTTCATCAATTCTCTAATAACTTGACCTGCTAACTCATCGGGACGAATATTGGCTAACTTACCCTTATGAGCTCTATGAAAAGGAGACCTTAGCCAATCAACAATTACTGCCTTCATGTATCTCGGAGTATGTCATACAACATAATAATTGGCAACATAATCGATAATGATATCACACTATATCAACCGTGAGGTTCTTGAAAGAAATTACACTCGAAGTATCTGATAATATGATAAGAGAGTGCACAAGACACGGATATTACTCCGACGACAACCTATGTCCAGCATGTAATGATGAAGGGAAATTTATACTTAGATCGAGGGAAAGAGATAGTCTAGCAAGAAGACTTGCATTGATTTTAAGACATGCTCCTGAAAAATTTGATCTTGAAATGGATATTAATGGATGGGTTGATGTAAAAGAGATAATTAGCAGATTCAAGAAAAATGATGAACGAAGATATCATTGGTTAAGACCTCATCACTTTAGAGCAGTTTCAGAAACTGATGGGAAAGGGAGATATGAGATTAGAGGAAACATGATTAGAGCTACATATGGTCATACACTAGAGATTGAGCTTGACTTACCAACCGATAATATCCCTCCTTCACTATTTTACCCATGTAACCCAGATGAAGCTGAGAACCTACTTGAAGTTGGTATAACACCAAGTGGAAGAGCACATGTGCATTTGTCATCGAGCATTAGGACAGCAGCAGAAGCAGGAAAGGTTCACTATAATTTACCAACAATATTAGAAGTTGATACTGCAAGAATGGTTGCAGATGGAGAAACTATATGGCATGCAGGAATTACTGTTTACCTTGTTGAGTCTGTTGATGGCGGATACCTAACCACGATTGCTAATGACAACCCTGAGTACGAAGTTGCAAGAGCAAGATGGGTCGAAGAAGAAGAGTGATTAGATAAATTCACCACAATTAGTGCAGAAATCAATTTCTGGAGTTATCGGTTTCTCACAAGAGAGGCAGAATACTCCTGAAGATTCCTTAACCACTTCTTCATCAGATAATACTCTAACCGATGATTCTCTTTCTACGAATGGTGGAGCAATATCTTTGACAAGAGACACAAGGTTCCGGAAGTTAATTGCTTCTTGGATTGCAGATTCTAATTGAATCTGACGTCTTTCTCTCTCGTTTACATCCTCAATTAGCTTGACATCATCCAGTTGTGATTGAAGCCATCTCTGAAATTTCTCAATATCGGATTGTTCTGCCATATTCTCTCGTATCTCAACTCAGAAATGAACCCATCGTTAAGAATCTCAGCAGAGTCATATATGAATACAGCAATATGTCGAAGACGATTCGAAGTATATGAGGTTCTACTTTGAGTAATTGTAAAATCGTGATAAAATTGGGTGGAGGGTTAATCACAGATAAATCTCAATTGAAAACAATAAGAGAAAACAATATCAAGGATGTCTGTGAAGTTTTGGCGGATATTCTAGATGAAGGGCATTCGATAATATTAGTCCATGGAGCAGGTTCGTTCGGACATTTAGAAGCTAAAAAATGGAAATTAGCAACCGGATATGACGAGAAAACAATAGAAAAACAAAGACTAGCGGTCAAGAAAGTAAGAAATGATATGATGGAACTAAATAAGCATGTATTAAATCACCTAGAGAAATTTGGAATTAGAGGTATTTCCCACCCCCCCTCATTATGGGCAAATGGATTGGGATCGAATTTTAGAGGTGATATTAATAGGTTCAAAGAAAATAGTTCTAAAACAATTCAGATCACTTACGGAGATGTGGTAGATGTTTTGGATAAAAGAGAATTTGGCATATTATCTGGTGATGATTTAATGGTCAGACTTTGCAACGAAGTGTCAGATGTCAGCCACTGCATATTCCTCTTAGGGGATACGGAAGGGTTGCTTACAAAACCCCCAAACCAAGAAGGAGCGAGTCTAATACCGGTTTGGTCAAAAAATCAAAAAATAAGGGGATTACATGAAAAATCACAAGATGTTACAGGTGGAATATTTTTGAAAGTAAAAAGTGCAAGCAAAATATGTCAGAAAGTGCCAAATGTTTGGATGTTAGATGGAAGAAAACCGGAACGAATTCTGGAACTTATTCAAACTGGCAATACTATCGGCACTAAAGTAATCTAATGAAGCATCTATTATATGCAACCTCTTCGGAGATATGAGACACATGGCAGAAGAAACTCCAGATAGTAGTCTGAGTAAGTTAGATTCAGCACAACTAGAAATGATGGAAGAAATGTGCTTGGCCGTAGATGCCAATGACAACGTCATTAGTTCGTCTAGTAAAATCAACTGCCACAAGGGCAATGGAATTAGGCATAGAGCATTTAGTGTCCTTATTTTTGATTCGAAAAATAGATTACTTATGCAACAAAGAGCAGAAGAAAAAATCACATTTCCTGGGATTTGGGCTAATAGTTGTTGTAGCCATCCTCTAGACATCGAGTTCGAAAATGGTGAGGCAAAACAAGGGGTCATTCATGCAAGTAAAAGAAAAATGTTACAGGAACTGGGAATTCCAATGGAAGTGTCAGAAACATGGGAATATAATCACATAGGAAGATTCGAATATAGTTGTAGATGGGATGATGAGTGGATTGAACATGAAATTGACCACGTGTTAATAGTTAGAGCTAATGTGGAACTATCAATTAATAAAAATGAAATTAAAGATACAAAATGGCTAAATCACGAACAAATAATTGAGATGATAAATGGTGAAAAAGAGTGGACTGATAAGATTGTGGCACCATGGTTTAGGATGATATGGAAGCACTTCATTGAGCCTCACTACCCTAACATGGAGGCTTTAATTAATTCAAATAACGATGAAATAATTAATTGTGGAAGATTATCAATAACCGGAAAGGCCACAACTGGGAATGAATTGAAAAAAGCATTAAGTAAACATAAGGACATTGTGGAAACAGAAATTATGAATTCAATGAATAAAATTAAGCAAACCCGATTACATGGAGCAATGACTCATCTATTCGCAGGTGGTGGAAAAAGATACAGAGCCATTTTACCGAGACTAGTTGGAGAAGCGACTGGAGTTGCACACAAGGGCCACTATACTCTTGGCTCCAGTATAGAAATAATTCATAATTTCACGTTAGTACATGATGATATTATGGATCAAGATCCAATAAGAAGGGGGCTTAACGCAGTACATATCGAGTATGACAATGCGACTGCAATCAATGCTGGGGATGCAATGTTAGCTGTCGGCTTTGAGATTCTAGCTGATTCAGAAGAGATTACCCCCGAAAACTTGAAATTTTTAGTTCAATCAATAGGTGAAATGGTAAGAAGAGTTGCAGAAGGCCAACAAGAAGATTTTGATTTTGAGCAAAGAGATTATGTTAGTGAAGAAGAATATATTGCAATGATTGCAGGGAAAACAAGTGCAATGTTTGAAACATGTGCCGAAACTGGAGCTAAACTTGCAGGTGCTGATGCGAAAACTGTGAATAATATGGCCCGATGGGGTCTAAAATTAGGGCTATGTTTCCAATTAATGGATGACCTAATAGATATAACCGGAGATACTGAAACTCTAGGTAAACCTGCGGGTTCAGATATCGTCCAGGGTAAGAAGACCTTGATTGCTATACATGCACTAGATAGCAATAATGAGTTACCATTATTCTCAAAAGTTTATGGAAATGGTGAATGTTCAGAAAGTGACCTAGAAGCAGCAGTAGATGAGTTAAGAAGCAACGGATCTATTGATTATGCCATGGAAAGGGCAATGAAATATCATGCAGAAGCACATCAAATTTTAGATAGTTTAGAACCGTCTCTGGCTTTAGAAGTCTTAAGACAATTAACAGATATGCAATTAATTAGAATTAATTAATACAAGTAGCGTTAAGCCTGCTTACAATAGTCCCTTCTGAATTTTTCATCCATGCATGCACTTCATCCCCCACAAACATCCGACCAACGCCTTTCGGAGTCCCTGTCCAAATGTAATCACCAGGAGATAAGTCATACCATTCATTAAGATGAGTTAACAAAGAATCTACATCATGAACCATAAGATTAGTTTTAGCCAACTGTCTAACTTCACCGTTAACAGATAAACAAATTTCTAGCATATTGGAATCCCAAGCTGTCCACGTCCCTAAAACTGCTGAACCACGGAATGACTTGCCTTCAGTCCAAGGCCATCCCTTTTCTTTGGCAAGACCCTGTCGAGTACGGTTAGTAGAGTCACAACCTACACACATAGATTTAGGCAACAAGTCATCACCCAGTTTGATCACAAGTTCTACTTCATGATCGATATGCTCATTCTCATCCATTAGTCTAATTACGTTATTTCCATCATCGTCTGAACAAATGTGAGATGAATTTGGCATAATGAAAAAACGAGGATAGTCAGTAATATCCCCTCCTATTTCCTCAGCATGTTCAACATAGTTCCGAAAGCAAGCCCATCCGATAGCCATACTAAGCCTAAGGTGCGATAGGTATTCAGAGCATCGATGGAGAGATTAAGAATTCGATAGGGTTGAAGTTAGATGACCGTCTAGTAGTACTGATGGCAGATAACCCGTATGTTGTTTTGGGAGTACCAAAAGATGCGACTAATGCCGAAATTAAACGAGTATATAGAAAATTAGCAAGACAATATCACCCAGATAGAAATCCAGGGGATGCTGCGGCAGAAGATAAGTTCAAGTCAATCCAAGCAGCTTATGATACAATTGGAACTGCGGAAGTAAGAAAAGAATATGATAATGAAAACCGAATGCAGGATATGTTTGGGAAAGGAAATCCGTTCTCTAATTTTGGCGGCGGTGGTTTCTCGGGCGGAGTCGATATCGGAGATATTTTTTCACAATTTATGGGAGGGAGAAGTCAGCCACAGAGTAATGATTTTAGTAATAATAGAAGACAAAGGGGGCCTAAAAAAAATAGTGAGAAAGAAAAAGGCAGCGATATAGAGTCCGGACTAGATATTTCTCTGGAAGATGCATTGAAAGGGACTGAAATTAAATTTAATCATAGAAGATTAAAGAAATGTAAGAAATGTAATGGTACTGCTTTTGGAACAACAAAAAACTGTCCGGAATGTAACGGATTAGGAGTGAGTTCTAAAGAATCCACAATTACTGTAAAAGTGCCAGCAGGAGCCATTCATGGGCAGCAACTGAGACTAAATAAAATGGGTAATGAACATCCCAATGGTACACCAGGTGATCTAAAAATAAACATTAGACTTGATGCAGAAGATGGAAGAAAATGGGAAAATGGGAGGCTTATTCAGGAAGTTGCCATTAATTATACAACTCTTTTACTAGGTGGGAAAATTCAAATTAAAACACCTAACAATCAAAGAATACAAATTGAAATTCCTCCGAGAAGTAAAATTGGAGATAGAAGAAGATTGAATGGACATGGGCACGACGGAGGATCTTTGGACATAGAATTTACAATTTTAGAACCTGAGAAATTAAATAAAAAACAAGTAGAAGCACTTGAAAAATTAAAAGGGCTGGGATTATGAATAATTGCAACCAATCATATATGAGAATTTGTGGCATACAGATATGAGAGATTTTAGGAAAGTCGCGAAAGTACTAATTCCTCAAAGGAAAAAGGTTCACTTAGCCGTATTTATTTTATCATTATTTATGATACCTGGTTTCGCTGCAACTTTTACTCCTATAGATATTGAATCATACAACTTAGAATCTCCAGAATTAGAAGCAGCAGAAGTGATGAGAGAAGAATTTTCTGAAGCAGGAAATATCTGGGGCTTTGGGTTATTTGTGAAAGACTCCGAATATTTCGGAGACTCTCCCTCAGAAATAAATCAGATTGATGATTTTTCAGGAATGAATGCAGGTCAAGATGAGCCATTAGGGGGGATTCTGAATCTTTCTGTACTAAGGGAGATTGATAGGAAGGCTGACTTTTTGGACGAACATGAGATTTCCGAATACTATTTGCCTTTTGCTTCAGAGATTTCAGGTCAACCAATTATAGGAGTTCTAGATTTAGCTACGGATTTTAGAGTGTTCATGTCGAATCAATCACTTCTGACCAAACCGCAATTCAATCCGAATACCTTGAGAATGGAAGATGCACCTACTAATTGGAATAACTGTGGAGAATTAGATTGTTTATCATTTGATGATGAAAACGTGACTCAAGAGCATATCGATCTAGCGGCCCATAGAATGGCAAATAATAGTAAAGGTGCTTTCCTTAGATTTCTATCTATTGATAGAGCGTTTATCGAGGACAATAGTAGTTCATTAATAGGTCCAATAGGAGGAGTTGTGGATTCCGATGGAAGCATAAATACTGACGCTTGGGGTTATGGGAGATGGTCCGCATCATCGGCTTGGCTGATATTGAATCTTGATAGACAAAAGATGCAAAACGAAGGATGGACATTTACTTGGATAAATGCTAGTGCAGAATGGGGTTATGAGCGCGAAGGAGTGGAGTTATCTATCAATCCAATCAAATACTCTATTGACGAATGTAAAGAGAAGGAAGAAAACAATCAACCATTATGTTCAGTAGAGTGGCTATATTTGTCCATCGAAGAAGATTTACGAGAGCAAGATGACTTGCTAGTAACTGTACTTCTTGGTGAGGGACCGAATGTAGAAATTAATAGAGAATTACTATCTAGCGCATATCTTATCATCTTAATGGCGATAGTTGTTATCGTTTTGCTATGGTTAAGTCTTCGAAGAAGTTCGGATGTCCTAATAGTCGGAGTAGGACTTGTACTATCCCTGTTATGGATGCAGGGATTAATAGGTTGGGGAATGATTTTTGGTGAAAAGTATGGTTTAGAAATAATATTTAGATCTCAGTTTTCTAATCTACTCCCTATCTTAATTTTAGCACTAGGTATTGACGACAGCCTCCATGCTTTACATCGATACAAAGAAGAAAGGAAAAAAGGAAAAACAATAGAAATGTCGGCAGATGAATCTATTTCACGTGTAGGGAGAGCAATTTTACTGACTTCATCAACAACAATAGTTGCCTTCCTTGCAAATCTTACATCAGATATTGCTGCATTAAGGTCATTTGGAATTGAAGCAGGGTTGGGTGTTACTGCTGCTTTCCTGCTAACTGGACTATGGGTACCTCTACTAAGACTAGACATAGATATATGGCTTGAAAGAAAAGGTAAGTTGAAAGATGAAAAAGAGGAGAAATTACACCTTATCCCTAAAGAATGGTTAGTGAGATTAACTTCGGAATCCGCGAAGAAAGGAGTTGCAGTAGGTGTTGTAGCGATTATAATAACTCTAGGGGCAACTCCTCTCATGTTGTCACTTGAGGGAGATTTCCAGATAGAGGATTTCTTAGATGAAGAATCAGATTTCGCACAAGGAGTTTACTTAGTCAGTCAAAGATTTTCAGAGGGAGAGCCAGGGTACATACTTGTAGAAGGAGATATCTCTAATCCAAAAGTCGTTGAGGCTATCGGGTTGACAAGAAAAAATATGAATTCACATGATATAAATTTCGAACCTAATCAAATATCGAGAACACCATCAGGGGAAGTGGAGCTAATAGCATTGGATGAAATATTGATATTTGTGCAAGCATCAATGTATGAAAATATTGCACCTTTTGAAGAGGCTGGTTGGGATTCAGAAAAAAATGACGGAGGATTAAATTGCCAGACAATGAGTCTCCCACACCCAAATGTGGGCATGAGAAATATACCAGTTTTGGAAGATAGAGATTGTTTAGTATTTCTTTATGGATTCATCCTAACCAGAGGTGTCCCTGCTAGTGGAGGATATCCTGCTTTACCGCCTTCAATAACCTCAGAATATATACAGCCAGAAACTGACCTGGACTATGAAAAACCATGGTTAGATATTTCAGGAGAGGAGCCAAGATATGTTAGAATGACGATGAGATTTGGTTTAGTGAGTCCAGAGCAATTCGCCAAAGTAGGACCGGCACTAGAACAATTAATTGAAGACTTGTCGCCGTTCCAAAATTTGTCCTCTGCAGACTTAGTAAAGAGGGGAGATATCGAAACTGCATTTGCTTCAGATGAATATCCGGTGACATGGGCAATACCAACAGGAGATCCGGTGATTAGATTTGTTGCAGCGGACTCTATGCAAAACGAAATGCAATCTACTCTTTTACTAGGCATAGTGTTCTGTACAGTCACTTTATGGTGGGGTTTTAGAGATGAAGAAAGTCTTGACGAGAGAATTGAAAAAATTAAGAAAAATAAAATCTCATATTCAATTAAAACCATTGCTGCAATGATCTTTATGGGAGGGATTATGTTTGTTTTAGTAAGTCCCAAAGCAGCTTTGGTTTTCGTATTATTAACGCTAACACTAAGCATATTATGGGGTATTTCTGGTTTTGGAATAGCTGTTATGACAACTACGCCTATATTTTTGGTAATAATATGGCTGTATGGTGTGATAGAAGTTGCAGGTTATGGATTGAATATGGTTACAGTTGCTATTGCAGCAATGTCTCTAGGTGTAGGAATTGACTATGTAATACATGTAGTAGAAAGATTTAGAGAAGAACAAGAAAATGGGCATGATACCATAACTTCCATTCAGATAGTTGGAGGTGCATCCGGATTAGCTCTCTTCGGATCAGCCTTGTCAGATATTGGAGGATTCCTAGTGATCACTCAGTCAAGTATGGGATTCTTTTCGACATTTGGGTTGTTCTGTGCGATAATGATAGGACTATCATTAGTAGCAAGTATGATTCTAACTCCCGCTCTAATAGGAATTATTCATAGTAAGAAAGTTTTAGTTTGAATGAGTTACTCTCAATCTTGGTAATTATCTTCACCAGGGAGTTCTTCTTTCAACCCTTTACGCTGGCGAATTTCAGCAGTTACTTTGTGGAATAGTGAAGCGGGCAATTGAACGAAACCAGCATTCTCTGTATTCCAAACCGCTCGACCCTGACTTGCAGCTCTAATATCATTCGAGAAACCAAAAGATTCGGCAACTGGCATTTTGCCAATTACACTTGCAGTACCACCATCGACTGGCATGTCTTCGATAATTCCTCGACGAGTAGTTAACTCACGAGTTACTCCTCCGATTACATCGTTCGGTGCATCAATACGGATATTCTGTATAGGTTCGAAAATTACAGAACGTGATCTTAGAATCGCACCCTTAATCGCGTTACGGACTGCAGGGATTGTCTGAGCAGGACCACGGTGAATAGCGTCTTCGTGAAGCTTAGCATCAACAAGACGGACTAAGACGCCCATTAGAGGCTCTTCGGCTGTAGGACCCTTCTTACATACATCATTGAAACCTTCAATCATGAGTTCTCTTGTCTCGTGAAGATTTTGAATACCTTTAGTATCATTAACGAAAACATTGGAGCCATGAATCGCATAGATCTTTCTCATCATATCCTTATCCATACCAAACTCTGCAAATTTATTACCTGTTTCTTTGGCATCTTTTGTTCTAACTGGTCCGTCACCGAAGTGACCTTCTCTTAATGCATTGATGACATCTAGAGGTAATAGTTCGCACTCAATATAGAATCTATTGTGCCTATTAGGCGATTTACCCTCAAATGGGCGGCCATGATTGTTGCTTTCAATAGATTCGCGATAAACAACAATCGGCTCACTAACCTTAACTTTGATATTTTGTTCTTCTTGCATACGGAATATTGTAATTTCAAGATGTAATTCCCCCATCCCTGCTAATAGAGCCTCACCAGTTTCTTGATTAGTAGTAACTTGCAAAGATGCATCTGCCTTAGCGAGACCACGTAAAGCATCGATGAATTTAGGTAAATCTTTCATTGATTTGGGTTCAACAGCAACAGTAACTACAGGTTCAGAGTAGTGTCTGATTGCTTCGAACGGAGTTGCATCAGGATCTCTAGATATTGTCACACCTGCTGCTGCGCTTCTAACTCCAGTTAATGCTGCAATATTACCTGCAGATACTTCTGGCACTTGGATTCTATCGCCACCGACCATCATACTAACCTGCTGTACTCTTTCAGATTTAGCGGCACCCAATGCCCAAACGGTTTCACCATGTTTTATTGAACCAGAATATACTCTCCCCACTGCTACTTCTCCTGCGTGAGGGTCCATCCATATTTTTGTAATCATTAATTGAAGTGGTCCATCGGGATTGGTGTCAAGCATTGCTTGACCAACTTCTGATTCTAAGTCTCCTTGCCAAATATTAGGGATACGATATTTTTGAGAAACTAATGGTGATGGAAGTTCCGCTACAGCCATATCAAGCAAAACTCGATGTACTGGAGCTTTCTTAGCCAATTCTTTTTGTTGATCATTTTTACAGTGTTCGTAAATATCTGTGAAATTTAATCCGGTCTTTGTCATATAAGGAATAGACATCCCCCAGTTGTAGTATGCAGAACCAAAAGCAACTGTTCCCTTTCCAACAGAAACTTGCCATTTTCGGGCTACTTCCTCTGGTGCAAAGGTTTCAATCAACTTGTTAACTTTAGTAATTATTGTCTCGAACCGCTTCATCATTTCAGGGGCATCAATTTGTAACTCATTAATTAATCGATCAACTTTATTGATAAATAGAACTGGACGTACTTTTTCCTTCAATGCTTGACGAACAACAGTTTCAGTCTGGGGCATAGTACCCTCAACAGCACAAGCTAATATGATACAACCATCAACTGCTCTCATTGCACGAGTAACGTCACCACCAAAATCAACGTGACCTGGTGTATCGATTAAATTGATCAAATAATCATCACCATCGATCTCGTGAACCATTGATGCACTTGCTGCATTGATAGTAATTCCACGAGCAC
>TARA_B110001454_G_C12723212_1_pt1 | contig 26066 bp, 25 predicted proteins | sample TARA_B110001454 | Tara Oceans TARA_B110001454 (sample SAMEA4397004) | marine metagenome | biome: Polar Biome; feature: [MES] marine water layer (ENVO:01000295) within the mesopelagic zone...; material: water (ENVO:00002006), including particulate matter (ENVO:01000060) such as...... | reverse complement strand
GTTGAATCTTTCTGGATTTTAGATAGCACGTTTTAAATTCACTTGATTTAACGATATTTTACTTGGCCTTAGCCGCAGGCTAAGGGGCCAGTTCATGAACAAAACCTCAAGATAATTAAATTTGACTAAAGGCTTTTGGTTTAGCTAGCATTTCGATGGAGCGCATTTTTGCTCTTTAAACGATGCACGCGATCCATAAACCAAATCAATTAAAAATGACTAAATCAAGGAAGGATTTAAATGAAAACATTCACAGTAATTTCTCTTATAGTAACGAGCTTAGTTTTTGCACTCTCGTGTAATAAAAAAGAAGACGATAAAACAGGCGTGGTCCGATTGCAAATGGCGTCAGTGACCACAGCGGGTGTGGCCTCGGATGGGAGTGTTATTTCCATGGGTACCTGTCCTAGCGGTTTTACGTGTATTTCTCCGACGTCGTTTCAAATGAAAATTTTGGCGGCCTACGTTGTAGAAGACGTAGATTCAGTTACATCTAATAACGTAGGGCAGATCGGTATGGTTTGGTTGAATCCAAAGTGCAGTTCCATTAATGATTGCAAACCGTCTATGGTGGATTATTCTGATTTAACTGATCCTACTGCGTTTAATGCGGAACTAAACTCACAAGCGTTAGCTATTAAAACGGGTAGTTACAAATATGTAAGACTCGAATTTTGCCAAGGTTCGGCAGATTCTGCCAATGTAAAAGTCAATAGTGGTTCGGCGGTAAAGGAATTTACATACGGCGGCTGTGGCGTTACCAGTATTCCGTTAACAACGCCGATTTCATTAGCCGAGGGTCAGTCACTTACGATAGCTGTTAGCTATGATCTTAAAGATGGTGAAGCCTATTGGGCGGCTGGTGGATCGTGCCCTTCCGCTTCTAATTTTTGCATTGGTGGTATCGATTTAGTACCGTCGATCGTTCAATAGTGAACGCTAAAAAGTGAGCATCGATGCAATCGATGCCCACTTTTTGTGTATAAGCTTAAACTCTATCTAACACTCTAACTTCTATTTATGACTACGGCAGCGAGCGATAGAACCCTATGCATTGATTCAGTTTTGCACCGCTAGTTAACTCGGGAAATGATTTTGGGAACAAACTCTGATAGGCTTTTTTCCATACTTCGCGATTATACACTTCTGCGAGCGCATCTTTTGCCATATTTTTGATTAAAAAATCTGTGGCCCGCACGTTTATCGATTGATCTTTGGTTCTAATGATCGCGGATTTTTTTGTGGTCGGATCTTTTACTAATAGACCCTCGACCTCATCAGGAAAAACAAAAAATGGGATTAAAACTTCTCGTTCAAAATACATCATTGACTCAAAGTTTGGGTACATACGACGTGAATCCACACGTATCATGACCTTGCTACCTTTAGCAAACTTGCTCACCACCGGCGCCGAAAGGGACGTGCTAATGAGGCCAGACGGGAAGCCGTCCTTCGATGCCGAAGAATGGGAATGATTTTCGCCAAAGTTAAAAAAACTGGGAAAGGGAATGTCGTTGCGGCGATTAACAGCAGTCAGGCCCCATTCTTCACGGTACTTGGTAAACACCTCGTTGACGGATAAATTTTGATGCCGATCTAATTTAAATAACTTTGAACTTAGGCCATCGGCTTCGGGGTTAGGATCCAAGGCGGCGTTGGTTCCCCTTAAAAGATAAATAGAATCGTCCCAATTGGGATGGCGAATAGATTCAATAAACTCTGTGTATAAGCGCATTTCTGCGGCCGTAAATAGATCCCAGGGCAAGGAGGATTCTAGCATCTGCGCTGCGCCTTTTCGATCATTTCTTCTAACGTGGTCTAAAAGATCGCTCACTTTAACGGACGATTTCTGAAATCTTGAAACTTTATTTTGATCGTTAACGAATTGCTGGACGACGGCCTTTTTGGTCTCGATCATTTCGTTCAAAACAGCACCTAAAGTTTTTGCTAAAGTGTTCATGGGTTCGCGTAGTTCTGCGGTAGGAGTGCCCATGACGATAGGAACTTTTAATGCGTTAGCTACACTTAAAAAAAGGTAGGCACCCATTTTATAGGATTTTGAATGTCGGTCTTCGGGCATGCTGATGGCCCTAGTGTAGCCCCACACACTATCTTCTGTGGCAGTATGCAGTTCTTTGAGCAAATTCAGAGAGTTAATCTCTAACGAATATTTTTCAGCGGGCGAAGCGTTGGGGTCAGCCAGTACTTGCTGCTGATTCATCAAACGCATAGGCCTCCAGCTGTGGGCCGCATATATGTATGCATACAGCTGGAGCCATCGTTCTAAACTCATTCCGTTTTTAAGCGCAGCCTCAGATACCATGAAGGTAATATATTGCTCGTTCGCCTTCACTTGCCACAGTGTCGACTCGCTAACATCGTTTGAAATTTCTAGGGTGAACTCGTTTCCATATTTTATTCCATCAGGATTAAATTCACTAACGGCGTCGAGTTCAGTTTTAATTTTGCTTATAAATGTTATGGCGTCGGAACCCGAAATCAGGGTGGGTGCCGCGTTACTCCACAGTGGAAGCAATAGAAAAATAGTGACGGAAAGCAGATAAATTTTTTGCATCGGCCAGGAAGTTTACACGGTCGACGGACATTTGTAACCTGTCAAATTTTAGACGAAGTGACCGATTTCGCTGCTTCAAAATCACATTTATCAGCGCTACCCCAGGTAAAGGGAGTTTTTTCGTTCATGGTCCGAATAGCTTCAGTCAGAATTCACATGTGCCGATCATTTACACTTGAACAAGATGGTCCAGAGGCACGTTTGTCTCAAAAAGACAAACGTGCCAAATAATTACTTTTTAATGACAAGTGTAACTCGGCAAGAGGTTCCTTCTAAAAACCCATAATAAGCACAGGCAATATCAGATCCGTCTTCGGTAAAAAAGGAATAGAGCCTACGCGGGGTGCCTTTCCATGTGAACGTCGTCGATTTGGATGACGGATTGTTTTGAAGGCGCTCATACAATTGTTTTGCTTGCTTGCCTTCAACGTCAACATGAATCAATTCAAATTTATATGGTTCGGCGAATGCCAAACAGTTGCAAAGTAAGATAGACAATATAATTACATTTTTCATAGGTCCTCCTTAATGTAATTGGGTTTCGTTGTTTTGTTTTATTTTTAGTTTTTCAGGTATCGAGATCGCATGGATTCCTGGATACCGGCGATCGAAAATGGCAAAATACAGTTTATCATTTTTGAAATCAGGAACAACATTGCTAATGCTTGTAATTAGACTGCCGTTATGGACTGTGTAATAGACTGGCTTGTAGGTGTCATCTGGTTGTATTTCCAAAGTGACGATTCCTGTTTCCTTGGGAATTGGCTTTAAAAATTGAGGAGCTTTCAAAAGAAATTTTTGAAATGCTCGTTTAAAAATTGGAAAATTAATCGATAAATCCAGGCTGAAAGATCGCATCTTATTGAAAGCCATATAAATACGTCCAAGATCATCGACCTCAAGTGCGTTAGGCATTCCAGGAAGGTTTTCAAACACTTTTTCTAACTCAGCCGAACTATCACTTATGTTTAACCGTAACAAACGGTAGCGGGAAAGTTCAGTAAAAAGTAGACTAGTTTCTCTTCCATACGAGTCATATTTTTCTATCAATATTCCGTCTAAGAACGCAAAACCAGTTCCAAGTAAGAATAGTTTTTCAGAATTTCGATCAAGCATCCATAGCTTACCATTCTGTTTAGCCATTAAAATTTCCTCTTGATTTGTTTTACCATTAAATTCGTCTCCAAAGCCTCCGTCTTGAGTATCATAAGGCTCGGCGATATAAATGCGTTGGCCGTCTTTTGAAATGGCGATGTCGTCGCACACTCCAAACGGGCGCGTGTCATTTGATTTATCTAAATCTGACAGTGAAATTTGAGGGGCATCCTTTATCGAATACACCGTGCCATTTTTTTCTAAATCTGGCTTATCTTTTAGAACACGAGAAAGGATTAAACGGAAACGTGGTCGATCGTTAGAAAGATCTACTTCATATAGTCCGGTTTCAATCGTAGGGGGATAAACTTTCCCTTCTTCTTTGGTGGCGCAGAAAAAAACCTTGTTCGGATTATTTGGGTCAAATTTTGCGCCGCCACCCATTCCCGGAGTGTGTCCCAGCATCTTGATAGTGTTATCTTTAAGATCCACAGAGATGAGGGTTTGATCCAGAGTAAAGACAAGTAGACGATTTTTTTTTCTATCGAGAAGTATATGGTCTTGTCCGCTCGTGTATTTTTCGGTTTCAGGGATAATACTATGTGTGTTTTCGAAATTGTCAGCGCTTTGATTTATTTTGAAAATTTCTGGAGGGGCGCCAACGTTAAATTCGGTGGCGCCACTAGTTAGCGACGTCAAAACAGTTAGGCACGCAATCGAATACTTAAGATTAAACTTTGGTTTCACGGTCACCTCACTTTTGTTTACGAGCAATAATGCCGGGGTTTAAAAACGCAAGCTGCAAAGGATTATTCATAATGTCGGGTATAATGTCGACGTTCATGGCCATCAAATATTGATCATAGTAGACCGTTTCACGAGAAATTTTTCCCTCTTCGGTTACGGAAAAGTACACTGTATTTGGTAGATATATTTTGGGACGATTTTTTGGTGCTGATAGGCCTCGTATTGGTCCGGCTTGATGACCTTCCCACATTAGCTCCACGAAGCAGCCATTGTTATCGATCATCATATTGGTGATATGTCTTTGCATGTTTGGAAATGCCGAGTAGCGTTCTTTATAGTCGTTGAAAACGTCTTTGTGTCCTACAGTGGTTTTTCCGCTCGCAACGTCTTCAAAAATCGGCTTATCTGTAAGTGTGGCCATCGTTTCATCTAAATTTCCTTCTTCTTCAGCTACTGTGTGTCTTATGATTACAGAGTGAATTTGTTGAAGACGTTCTTTAGTGGGAATACTATCTTCAAGTTTTCGAAGCCATTCGTCGCGCTTGGGCATTTGTGATGCCGATATTGTTAAATTATTTAAGTAATTGGACCCGTTGTATCGCTTCCAGGTTTGATTGATGGGAGCGTTCGACGCATGTCCCAGTAGTGGTGTTGTAATAACTGCGGCGCTTGCGCTCAAGACGCCCATTGTTCCAAGTCCAGAGTTTTTTAAAAAATGTCTTCTGTTCATTTTCTTCCATCCTTTTTTGTATCGTTCCTGCGCTGCATTATACACATCATAATTTTATTTTCAAGACATTTTTGTCTAAAAAGACAAAAATAATGTTTTTCTAGACAAAACTATTGTCCTATAGGCCAAAAATATTAGGATTATCATGTAGATACGAGACCTGTAAACCCAGTCTATTTTCATATTTCTGAACATGCTGGGACATGTGCTAGAATATATATCTAGCAATTCCGAAATGAATTTTGAACAAATGTTGGAAAATGCACTGGAAAAAATTATACCGTTTTAGATGGAATCAAAATATTTGAAGTTTTTTAGGTTATTTTTTGTAAAATCGAAGACATTCATTTTTAGAACCTAGCATCCACTGAAATAGATCTGTCATATGTGAGATCTCTAATTTTTGATCTTTGCTGTTAAATGCTTTAGCTCCATAGGCGATCAATTTCATTGTGAATCGCTTAGCTATGGCTCGATTATTTTCAGCAGCTTTTCTAGAAAAGTCTGAAAAAATATCATCTATGTATAGGTATTCGTCATTTGGATAACCGCCGACTTGGTACATAAACCCTAAATCTCGATTCAAAATTTTGGAACCAGGTCGAAAAATAAAGCTCGATCTGTAGACATCTTTAAAACTATTTGTACTCATACGACTTAGGATATATCCGTTGTCATTTGCAATTACTTTCATTCCGGCGCGCGAGTGATAGCTTTCAATTTCGTTTTTATCGCCATAGCCAATCACTTCCGCAGGGTACGAAGCAAAATTAAATTTACCTAGTTTTGAATATACGAATGGGTGCTCTATCAATACAATGTTTGCTAAAAACATCAGAGCCGAACTCATTTGCTGTCCATATAGTTCCATAATCTGAACAGCGCCACCAACCATTTTTTGTCCGTAGTGGTGAGTTCTTCCATCGACAAGGTTGAACATGTTAACTGGTCCTGCTTTTAGATTTGGAGGAGAGTAAGCTCCTGGGAATCTTTTCTCGGCAGGGAGAGGTCTGGATGGGTGGGAGTATACCATTTTTAGATTTCCAACAATTTCCCCAGAACTGTAGTCCTGGATCACAAGTACAAACGAGGCTGGATCAAACAGTGGATCTAGAGCCAAAATATGATCCCACTGAGCCTCGGTGTATCGTGGGGTTGATTTTCTGAAGCTATCGAAAACAGTTTCACGGGCCCGACGTAGTAGGCGAATATCTTCGTCTGGAGCATCCGGCCGAGTGGCAATAATCGAGGCTTTAAAAATCTTTTTCCCTTTATAAAAAAATATTTTTCGATTTTGATGGAAGTTTTTAAGGTCATCTATGAAATATTGGGGATAAAGAGGCTGTTCAAAAACGCCTATAGTTGACCCCTCAGATCGGAACGCAATTATAAGAGCTAAGGTTATTAAGAAATAATTCACCTTGATATAGGCATACTAACTTCATGCCGGTTTAAAATTAAATGGTTTAGATGTGAACTAAAAAAGGTGTCAACAAAGTAGACAAATTCGCCTTTTAGGTAGACGGACCATTTGGCCGTTGGGTAAATCCCTGCTCAGGAATGCTTCGTGGACGTGATTGAGCCTTTGTTCATTTACTTTTTGGACAAATTTGATGATCCGTCATGGGAATAAATTAGCTGCTTAAATAAAAAAACTACTGCCAACGTTGAAGTTTGTTAAGAATTCTTAGAGCACCCACTTTCCTATAAGCGAAGATATAGCAAAAAAAATAGGGCGATCTTTTTTTGCCACCAAGCCTCACGGCAAAGGCACTGGGATAGGTTTAAGTATATCAAAACGTATAGCCGAGGCCCACGGTTGAGAACTGCATTTAAATCGCGAATGCAAAAATACCCAATTCGTTTTAACTTTGCCATTGGCATTGGAAAAAACAAAAAAAGAGTAAAGTAGGAGCATAGGACGTATGGGTGATGAAAAAGACGAGACTATATCAGACGCAAAACTGCTTTCCAAGGGGTGCTTAGGTCAAATTTCAAAGCCTTTTGGCTCCGATGGTTCTAAAATCTTGAAAAGATCTAGTTTGTAAAAAACGGAGAAAGCACATAGTAAATAAAATACCAATTTAGTATTTTTTCAGCTACCGCGTAGGTGTATCCTGTCTTGGCAACAGTACTTAACTCTTCCTTTAAAATTTCATAGGCCAAATGCAAATCATTTTCGGCGAGGGCTTTTTGGATACGTATGTCATAAGATTTTGTTTTGAAAATATTGAATGGACCAAGAGCCGCGATCGCCTCCCCAGATCCTTTCCAGGTTAAAAGGCTTAAGCCTAAGACGGAGCTAGCGCGAATCTCTTCAGTACGATCTTTTATAAATTGAGGAGTGTAACGCGAGAAAACATTTGGCTTTACCGGGCCCGTATTCGATTTCCCTAATATAGCGATGGCCACAACTATATCGGTAACGGCCATTGCTTGTAAATGTTGTAGCAATTGTTCATTACGGGTTTCTTTTGGTGAATGAGTCAATAAATACGCAAAGCTCGTCGGTTTTTTGAAATGTCCTCTGAAGATAATATGCGCTAGCTCTTTCGCGAGGGAAGATGCTGCAAATCCATCGGCCGTTAGTATTTTTTCGATAGTCTTATAGGCTTTGTATTTAAATATAGGAAGCATTTTAGTGGTGGACATGTTGAGAGCGCTGAGTTGGGAATCTAACAGGGCTGTGAATTCTTCTGTGTTAGAAGGAACAAGAACGTCATCTTTTGCGATTCTATTGAGTGCCATTCGGTAGTGTTCTTCGCTGAAGTTTCTTACTAACTTCGCTGGAAAAGCATACTGTTTCAGGCTGCGAATGGCTTCGATGGGTCCTAAATCATGTCCAGGTTGGGCATGGTATTTTTTTTGATAAAATTGGTGGCAGGTAGTTTGTGAACGGGCGAAAGAATTAAAAAGTATCAAACAGATCGCAAGGCATAGAGTCAGTAGTGGATCTGTTTGATAACGTTTCATGATGATTTTACTCTAAAAGTTTTCGTGCGGCGGCATCATCCTCAATAGCTTTTTTACTAGCGTTCAATTGAGCTAACTGGTTGTTAAGTGAAGCTAGTTCACCTTGCTTGGTAATTATTTGAGTTGAGATGGCCACAGAACGCACGGAATAGTCGGTGATACGAGCCTCTAATTCCGCTTTTTGTCCTGATTGCGCAAGGTTATCCAAATTATCTCGGCTGGCTACCGCGATTTGACTTAAGTCCTGGGGAAGGTTTGATAGGATGTCTTTACCTTCGTTAGCAGCTGAATATATTAGCATGGATACCACATGTGATGCCATATAAACCATACCACCAATAAATGCACCCATTCCCACGCCAGTAAATACCTTGGCGCGCATCGAGGCTCTTTGCACTGCTCTATTAAGCTTGCTCGTGCTGAATGTAGCAAGTGCCTTTTTAACAGTCCACCAGCTTCCATTTTGCTCCTTAGCGATGAATTGAGCAGCGGCAGACATCTCTTTAGAACTGTATTTTTCATATAGTCTATCAAGCTGGACTAATTTTTCTTTGTTAAATTTAGCCGTGACAGTTGTATAATCAACGGCCGCATCAGGATGGTTCGCATAAAATTTAGTTTGTAGGCGCACTTCTGCGCCAATGATGGCATTTGCTTCATTGGCAATTTTTCGCGCACTTTCAAAGTAGTCGGAAAGAGCTTTTAGCTGAGCTGCACTTAGGTTGTCACTAGCAATATGTACTGATACTCCTCCAACTGTTGAAGCGGCCGCTATGGCAAACTTAGTGCCAGTAAAAAATGCTTCAGTCGGTGCGTAGCCCTTTGTCTTGGCATGATTTAATACATAACTAATAGAAGCGCCTTGATAACCCAAAGTGGTAAGTTCTTGCTCCAACGATCGAATTTGATTTTGAGTCTGAATGATCGATGCATCCAATTTTTGGATGGGTGTTTGGGCCAACAAATACGTCGGCGTAAAAATAAGAGATAGACTAACCAGGTTAGTGGCCGTTAATTTCAAAAGATTCATATTATATATCCTCGTGTACTTGGTTTTTGTTACAGTTAAGGTACTATGCAAGATGTTGGGCAGTGACTGCGCCAATATAGAAGGTCTATATAATTTTTACTGTCTTAACTTAAGACACCGATGTCAAAAAGGGTCCTTGCTCCGGCGGCTGGCCTGATTTTCAGTAAGCATGCGATACAAAGAATCCAATGATCCCAGAATGGTTTGAGAATCTAAAGTGCCGAATTCAAACGTAACGGGATAGATTTCGCCGTCGTTTTTATGCTTCGTTTGGAAGTACGTAAGATAGACCGGCGAAGCGTTTCCATAGAATTAGTCGCGATAGGGTAAACTGAATTTATATAAAAAACAAACGCGTGAAAAGGCCATTCACGTAGGGGTGTTCGGGATTTAGGAACGAGTTGATTTTAGAGTAGTCGTCTATTTTTCGATTGAAATCGGCTTCGTGCGGTGATTATGAAATGTTCCCCACGGATTCACTATATGGATATACAGAAATGAAGTGTTCGCATAGCGTTTAGTATGTAAATACTCCAATAAAAAACTTTGAATGCCGGCGCCGGTTAAACCCTCGACTTCATGTGTACCCGATTCTAGTCGGTTTGGTTTCTTTCGTAAGGGACTGAGTATTTGATGAAAATAAATTGATTTCAATTGTTTTTATAAAGTCTATTTTTAAAGAAAAAATTGTGCTACTTTAGCAGCATGAGATTTTTAGCTTTTTTTATTTTTCTCTTTTATAGTGCGTTGGGGTTTGCCCAGTGTTTTGGTCCCCAAATTAGGGCGATTAATTTGCCTCTTATATATGGAAAGCCCGATACTTCGGTATATATGTATAAACGCGTTCAAGGTACAAACCCCACCTATCCAACAGTTATTGTTCTGCCCGGTGGCCCAGGTCAGAGTTCAATTCAACAATCTGGTTTTTTCCCCATGGGTGCTATACCTAAGGAATACTCGCGAATTTTGACGGATCCTCGGGGCGCAGGCTGCAATTCAAATTTCAAAAACGTTTTTTCGTATAATACTCAAACCCTAGCCGCAGATATTCTGCAAATAATTAAAACTGAAAATCTTCAGAACTATATAATCTATGGTGCCTCTTACGGGACTTATCTTGCCACGGTAACTGCAAGCCACGTCGAAAAAACCAGATTGCCAGCACCAAAAGCTGTTGTTTTAGAGGGAGTTATTGGGAAATCGTTTGATGGCTTTGCTCCTTACATGCTGGCTTTCTCGAATGAATGGGAACGAGTAAAGAGATCGTTACCGGGAAATTGGCCTCAACGTCTTAGTAAAACAGGCAAGTTACCGCTTGGTTATTCATCCGAACAATGGGGGATGTTTATTTCGTCTCAGCTTATTTTAGGAGATATTCCTACGCCGCCTGTTTCTGGACATATCTTAAATTATTTGCTCAAAATTCTTGATCGCTACGAAGACCTGAAAGCGAAAAACCAACTAGATCAGCTAACATCACAAGAGGTGGCTTCGCTTAAATATATAAATTCGCAAATGGCTATCGGCACAAGCAGTCTGCTTTTTAGAAGTATTGCCTGCAATGAACTTTGGGGAAGCTGGCAAGAAGGTCGCTTGCTTACAGAGGGTAAGCTTTTTTCGTATGGAAACAATGTTTGCTCATTAAGGATGTATCAAAAATACGATTCTAGAGCTTACCAAATTAAAGCACCTGTTTACTATTTTCAAGGTCCGTTTGATCCCGCGACTCCCGTAGCTGGTGCACAATATCACTTCAGCAATCAACTTGCTACCAAGAAAACGTTCGTTCTTGTTGAGAGTGCCTCTCATGCGCCTTTGACCGCAGGATTAAGTACCTGTGCACCGAGCGTATGGAGTGCTATTTCCGGTCTTACTAGCGTTGGAAATGCCTTTCGTAAATGTCCGCGTAAAGTTAAGGTTGTCGTTAAGTAGTTCTAACGAAAATACTGTCGAGCAAATCACGCAGTGGCTTGGGTGACGGATCGACGTTCGAATAATGCTACGGAAATATAGGTAATTGTGCAGGCTAATAAAGTTAAAAGGAATGGGGAATCATGTCCGAATATTTTGTCGGCTAAAGGATGTAAGATCAATCCCGTGAGTAAGGTCGTAACGGCTGAATTTCCTTTTCCAAATGATGTCCATAAACCGAAAAGCGCTGTAACTAATATACCAGCAGTTCCTAGCGTCGAGGCACTTTCAACAAGTTGATAGATGCCTTCTGAAAACCATCCAATAATTAATGCGATAACTGAAATTATTAAAACGCAACCTCGATTATAACGAAGTTTTTCTTTCTCCGATTTTGTTTTCACGATGGGTAAAATTAAATTGTGAGACAATATTCCACCACCAGATAATAGTATGCTGTCGACTGTAGACAGAATTGCCGCGATCAAGGCTCCAACTAATAGAAACTGCATTGGTAAGCTTAAGTATTTTTGTGAAAGCAGATTTAAAAATTGTTCTTTGTCATGGACGTCAGGTAAAACGGCGGGGCCTAGCATCCCCAGAATAACTGGAACAGAGCCCACAAAAAAATATAAAACGGCCGAAAAGTAGGCTGACCTTTGAGCTGTTGATGGCGAACGAGCCGCCAGCAGTCTTGATATCGATTCTTGGGTAATCAAAGAGCCAAGTATAGGAACTGACCAACGATCAATTCGTTGCCAAAGTGATTCGTCAATAGAAACAAAGCTTAGTCGTTCAGGGGCTTGGTTAAATAGCACATCGAATCCTTCGGTTCGAAAAATAGTGAACAGAAGAACGCTAAGTCCAGTTATTAAAATTATTCCCTGGATAAAATCATTGTAGATGTCTCCTAATAATCCCCCAAGGGTACTATAGGAAACCACAAACACAAATGCGATTCCAAACGTAATAGCTAGTGGTAGCTGAGTTCCGCTGGAAATAACTTGAGACAACGCTCGTAATTGTGCGGCTCCCCAAACAACTGAGGCTAATAGCAATAAACCAGATGCAATTTTTTCGGTGGACTCACCAAAACGATGTCGAAAAAAATCGCCGATTGTTGTGAATTGGTGGCTCCAGATTTTCCGAGCAATAAATAAGCCCAAAAAAAGCAAACACAGGCTGTAGCCAAACGGATCAGCGCGTCCACCCGAAATTCCTTTTTGGTAAACTTCTCCCGATGTTCCAATGCACGTTTCGGCGCCAAACCAGGTGGCAAAAAGAGAAAAAACTAAAAGAAATGTGGGGATCTGTTGTCCGCCAACTAGATAGTCTTTTTCGCTCTTAATTCGGCGTGAAAGCCAAAATACAACAGCAAATTGAAATCCTAAATAGAATATTAGAAAAATAAAAAAGAGTGTCATAACCTCATTAAAAAATGAAAATATTGTTCTGTAAAGTCAATATGGCTAAACAAAAAAGCATCAACTGGGTTTACAGAAGTATTTTATTTTCCTCTAATTGTTTTCGCCACCATAATGGCGCGGATGGAATAGAATCACCTGGGGAGTCCGCAAGAATATCCCAAAAAACCCACAAATTGGTATTTTGGGAAAAAATAGGTGCGTAAACTTCGAACAAGAATGTCTTAATTTCCTCTTTGGTCATGCCGTCAAGAATTGTTATCAATTGAAGACCATGTGTCCAGCGACCGTGCTCTAATGCAAAATCGCCGATTTCGATAGGATAATGAAAATATGTTTTCGGGGGAACGCCGAATCCTCTATCACCGAAAAAATTAAGTTCCGATAGAAAGAAAAAAGTTCCGGCTTCATTTTTTTCTAAAAAAGGCACCTCTTTTTTTATTCCATATTCTGTGAGCTTTCTCGATACGGCTTCTATACCTTGTTGGGCTAGGTTCAGTGTTCTTTCAATTTTAGTGCGATCAAAAAGATTTTCAATGGCTTTAATCGCGACGACTTTAGGAGATAAGCTACCGTTTGATCGAATCGGTTTGTCAGGTATAACCCCCAATGCAAACGATCGGGCTAAACCTGGAGTCGAAATGTCACGCTCTAATACAATAGGCCCAAAAAGTTTGAGTTCAAAAGGGCTGTCTGATTTCCATTTTAATGCTATCTTAACCGTTTCGCTGGAGCTGCGATAGGTCTGAGGCAAATTAATTTCTATATCCGAAGGTCTTTTTGGCGCTTTGAAAGAAATTTCAGTTTGTCCGGCGTCGTTTTTTAACACCAGAGTGTGGATTTGGTTTGGATTCGATGAACTTGCGCGAATACGAAGCCTTGTGGTCATGCCTAATGCGTTGCTGTTTTCTTCTCCATTAACTGAAATCCGATTAGTTATATCAATAGTTTCTCCGTGGAGGACGGTTGATAAGCTTGAATTTGCACTTTTTACTTTTAATTTCAGCACGCCCTCAACGGAGGTTTCTGACGGTTGTTGCTGATTTATTATGATCTCACCGTTTGAAATTTTGCCCCATACCATTGTCGATGGGTTGATATAGTAAAGCCCGTCGCTTCCTATTTCGGCAGGTTCCAGATGTAGCAGTTTGAATACCGGTAAGATACCACTAGGACTGTTCAACTTTGTCTTCAGAACCCTAGATTTGTAATAGCGGAGGCAAGCGGTGTTGGAACCAAAAGCGAAAGAAGTAAATGCCGAACCAATTAGGACATACAATGCGAATGAGTAGATATTTTTTTGCATTTTGCCCATCCTCCAAAACTAGCTAAAAACGACGTCTGATAAACTCAAGATCTATGAGGTTAAGTTTAGGCCGGCCGTCAGAAGACTATTTGAAATAGATACCTAGCGATAACTATTCCAAGGTTAAAATGATTTTGATCGATATGATCACAATAACGTAGCTAAAGTTTTTGCAATGATGCGAAAACGGTCACTGCCAGGGGTTCTATTCAGGGATTCTATTGCAAATTAAAACTGATTCTGGCCTGGATAAAAAACTGGTTATTCCTATATAAAGTCATTGAAACCAATCCGGGTGGAAATTTTTTATGTAATTTAATAATACATAGCGAATTTCTCAATTATCCGATATCACTTCTCCTGAATTTGTAACCTTCTTCTGCGTGGTAAAATAAATAAAAGTTGCCTTGGGAAGATATGAACTAAATATACAGGAAGAATACATGAATAGATCGATAATGTTTTTAGTATTATTTGTAGCCCAAATTTCGGTTGCGGATCAGTTTATTTTTAAAAGGCACGAGGAATTTTCTAACGGTGTTTATTTTACTGTAAAACCGACTCCAAAAACCTATTTTTGTATTCTGCCTCGCGGTTATTCAAAAGTGGTTACAGGAATTACTCCATTCTGTGCAGCAGGATTTAACTTGATTTTAAATCAAATGAGAATTCAAGAGCCATTTTTCTTGGATGTTAAAACAAATACTAAAATAAAAATATTTACACTTCATGATACAGGTAAATTGATTTGTAGCTCCCTAGGTTTCAATAGGTACATAGACATATCTGGAAACGGCCCAGTTTTCCTAACTGATCTAGTTGCATTTGCAACAAAAAAGGGCGCGCTTGAAATCCACCAGAAGAGCACTCTAGGATGGACTACAGGCATCGCGGATCAGCTTTCTTGCCAATAAAATTCTTTGGAGAAAAATATGAAAATTCGTACAGTGACTTTTTCGTTGTTGATTTTTATCTTAGCCGCATATCAAGCTAATGCCGAAATCGTCTATAAATCAGGTGGATACACCTTCAGGCTTAATGAAATTGGTTACTCAATTAGCGGTGGCCCATCAATCGCGTGGGCAAAAGATGACAGTGTTAATTTGGTTATGGGTGGAACAAAATCACTTCGTCAGGCTAAATGGATTTATGACAATGCGGGCACGCGTTGTCTTGCTGTTCGGTATAAATTCTCACAATTTCAAATGTTTGGTGTCGCAAGAACAAACAGTCAAACTTTGGTTAACTTCTGTCCGAAATATATCGCTATGAGCAAGAAATTTGGCTTTGCTCCACTTGTGGTACCACTTGTAAACGACAAAGACGTAACAGTGTCCCCAATCGAAGCAGCTTCACCGTTTAATTTCTTAAGTAGTCTGGGGTTTGGCTACACTTGCGTATATAACAGTGGAAGTAAAGCACCGTGTAAACTATACGGGCCAGGTATATCTGGTGCCACGAATTCTAATGAGTGGGTCGTTCAATAGTTTTCGGTCTACATTTACGTCTTCTTCTCAAGGCGCTAAATAAAAACGTAATTCCGATGCTTCTTTTCTTCTTTGCACAGAAGATTAAATACAACGAACAGTAGTAATAAAAAATCTTAGACACGGCAAATGATGGTATCAAATGTCATCGTGGTTTCTTTGATGAAGTTTTCCCTATGGCTTGAGATTATTTGCGAATTTAGTCTTTGATTGCAGCGATGAGTTTATCCAATTCAGAAGCGATGGAGCTTCTTTGGATCTGTCTATGAACACGGTTGCGAATTTCTCGAAGGCGTTGTTCGCTCCTTAGCAAGCCATGCTGCCAAAGAAAGACGGTGTCTTCTGCTAGTTGAAGTAATTCTTCGTCGGCAAATTGTTCGCGAACAATTAAGTTCGAATACCTCTGCCAACGTTGCTGAAGTTCACGTTCTGTCTTTCGGCAATTGGGGCAGTTGAGGCAGACTGACTCCACGCGAAATCGAAGGGTTTCATACCAATATTGCTGCTCAAGAGCAAAAAACAGGAAAGGCTTGCGGCAAGTTAGACAGTCGAGAAGGGTATCCATGTACCAATTAATATGCGACATTGTCGAAAAATTATGCTTGCTTTTATCGGCAAGGATCGCGGATTCAGGGAAGCGCACTTCAGTGAAAGAAAAATGGGTAACCTCAATCGGCTTATCGTTGGTGCCTTGATCTGAAAGAATGATCTTCGAACCATATCGTGGATGGGGGACGACGTTGGCAAGTCTCTCTATCGTTAAAGCGGAAAGTTTATAATTAGACTTTGTTTTGTTCATCAGTCGCCTTCAAATTTCATTCAGCGAAATCGCCGTTCCTTGGTTAATTTTAATTACTTTGAACTAGCTTGTCCATAATATTTCAACAGTACTTCGATAGGGAGTGCCTGACCTGTGCCGTGCGAATTAAGTCTTCAGAACCTTACTCAAGCATGCCTTTAAAGTTTTGAGTACGACTTTCTGGTGGATCTTCTTTGATGTGAACTTCGATTATCGTAATAAAAAGTAACCAGATTTTAAGCCATCTAAAAGATCGACGGTGATGTCGTCCCACACTTCGGGGATCAATACAATTTTTTGTGATGGAATAGGAATTGCCTTAGTTAATTCTTATGATGAGAAAGTGGATACATTCGAAATTGACATCTATATGTGTACAAAATTTGGTCAGTCGTTGGCTCATTAGTGCTGTTTCTATTTTGGCTATAGGTTTTCTATCTCTGGCTAAGGCTGAAAACATCAATATCATGATCAGTCCTCCTCGTGGAGGTTTTGGCGATACCGCCGTTAATTTATTGATGATTGAACGACTAAGTCATTTTTATAAAGACACGGATACTGTAGTTAACGTTGTTTACAATCGAGAGTCAGAAGAACAAATTCAGGTGCTGTGGCCTGATTTTGATCCAAAAAAAGAAAAGCAGATCATTCGTGGTATAGTATTTTCAAAAGACACAAAGGCTCAAGAACTGGATTATGTTATTACGTTCTCGGCTCGGCATTGGGCTCCAAAAACACTGGGTAAGAAAACGATCGGATACTATGAATATGAAGAACTTCAGACGGATGTCCATGGTTTTTTTGAATCGGTAAAAAATTATCAGGTTAAGACTCCAATTAACATGATATTGAATGGTTCCTATATGATTAATACCGGAATTACAAGTGGCCTCTATGTCTTGGACGGATTTCGACCTGAAGACTTTAATAAGAAAACAACCTTTGAATTGTTATCAAAAACAAATCCTTCGGTTGTTTTCTCTAGTGAGGCTAAACTTGGCTACGCTTACACTTCGTCGCAACCTCTGGCACAACAGTATGTTTCGGCCGTAGAAAAATGGATAAACCAACGCAATATTGAAGTTGTCATTGTTACTAACCACGACGTAACGGTAACTAACCCGTTAGTTAAAATTATTAAAATGAAAAACTTACCTTTTACGTTAAATCAAAAAATTATAAAAAGCTCAGATATTCCTATATTGGTTACCGGTGATGGTAGTTTAAGTCTAGCTATTGAGGGACGCAAACCCTTCTTTTATGCGTTGTATGCTTGGAAACGATTTACCCCAGAAGTTTTGCGAAATACCTTAAAGGAAAAATCGAAGTTTTTTAGAACTAACCGTTGGGCATTGGATTTAGTTTCAAATCTAACTAGTTTGGATATTACAGGCCAACGTTCCTATGAAAGCGAGTTTTTATCTGTGATGGAAAACCCTCAATTGCAATCCGAATTGGCTAGAATATTTGATCACCTTACTAAAAATAACTCTTTGGTTTCTTTTGTGGAAAAAGATATTCAATTTTCTAAACTTATCCGGGGGCGAGAAAATGTGTTCTCTGCTGCTGTTGATTCTTATGTTTATGTGCTTTGGATGAGATACAGACAATCTAAAGATTTCAATCATTTTGTTTCAAAAATAGAGAGTGAGCTTTTCAATCGTCAATTTGATGCAAGACAACGAATTCGGCAGTTTTTGGGCATGATAAGTATCAAAGACTATCCAATAGAGAAGTTTGCAAAATATTTTTCCGATGCCCTAACTAGCGATGATTTTGAGTTAAGGCATGCGGCAAAAGAGGTTATCATTGACCTTCATGCTTCGATTAATTTGCCGGAGCTGTTTCTTCTTTTAGATGATTCAGGAAAAAAAGAAGTGCAGCGTATTTTGAGAAATATCGCTGGCCAAGACCCCTATCAATGGGGTGGTTATGCAAATAGTGCTAGTTTAACTCTGAGTCGTATCAGTAAAACTATGTGCTACCAATTTTATAAAAAATAGTTATTTTTAATACCAGCGAACCAAGTCTTTTTTTATGTGTAAACTAAAGTAGCTGCTTAGTTTACAAAAGCAGTTGTGTTTCTAGAGGAGGTCGTAATGAATTGGGAAAAACTCACAAATGATGTGGTCGCGGCGGCCGCAGCGGCTTTCGGATCATTGATCTCTGAACGTAAGGGAGAACACTTTTATGCGTTTGCTCTTTATACGGATGGGGACGCTTGGACGATATTAGCCGCTGCCAATAGCCTTGAGCAACATCAGAAAGCGGTACTTAAATTTGGTGAAACCAACGCACAGAATGTGGCGGCGTATAAATGGTCTACGGGTGAGTGGGCCTACGAGAACTGGAAAGGTGAGTTATTTACCGATATTTATCGCGATCTTGCGAAATACAGAAAGACGCAGGAAAACACTGACTCAGACTATGCGTCCTACAAGAACTCCGTACATGAATGCATGATCACTGCCCTTAAGCGCCTAGATCAGAGTGGTTTCTTTGGTGAGATGCGAAGTTCAATCGTGCTTTTCGTGTCGTCAACGGATAACGACGAGACCGAAACTATTGAAAATTATTCTGCAAAGGAGTTGAATTCACAATCGGTCTATTCGGAATTTATTGAAAGATTCGTAACGAAAAGTCATTGAACATTCAGGTCAACAAGGTCAAACAAAGGTCTTACATTAGTTCTTGAGCCTTCCAGTTCCACATAACGCCCCCAAAAGCGTTCTCCAATTGTTCAATCAGAAGGAGAAAATCATTGAAATAAATCATGTCCTCATCTGGATCTGGAAACCAGACTTTTAAAAATGTCTGGCTGTTCTGTACGAGTGAAACTTCACTCTTCCTACCACTTGTTTCCAGGGCATCAATGATTTTAGGAACTTCATTTTTAGAGACGTTGTTTGTTTTTTCAATGTACAAAAAAAACGTCGCCCTTTCGTGAGTTAATTTCATGGGCGTTAAATTACGATTGGTGCGCCAATGGGAAAGCGGTCCTTGTTTAAGCAAAGTAGCGATGTCTTTTATGTCTGTTACGTCTTTAGAAAAAAAGCAAAGGGCAGAGTAGGTCATATGGAAACGCTAACAGATCTTTTAAATGCCGACTATCGAATCTCGAAGGTATTTCGTAATTTCTAGCTAGACCTTTAGGTATAGTCAGCTAGTTCATAGGAGAGAATTGTTCAAAAAGGCAAGGTAGCATTTAACGTTCATCTAAAGTGTTGATAGTCTTGTAGGAACAGTTAACCATAAAAGGAGGAAACATGAATCAACTAAAAGTATTTGCAGCTATTGCCGCCCTAATGTGTTCGTTCACTACATTAGCAGCCGACATGCCGAAACTAGATAAGAAAATGGCCGAAGGACAACGCGCAGAAAAGTGTGCCGACTGGTCGCGTGCCGAAGTGAAGGGTGTGTCGGACAAAAAGAAACAAGCATCGGAATTCAAAGAAAAATTTCAGCAATGCTTGAGCAAAAACGGTCTACCTTCGAGTTTGGCGTTTAGTGGCAAGTATAAGCCCTAGTTAAGAAAAGCGTCTACAGTGTAGATCTAGCTAAGGAACTATTAAGGCACGGACTCTCTCGGTTGAGATTTTGTTTACGACGTAAATTTTTAACACAAAAGAGAAGAGTCCAATCAGAATCAGATCTGGAATATTTAAATTTTCAAAAATTTATTTTCTATTTTTTTCGGCTTGGACTAAGAGAGCCAGTCACGCACTAACTAAATTTAAAACAAAATGCGCATGTAACATTTCTTAATTTACTTGGATCTCGGGGTAGGCATACATCTTTACGTTTTGAACGGTACCATTTTGAAATAAACATGTTCCGTTAGATAGGTAATCACCTTGGCCCTGATAGACGCCTATATTCGGAGAGTAAATACATCGGTCGCCTGTTTCGCAAAGGCCATTGTCATTTCCAACACCGTCATCCAAAATTTCTAAAGCATTAACTAGAAAAACTACAGGCGATGTGTGAGTGCTGGTAATAGTCTTGTTTCCATGCACTGCCGCCGGACAGGTCGCATTGGAAACAAACACTGAATTGGCAGTAGAGCCGTCATTACTGACATTCAAAAACGGATTCGAAATTGAATTGAACCGATAATCATTAATAAAACAGTTGCCGGTCAAGCAATGAGTATCGCCGGGAGTTTGCGGTACCCATATCCTAAAAAAATTCTCGAAATTTAACCAGTCTGTGATACTAGCAAATGGAACGGCTCCCACTGACGGAGAGGTTTGATTGACCCCATCCGGGACTTCGCCGACCAGAAAATCTACCAAGTATGAGGACGCAAAATAGACCCAGTTGGCGTCCGACAAACCAGTATTCCCACAAATAGAGGTGACTGTCCCCGGATTTGTTTTAGCAGCATTAGCCGAACAGCGACCGGCGTTGGCATTGTCATGAATAATAATGTTGTTTGTAAACTTCACGTTACTTGCGTCTACATTGATGGCCCCAGTCCAAGGCTCCCCGGTTAGAAAACCCATCTGAGACAAAATATTACCATCTCCCCCCACATCAAGAATCGTATAACCTTCGATAGACAAAATTTGATTCAATAAATTGGAATTACCCAAAGTCGCTAAATCAGTAGTGTTAGCTGTGATTGTAGTTAACTGGTGAACTGTATTTCTATCACCCAGCAAATATAAATTCGTTCGAGCATTTGAAATCAAAATATCAGATATAATATTTTCAGATCCTTCGACCGCAAGGGCATGGCCACTGGCGGTCAGTCCAAGATTTAAATGACTTAAAATATTGCCATTTGAATTTCCAGTTAAAGCCATCAAATTCCAGTAACTGCCGCCGCCCTCTGTATTATTGGATACGCGGATATTTTTAAATCTGCTGTAGCGTGTGTTGTTGATTGAAAAGATGTTGTAAGCACCCCATGCCTGCTGAATTTTGATGTTAGCTAAAAGTAAATTCTGTGAGAGTTCTGTATATATGGCTTCATAAGTCCCAGTTTTCCGAATTTGAATTCTATTCAGCACAAAATTTTTGGCCGTATGTAAAAAAATGATCATGTCGCCAAAAGGGTTGCCGGTGGACTTATCTGAAAAAGAACCCTCAAGCCAAACGTACTTTTGGTTGCCAGAGGCTATAAGGCATTTATAATTAGCCCCCGCCATTTCTGCCGAGCTCCCGTCGCAGTTGTTGACTGTGCCTGTAAAAGAAAGCGTAGCTTCATTTTTAACTACGATGGCTATTTGGTCGGTATCGATATTAACACCAACCGTATCCAGATTCGTGGGAACAACCAATATAGTTCCGGGGGCTGTTGTTGACGTTAAGGTCAACGTTGACATCGACGAATCGGGAAGGGTCACGATGGGGTTTCTCCCGGCCTGAATGCTCCACCATTTTTCAGCTGTGCTTGTGCCAATCGAAACGCCTGATTGCTTCAATTCAACGGAATTAACTTTCCAATCCAGGCCCGTAAAATCAATAATGTCAGCAAGACCTTTATTTTCTTGAAAACCAACTGAATAAAAAGTCACGCCGCTATTGGGGGCTAGATTGTTTTTACAAAACCACGAAAAGGCACCAAGAGAATCTGAAAGTGTTAAATTGTCACAGCTGTTAATGGTCGGCAAAGAAACCTTAAGTTTATCACCGCCGTGAATACAGGAATCAATCGCAGCCACTTCTGTTCCGTCACAGGCAATATCAGGTTGAGAAACTAAATCGGTGCCACCGTTATTGCCCTTTATGAATTTTAAAAAGTCGGCGCCATTTGTTGGATACACTTTTTCGACGGTAAGATTGTAGGAAGAAGATGGTGAGTCGGGATTGCTTGGGTCCGCGTCTGAATCAGGGCTTTCGGCACTTGGAAGATTTTGGGAAAGCGTCGAAATTTTGCTATTCAAGAAACAACCTTGAATAAAAGTCGAGGCGAATAAAAATATTAGTACTCGATTTTTTATGCCTACCTTGGCCATCTAACAACCCTCTCCTATGCCTATATATTATCGGTGTTAATTTTCTTTTACTAAAGGATCTGGCGTATCATTCTGATACAGGGAAGGTTCTTCAATCATGTAATAGGGCCGCTAAAGTAAGTCTAAAAAATAAATATTACCAGTCGATTAAAATGCCCCACTTGTCGAATCTGTCATAGATATATAGTATCGAATCTAAACCTATTTGACAAACCGAAAAAACATAGGTATCTTGAATATAGTTTAGCATCGAAACTATATAACGAATGGCCTTAAACGGCTCAAAAGGAGACCTAATGTCTAGAATTGAACTTAAAAACCGCGAAAGCCCCGCGGGTGAGCCTATTTCATGAGAACGGCTTCAAATAGAAATTGAATCAAATACAGAAATTAAAAAAAAACAAATCGAGAGGAAAAAAATATGAAATACTACAAAATTGCATTGGTCGTGAGCTTACTTTTATTCGCGGGTCGATCTTATGCGGGGGAAGTTGTCACTAAGTCCGACAAGAAAGTAAAAGCATCATTTGATATTATCAAAACAAAAGTATCGACAGCGGGGAACGTGGCTACGTTTGAAATTGAGGTAAGCGGAAAGGCTGGCCAAGAGAAACCTAAAAAATCTGGCTCATTTTCTGGTGCTCGCGTCTTTTCTTATGTTTGGCCTACATCAATTGACCCAGGCGAAGTCGGCTTTGAAGGAAAGGCGGGGATTCTTGCGCTAGCTGTGACAATCCACCCAGACTTTAACGACACTCCACTTTTCGAAAACGATGGGGCTAAATGGCATACACACTGGGTGGTTCTGACTCCCGATGAGGCCTGTGGTGCCAAAGGGATGAAAGTTAAAGATATTCCAACGGGCTCCAAACCCAAGCTACCAAAAACGTGGCCTGGTGTTCCGTTGTATATCGATAGCCCAGGTTATCCACCGCGGTTCACTGGTAAAACCGTAAAAGTGAATGTTCCTTTTGATAACATCGCGGCTGTTGAAAGTGCAAAGTTCGATGGGGTCACATCTGGTCTGCGTGTGAATGAGTCTGTCCATTCGCCACTCCTTTGCATTGAGAATGTTTTTAAAGTGGCTTCTGGCGACTTAAGCTTGCCTGGTCAGATTTCTCAAGAAGAAAAAAAATAGAAATTCATCTGTGTTTCAAAGAATTAGCTTAGTGAACTTCGTATGAATTCACTAAGCTTTGCTGCGTAAAAATTAGAGATTGATTCAAATAGATAGCTAGTATTCGTAACCAATATGCACAGTAATAACTGGCAATACTTTTCGAGTTTGATACGAACTACTTCCGTTTAGGGTGACTTTATCGTCGCCACTGATTGGAATTTGTGCGCCAATCCAGGGTAGCAAATAGAAACCACCTTGAGCGCGAGTTAGAAAATACTGATATCCAACTTGCGGTGTTACGACACCATGATTAATTTTTATTTTTTCAGATGACGTTGTTATTTCGTAACTATTGTTTTGTAGACGCAGTCCGAATATTAAAGAACTATCCTGATGTCCTTGAGGTAAATAGTGGAGTTCAACACCGTAGCCAGTCCACAATAAATTTTGCACCTCCGATTTTAAATTGTCCGTCATAAGGTATTCAGTCATTTGCTGATTCATTTCTGCATTCCATGAGAAGAATCCAAATCTAAATTGCTTTAAGCTATCTGTTTTGAAATCTATATTGAAATCGTACGCTCCCGCTAGATTTTTTGCTCCCAAATAGAAAACTGGATCTGTCTCTATCGAGGCGTTAAAGGCAAATACGTTTACGCTGGAGGCAATAAGTAAGAACATAAATAAATTTTTCATTTTTAACTCCTTTTTTTAATCAATTCTTGCGAGCTCAGATAAGATCACGGGTGACGTAGGGTAGGTCATAATTAAATAAATTTTCTGTCCTTGATTTGAGACGACAAATTTATACGTGTGCTCTTTTTTGTTGAATGTATTGACCGCTGACGCTTGCCCCAGGCAATTGCTGTTCACATGATATTTTCCTTCCAGGACTATGTCCTCAATAATTTGTCCAGCGCCGTTAAGATGTTCGATCAGCTGTAATTTTCCATCGGCATATAGGCGGGCTATGCCTATTCCAACTACGGGACCTACAAAAGGAATTATACTGGGTGGATGTTGTTCCAATCCTGTGCCCGACAGGCTCATGGAATAGCGTCCGGTGATATTTTTTGCCGAGCAAGTGAATGCCGAGGCAAGATTTTGAAATAGAAAAAAAGAGGTAATTAGAGCTTTTGCAATCATAGCCATTTTCCTTAGAGTTGAGGGTTTTTTTGAATTGAATCTTTAATTGTGGTTTCAAGAGGACGAAAAGTTAAATTAAGGTGCCTAAAACTTTTTTCGGGATTGAAACGTGTTTTTCCTTTCTCTTTTTTCAATAGTTTGACTGAACCAAGACTCATTAGTATTGGCTTGTTTGTAATAGCAGCGTAAATTTCATTCGCAATCGCGATCAATAGTAGAACAAAATAGGGGATGTTTAGCTTAGGAGATTTTATTTGGGTTGCTGATTCAATCTGTTGAAAGATATCTTTCATGTTTTTTTCATTCCCCGCCGCTAGATACCGTTCTCCATTTTTTCCAAGTTCGGCGGCTTTGATATGAGCAATGGCTACGTCTCGAGCGTCTACTACGCTAAAGGTTCCTGGCGGAATTCCTGGAATTTTTTTATTCATGAAATCTTGGATAAGCTGGCCAGACGAGGTTGGGCCTAAATCTCCGGGGCCAAACATCCAACCAGGTAATATATAGGTAAATTTTACGTCTGGGTGTTTTTTTGAAATCGATCTAACGGTTTGCTCTGACATGATTTTACTTTTGTAGTAGTTGTCGGCATCTTCGATATCTCTAGACATAGTTTCATCAATGAGAGTATTTGGTTGCCCGTCTAAAACTGCAATCGAAGACGTGTGAACTATGTTTTTAACTCCGCAGGCTATTGCCGCCTCAATTAAATTTTTTGTTCCTTCAATATTGGTCTTTAGCAGTTCGTTCCAGTGATTTCCACCTTTGTAGTTGTCACGGAAGTAGGCGGCGGTGTGGAAAAGAATGTTAACGTCTGCGAAATGATTTTTGAATCCAGATACATTATTTAGATCGCCTATCACAATTTCTATGTTTAGTCCGGAGAACTGTTTTTTTGCTTTTTCCAATGACCGGGCTAAAGCCTTTACTTGATAGCCGCGCTCCAGGAGTTCGCGTACCAGGTTGTTACCCAATAAACCCGTAGAGCCTGTGACGAATACTATTTTTTTATCTTGCATACTAACCTCTTTTTAAATACTATTTAGTATATGAATACTAAATAGTATTTAAAAAGACAAGTATTACGATTTTTCGCATCAAAAGGAGACAAATGCCTAGGCTGACTCGAGAAGAAAGTAAAATAAGGACAAAGAAAATGCTACTAGAGGCGGCCAAGTCAGACTTTGCTCGTCAGGGTTACGGCAACACCACCGCCGATAGTATTGCAGAAAAGGCCGGATTTTCGAAAGGAGCTTTCTATGCAAACTTTGATTCAAAAGAAGAAATATTTTTAGAATTGCTGAAAATACATATGCACACTGAATCCGAGGTTTTTAGAGGCTTGTTTAAAACTGCCAGAAATATCGAAGAAATACTTGAAGGGATTGATAAATGGTTTCTAGCAATGCAAAACGATGCGGAATGGCAGCTGTTATCGGTCGAACTAAACTTGCACGCAAAAAGGCATCCAGAATTTGCATCTAAATTTTATAAGCTACAATCTGCACATCAAGAGGTGCTTTGTGACTTTGTTAAATTATTTTTTGAATTAGCAAAAAAGAAACCTGTCGTTAGTTACGATTTAATTGCCTACTATATAATGTCGATGTCCTTGGGCATTGCGGTTATGAAGCATCCGAGTCCCAAAAAACAGCAAATTAATGGACAAATTGTAATTCTATTTTTAAATGGATTACTGAGCCAAAGTTAAATGAACTGGCCCCTTAGCCTGCGGCTAAGGCCAAGTAAGATATCGTCAA
>TARA_B110001454_G_scaffold44394_1_pt1 | contig 26482 bp, 21 predicted proteins | sample TARA_B110001454 | Tara Oceans TARA_B110001454 (sample SAMEA4397004) | marine metagenome | biome: Polar Biome; feature: [MES] marine water layer (ENVO:01000295) within the mesopelagic zone...; material: water (ENVO:00002006), including particulate matter (ENVO:01000060) such as...... | reverse complement strand
CTACAGTATCAATGCCAGCATCAACTGGTATTAGCTGATGGGATGTAATAAATGAAAAATTTAGGATATCTCCATCACGGTCAACACTAATTTCTACGGGGCTATCTGGGATTGGTTGTAACTTTCTTTGTAAATCACTCCATTTGTATATCTCCTCGCCATTAATACTAGTGATTTCATCCCCTGGTTTTAATCCAGCATTTTCTGCTGGTTTTCCACTACTAAGTTTGCCAATTACTGGAGCATCAGATGTTTCCACCTCCCCTTGTACATAACTAATCCCCGTAAAAAGAATAAAGGCTGTTAATATATTCATCAATACTCCAGCACTTAATACCCAAATTTTTTGAGGAACAGATTTGCTCATGAATTCATCTGGAGCGTTCGTAAGAACCGTATCTAAACTTTCATCAAGTGCTCCTGCCATTTTTACATAACCACCAAGAGGAATCAAGGCTACGACGTATTCAGTCCCACTACCCTTTCTTCCAATTATTTTAATTTTTGTATCCATTACAGGGCCCCATGATAAGCGACTATCAACAAACCGTAAAAAAAATATTGTTATATCCCAGCCATCATCTACTGAGGTGAGAGAAACAAACCTAGGTGGAAAACCGACAGAGAATTTTTCCACTCTGACGCCTACTGACCTTGCAGCTAGATAATGACCTAGCTCATGTACAAAAACGAGTATACCGATTACTAATGCTGTGGACCAAATGAATATCATTACGTTATGTGCTCAATTTTATTATAAAAAGTTATGTCTAATGTTCCGATTTATTCAAAATTGTTTACAAAACTTTCCGTCCAAAAGTCTAATTCTTTTAAATAATCTAAATTGGGGTTTTCAGTCCATTGATGATTATTCATTGCAGATTCAATAATAACAGGTATATCTGTAAACTTTATTTTTTCATCTAAAAATTTATAGACACAATAATCATTTGCCATATTTAATATAGCTGGAGTTGTCCCCATCTTTTCTAAAGCCTTATAAGCTAATTTAATACATGGGAACCTCTCAAAATCTGGCGTTTGAAATGATAAATCACCAAGTTTTGTAAAATCTAGTCTTTCCCATGGCGCCGATAAATGATTTGGATACGTCAAAGCATACTGTATGGGGACTTTCATATCTGGTACTCCTAACTGTGCTTTAATGGAACCATCTTTGAACTCAATCATTGAGTGTATAATAGATTGAGGATGAACTATAATATCTATCTGTGGAATCTGCATATCAAATAACCAATATGCTTCTATCACTTCTAACCCTTTATTCATCATTGTAGCTGAATCTATTGTTATTTTTTTACCCATATCCCAATTAGGATGATTCAGAGACTCAGATACGGTAATTTCATCAAACGTCTCAATAGGCCTCTGTCTAAATGGCCCACCACTTCCTGTTAATATTATTTTATCAATATCTTTCATTGATTCCCCAACCAAACACTGCCAGATTGCAGAGTGTTCGCTATCAACAGGGAAAAGTTTTGCGCCTGAAGTTTTCATAGCATTTGTAATAATATCCCCAGCTACGACCAAGCTTTCTTTATTAGAAAGTGCAACATCAACCCCCGCTTTCAAAGCCTCAAGCGTTGGCTCCATCCCAGGAGACCCAACAAGTGCATTTAAAACTAAATCGATTGACTCGTTTTTTGCTATTTCAATAAGATTATTTCGGCCTGATAAAACCTCAATCCCATCACTTACCAACTCTTTTTTTACCTTCTCCGCTGCCTCGTCATTGATCATAACAATTGATTCTGGATTAAATTCTCTACATTGCTCTATCATAAGATCTGAATTTGTATTACCTGTTAGATAAATAACTTTATATTCTTTAGAGATATTTTTTATAACATTTAATGTATTAACACCTATTGATCCTGTTGACCCTAAGATAGAAATTCTCTTTTTCATTATAGAAACCCTTTAGTTATAAAGATCTGAAACAAAAGTAGATGCCCGCCAAATTTACTAGCAACCCCTAATTTTATTTGGTTATACGGAATCAATATTTTTAAACTAATATATTTTATATTACCATCTATCTTATTAGGAAGACTAGGCGAATAATAATATGCTTTATTTTTATATATATTTGATCCAATTCCTAAATAAAATTCTAAAAATAACCTAGAAAAATATCTTTCAATATTGAAAGAACTCGAAACTAACCTAAAATCATTTAGTCCATTTAGTGCAGTTTTCTGGAAAGATATCATCCAAGTGTTATGCTGTCCAAATCCATAATGTAAACCTGAACCGATAATCTGAGGAGCATCGGTATCTAAATGAAAACCATAAAACCTTCCAGATATCAATAGATTACTTGAAACTCTCAAACCTAAATTAAAATCAGGTAGCCGCCAGTTTCTACTATTTATCTTTTTAGGATAAATAGAGTATCCAAATTTGATAAATAATCTTTGGCTATCATTTTGACCAATACTTATTTGATCTGCCATCCATAATGAAGATAATTGAGAAATATTTTCTGCACTTGTAAATATTTCTAAATCATTGTAAAAATCATACCTAAAGCTTGTGTTTTGAGAAAAAAGGATAGAAACTGAAAAAGATATAAAAACCAGAAGGGTTTTCATTTTTTAATTAAATAATTCCGCGTTCACTTGTTTTAATAAAATCTATAATCATATTACTGCTTTGCGATGTAGAAAATTCTGACTTGATTTTATCTAAATTCTCTTTTCGATTATTATTTAAGCTAAAAAATATTTTATATATTCTTTTTATTTCTTTTCTACTTTCATTAGAAAACCCTCTTCTTTTTAGTCCAACACTATTTACTCCACTATACTCTAATGGAGAACCTGCCGCAAGTATATAAGGTGGTACATCTTGCGAGCAAAATCCAGCAGCACCAATAAAGGCATGGGCGCCTACTTTGCAAAATTGATGCACCAAAACACCCCCGCTTAGGATGGCCCAATCCTCTATAGTTACATGTCCACCTAATGTTGCCAGATTTGACATGATAACATGATCTCCAATAATACAGTCATGAGCAATATGAACAGACGCCATCAATAAACAGTCAGAGCCCACAATCGTTTTCCCAGAAGCAAGCGTACCTTTATTTATTGTAACAAACTCTCTGATGATGGTTCTGTCCCCAATGATAACATATGTTTTTTCATTATCATATTTTAGATCTTGCGGTACTGCGCCAATAGATGCAGAGTGAAATATTTGACAATCTTCTCCAATGATCGTTCCACTAGATATTGTAACATGATTACCAATTACAGTACGATCACCAATGGTTACATCAGAATCGATAACAGCATATGCTCCGATTTTAACTTTTTTACCAAGAGTTGCACTTGGATCCAATAATGCGGTTAAATGAATATTATCTGAAATATTAGACCTCTACACGGTCAACTAAATTCGAAGTAATAATGGCTTGAACAACAAGTTGACCATCTATTTTAATAGTTCCTTCAAATTTATATAGAGTAAGCTTTTTTGCTTTAAGGCGAATATTGATGTGTAATTGATCACCAGGAGTGATTAAACGCCGAAAACGAACATTATCAACACCAGAAATAAACATGTTTTTTCTCAAAGGGTCATCAAGTTCAAATAACATTAGAAATGCGGTTGCTTGAGCAATGGATTCGAGAGATAGAACTCCTGGCATAACTGGTTGTCCCGGAAAATGTCCTTGGAAGTAAGGCTCATTGATTGTCACATTCTTTATTGCATTAACATACTCACCCGGCTTTACTTCAATAATACGATCAATTAATACAAATGGATATCGATGCGGAAGAATTTTTATAATATCTTGGATATTATAACTATCTTTTTTTAGATCATCATTCACCTTTTGTACTGCTCCATAATTCATCTAATTCATTTGCATATACTCTTTTTAATTTTTTTACAAATTCAACATTACTTGCATGTCCAGCTCTGGCGGCAGTAACATGACCTTGTATTGGTGTTCCAAGCAACGCTAAATCCCCAATTAAGTCCAAAGTTTTATGACGAACTGGTTCATTTTTAAATCTTAATAATTTACCATTCAATAAACCGTTTGCACCTTGAATAAGTGTTTCTTCAATGCCAAATAAATTACGTAATCTATTTATTTCAATTTTATCTATTTTCTTATCAATAATCACCAAAGCATTATCTAGACCACCACCTTTAATAAGTCCCTGTTCTTTTAACATTTCTATCTCACTTAAAAAACAGAAAGTTCTTGCAGGAGCAACCTCCGTTGCAAAATCTTCTTCCATATTATAAATCGCCTCATACTGTGTACCAAGAGCAGGAAGAGGATATTCGACTAGAAAAGTAACTCTAAATTGATCACTAGGAATCACATGGATATCAATATCACGGTAATAATCTGTGTAATTAACAGCACGAGTTATTTCTAGAACTTTTCTTTTAGAATCTTGAGTAACAATACCAGCATTGAAAAGTGCATCAACAAAATCTTTTGCGCTACCATCCATCACAGGAGTTTCTTTACTATTTAATTCGATCATTATGTTATCGATTCTAAGCCCAGTAACTGCCGCTAATGCATGTTCAACTGTATGTATACGAACATCGTTTTCTTCAATTGTAGTTCCACGAGAGATATCTACCACATGATCAATATCGGCCTTTATTTCTGGTGAATCTTTAATATCTGACCGGACAAATCTGATGCCATAATTTTCTGGAGCAGGGTGAAATGTAATTACACTATCCACGCCAGTATGAAGACCTACGCCCTTACAAGACTTTGAATGACGAATAGTTCTCTGCTTCCGATGCATATCTTATTTTTTTGAAGAATTTTGAATTAATTGATTTATTTTTTTTTTCATATTTGAGATTTCGCTATAAACAGCATCTCTTTTGTGTTGCTCTTTAATAGGCCTGGCGGGATAGCCGCTATACATTTCACCACCAGCTAGTGATTTTGTTACGCCAGATTTAGCAGCAATAATAGATTCTGGTCCTATCTCTACATGCGGTACAACGCCAGCTTGCCCGCCCATGCTACAATTATCCCCTATTGTTGCACTACCTGCAATTCCTACTTGAGCTGTTATTAAGCATCCAGAACCAATTTGTACGTTATGGCCAATATGCACTAGATTATCTAGCTTGGTCATATTACCAATAATAGTTTCCCCAATTGTAGCGCGATCAATCACCGAATTAGCACCTATTTCTACTTGGTCGCCTATCAAAACTTTGCCTGTTTGTGGAATTTTAAAATATTGATCTTTGTCTTTAACAAATCCATATCCATCACATCCAATAACGGTTGAACCATGAATTATAGTTTTATTTCCAATAAAAATATTATGATAGATTACAACATTCTGATAAATCTTACACTCTGAACCAATTTTTGTATTTTCCCCAACATATACATTTGCACCAATAAACGTTGAATCTCCAATACGCACACCAGCTTCAATCACCGCTCCAGCTTCGATAGTAACATTATTCCCAATATTTGATGAAGAATCAACAACCGCTTTTGAATGAATCCCTTTAGGCTTGTATTTATCAGGGGAAAATACAGATAGAACTTTTGCCATGGCCAATTGAGGATTTTCTACTATGATCCCATTCTTACCAGATAAATAGGCTTCATTAGCAACAATTACAGCGGATGCACTAGTGTTATCTAAATATTTTTTATATGTTGGATTACCAAGAAAAGTAATAGTCTCGGCCTTGCCATTCTGAATTTCTGAAACACCACTAATTTTAATATCTGGGTTCCCTGATATTTTCCCCTCAACAAGCAAAGAAAGTTCCTTTAATTTATATTTCAATTATTAATTTATTTTGAATCTTCTAGTTTTCTTAATTCATGAAGAACATCATCAGTGAGATCATATTTAGGTTTATAATAGAGTAGGCCAACAGAAGCATCTATGATAAAATCATAACCACCATCAATCGCGACCTTATCTACTCCTTTTTTTACTTTACCAAGAATATCATACTCCATTTGAGCTTGTTTACGCATTAACTCTCCTTGTGGGCCAACTTTTTCTGCTTGATAAGTTTGAATTTTTTTCTCAGTCTGCTCAATCTCTTGTCTTATACTTTCACCTTTATCTAAGGACATTAATCTTTTTACTTCATAATCTTGTTTTAGGCTATCAAGCTTTTTAACTCGCTGATCGAACTCAAACTGAACTTTTCGATATTCAAGCTGTAATTGAGACTCTGCCTCTTTGAACTCTTCATATTCACTTCTAATTCTTTCAGATAAAATATATCCTATTTTTAACTGAGCACTAACGATTGTGCTCAAACTCATTAATAAAACACTGAATATTATTTTTTTATTTATTGCTTTCAACTATTCCTCCTTATAATTATTAAAACTGTTGTCCTATGGTTATTGATGATTTCCATCCCTCAGCTTCACCATCCCCATTTAAATCATCAAATCCATATCCGAAATCAAAACCAAGTTTCCCTATCATTGGCATAAAAAATCTAATTCCGGCTCCTGCTGATCTTTTTAAATCAATTGGCCCTGTTCTAGGCAGGTTAAATTTCTCTTGTAAATGTGACTCAATCCAGACATTTCCCATTTCTGCGAATATCATTCCAAATACTACAGGGTTCTCAGAAAAAGGAACCCGAAACTCTGTTGTAATCTTTAAAAGAGCATTGCCCCCAAAAGGACCCCCACTTGATGTCAATGGACCAACTCTATTATCTTCATAGCCTCTTAATGGGTTACCATAAATCATACCACTACCGCCCATAATAAAACGTTCATTAAAAGGAATTACTGACCTCTCATTATCCCCAGATGGAATAGCCTTTATCCCTCCAAGTTTTACAGAACTCATTAAGACGAATTTCCAGAATGTAGGAGTAAACCACTCTAGATTCAATACATGTTTATGGAAATCCTCATTCCCTCCAAGAACGCCTCCGGATATACTACTACTTAAAGCCATCAAAGACCCAATAGTTGGAAACTCAGGGTGATCTCGACTATCACGACTGATAGATTGGTTGATACTAATACCTACTGTTTGATTTAATCCGCCTGTATACAACTGTAATTGTTCGGCACTTTCTGCCTCATATATTCTTTGATGTGCTGTAAAAGACCAACTCCCCCTGAAATAATCATCTGGCCATTTAAATCTTCTTCCCCATCTAAGGCTCCCGCCTTTTGTGATCATGTCTAAGGGCGCATAATACATGGAAGACCTTCCAGAAAAACTATAGAACAAGGAACCACTCAATAAGTTATTAGTATCATTAACCATCGGGTCAGTAAAACTAAGTGTGGCTCTTTCTCTTTTTTGAGGCTGATAGCTACTCCCAAAATAGGTGGTATTATAATTTGCAGCTCCAACCTCAAAAGATAATGCAAGGTGCTGACCTCTCCCTCTAAAATTAGGTAACGAAAATCCTCCTCCTCCTGTCACTCCAAAAGCTTGACTAAACCCCATATTCATATTAGCCTGACCAGAAGATTTTTCCTCAACAGAGATTTCTATATCTACTTCATTATCATCAACTGGGACTACATCTGGGACTACATTCCCAAAATAATTTAACATCATTATTTCTCGATGAGTACGCAAGAGTCTCTCTTTATTAAATACATCTCCAGGATAAATTCGCATTATTCTTCTTATAACATTTTCACGAGTTCTGTCATTCCCAGTGATTAATATATTTCTTATATAAACCTTATGATTTTCAGATATAATAAAATTAACATCCAGAGAATCATTTCCTACAGGGATAACCTCTGGTTCTATCTGACTATATATATATCCTTTATCCATATATAAGCCCTGCATTCTATCATATACTGCTCTCTGAAAATCCTCTTCACTATAATTTTCCCCTTTTGATAATCCCAGAGCACGGGATAATATATTGTCACTGTAAAGAGTATGTCCTTCCCAAGAAAAGTTTCTGTATTTGTATTTTGGTCCCTCATAAATATTTAAAACTATATCTAGGTATTTACTGTTTCCATCATAATGAATTGAATCTGTGGTAATAGAAAAATCCCTGTGTCCTTTATTGCGATAAAATTCATAAAGCTTATCTTTATCTTCTTCAAGCTTATCTTGGTCAAAAGCAGTTCTCCAAAAATAATACCATCTTTGCTGCTTTGTTTCCTTCAACAAAAACCTCAGGCGAAAATCGGAATAGATTTCATTGCCTTCAAAATATATGTTCCTGAGTTTAATTTTTTCATTTTCTTTGATCTTAAAGATAATATCTTTGGTAATTTCCTTCGCCTTACCATTAAAAAGATTAGACTCTTTTTTGGACATTACTAATTCAGCATCTATATCAGCTCTTAGGTACCCCTTTTCCGCATAAAGTTTTTTTATTTTTTTTATGTTATCATGAAGTAGATTTGGCTTAACCCTTTGCCCTGTAGTTATTTCTAGCTCTTCTTTAAACTTGCTATCTTTAATTTTCCGATTACCTTGATAATCAACCTCGCCCACCACGTAGGATTCAGTGACTACAATTGTAATATCTACCTCATTATTATATTCATTATCATATCTAATCTGAACATTATCAAATAAACCAAGTTGCCATAAACGCTTTATTGCTCTTGGAAATTCTGATGGGGAGACAGTTAGCCCTTTTCGAAGTCCTGAAGTAAAAATAATAGTATTAGCTGAGGAAACTATGTTCCCTTCTACCTCTACTTCTTTTAAAACAAAGTCTTGAGATATTTGTGAAAACAATAAAGAGGATAAAAATATACTATAGATTAATTTTTTCATTTATTTAATGATTTGTTCACTGGTTTTACCAAACCTACGTTCTCTATTTTGAAAATCTAAGATAGCCTTATACAATTCTTCCTCACGAAAAGAGGGCCAATAAGTATCAGTTAAATACATCTCAGTATATGCGCACTGCCACAAAAGAAAATTACTTATTCTTAATTCACCACTAGTTCTTATTAATAAATCCGGGTCTGAAAACTTTTTAGTATCTAAAAAAGATGAGAATAAACCCTCATCTATCGATGAACTCTCTAATGCTCCTGTTTTTACTGCATCTGCTATATTTCTAACTGCGTTAAGTATCTCTTGCCTGCTACCATAATTCAACGCCAATATTAAATTTAATCCTGAATTGTTCTGTGTTAATGCTATGCCTTCTTTGATACCATTTATCGTGCCTTTTGGTAATAAAGTGATATTTCCTATTGTTGAAAATTTAACATTATTTTTATGAAGCTCTTTTATTTCATTTTTTATCGTGCTCAGCAACAGTGTCATAAGCGCAGTTACTTCTTTTTTAGGTCTATTCCAATTTTCTGTGGAAAACGTATAAAGAGTTAAATACTTGACCCCTATCTCTCCACAAATTCTTGTAATATCTCTCACAGAATTTATTCCTTCTCTATGACCCGCTATTCTTGGGAGGCCTCTTTGTTTGGCCCATCTTCCATTACCATCCATTATTATAGCGATATGATCTGGAATATTATCTACGTTAATATTTTTTAATTCTTGGGTACTCATAATAATTAAGCTGTGAAATTACCTACGGCAAATTGGTTGAACAACTCGTAACGTGCCGGTATTTAGATATTATAACACAATGGTTCAACAATGATAATCGAAATGTGTTCCAAATTCAAGTTAATTCAAGATAGATAATAATTGATCAACAATTGAAAGATATATAGTTGAAATTTTATGATCAGGCATTTTTTGAACTATCGGCATCCCATTATCTGTAGATACTACTATATCGTTAGATATTGGTATTTCACCTAAGAGAGGAATATTTAGTCGTTTACTCTCAGACTTCCCACCACCTTTTTTGAATAAATCTATATTTATTTCAAATTTTCCAGCTTCATTTATTTGAGCGCTAGGCCCATTTGAAAAGTTTATCTCACCACCCTGTTGTATTTCCCCCTTAGAATTTTTGATAGTACCATCAAGATTAAACCCAGACATATTTTCTATAACCCCAAGGATTGGCGTTTTAACTTTTTTAAACATATCTGCTCCTTTTCTCACATCAGAAAGAGCAATATCTTGTGGTGTCGTTACTATAAGAGCCCCTGACATGCGTAATTTCTGTGTAAGAGTAAGCTGCACGTCTCCAGTCCCAGGTGGCAAGTCTAAGATTAAAAAGTCTAGGTCTCCCCAATCTACATCCTTGAAAAATTGCTCTGTCATTCTTGACACTAGTGGACCTCTCCAAATAACAGGCGTATCATTCCCGCTAATAAAACCAAAACTCATTACTTTCAATCCATATCTATCCAACGGAACTAACCGGTTATCTTTTGTCATCTCAGGCTGTTGATTAACGCCAAGTATAATTGGCAATGATGGACCATAAATATCGAGATCCAGTAACCCAACAGTACATCCTCTATTTTTTAAACCACAAGCAATATTTGAAGCTACAGTAGATTTTCCGACACCTCCCTTTCCACTCGCGACAGCAATAACATGTTTTACTTTGGGTAAAACAGGTTCTATTGTTGGAGCCTGTGCGCCAGATGATGTTGGTGATGAACTACCACTACCTTTGTCATCAATAATAACTGAAACTGACGTAAAATGATCTGTTAAATGTTTTTTTACAGTTTGTACGAGTAGCTCTTTCTTTTCTTCATTCTGGGAAGTAATCTTTAAATATATATTGATACTGTCAGAGCCAATCTGAATATCTTGTACCATACCAAAAGAAATAATATCCCGATTAAAACCAGGGTAATTTATTTTACTAAGTAACTCTCTTACTTTTTCTTCATTCATAAAAATTTTGTATAAAAAAACGGCTGCATAAACAGCCGTTTATTTTCATTTATTTAAGTTTATACTACTAGCCTGAATATTCTTGTCCAAAGTATTCATAATTAAGAGGAATATACTTACTCCATTCCTCAGGTATTTCACTCTCCTCAAAAATGGCCTCAACAGGGCACTCTGGCTCACACGCACCACAATCAATACACTCCTCAGGGTCTATGTATAACTGTTTTCCTTCAGGATCAAATCCCGGCTCTTTCGCTTCTGCTCCAGCACCTGTTTTATCATCAGGGCCATGTATACAGTCAACAGGGCATACCTCGACACAAGCAGTATCACAGGTACTAACACACGGTTCAGCAATAATATAAGTCATTTTTTTACTCCTAAAATATTAATTAAATACCTTAAATAGATCTTTATCAATTTTTAAATCACCTAAATTTAGATTGATTTATTTTAAGGATACAAAAAAGATTTTAAAATTTTTATTAACACAATTTTAAATTATGACACTAAATGTATTTAATAATTGACCAGGGGACATCCTCCACGAAAGCATTTCTATTAGATAATAATGGGCACATTACCTATAATAGAAAAATTACTCATAGATTATATTCTCCATCTAGAAACCATATAGAGTGTGATGCATCGGAAATTTTTAATGCCTGCAAAACTTTAATCTCGCAATCGGTAAAAGTAAGTAAAAATAGATTGATATTATCTATGGGGCTATCTGTGCAGAGATCAACCTTCCTGTTTTGGGATAGAGCAACAATAAAACCAGTTACAATGGCTCTTAGTTGGCAAGATAGTAGGTCTAAAGATGTAGTTGAAAATCTTAAACAGCACTCTGAATGGATTTATAACACAACTGGCTTACCTCTTAGTCCACATTTTGGTGGGCCTAAATATCAAAATATGATTAATGAATCAACTGCATTAAAAGAAAAAGTTACCAAGGGTGAGGTCATTTTTGGCACTCTTAGTAGCTATATCACCCATGCTTTAACAAAAGAGGCGGCCATTGACCATTCCATCGCATCCAGAACTTTATTGCTTGATATCAATACTTCTAACTGGTCAGATAGATGTTTAGATCTATTTAAAATACCTAAAATAAGTTTGCCTGCAATAAAACCAACAAAATATAATTATGGTAAAGTATTAGATTATGATTTCAGTCTCAATTGTGTCATCGGAGACCAGCAAGCTGCACTTATAGGACAAAATGGATTTTCAGAAATGAGTATAGGCATGAATTTTGGTACCTCTGCAAGTGTCTTATATAATTCGGGTAGCACACCACAATTAATCAATGGCTTAAGCTCAAGTGTTCTATTTTCTGAAAAAAAAAGAAAAATCTATGTTTCTGAGGGCTCAATAAATGCATGTAACTCCTTATTCTATTATTTAGAAAATGTTTTAAATATTGAACATGAGAAAATGCGGTGGAACGAAAGATGTAAAAACCAAGATACAAAAGGAATATTTATTTCAGGATTTTCAGGAATAGCAGCACCATATTGGATATCTGAATTTGATGATATTTATTATAACATAAATAAAAATAATAGAAACGAAGTCATTAGATCGGCAATGGAATCAATTGGCTTTTTAGTTAATGATATAATAGGAATGATAAGAATAAATACTCTAGCCAATTTCACTCAAATAACAGCCAGTGGTGGAGCCGCTAGGGGTTCACTTCTACAGTTTATTGCTGACTTAAGCGGGCAATTTATTCGGCGTCCAAAAATGAAAGACAAGACAGCTCTAGGAGTTTACAAAATATTAAATAACGATTTTGAAAATAAGATGACCAATGAAGGTGATTTATTTGAACCGAAAAAAGATCTAGATATATCAATTAAAATAAAACAATGGAATGATATTATTTCATCATTAAAAAGATGAATGTCCATTTTTTTTGTGAGATATTAAATATTCTTTAGCGGCATCATAAGTATTTTCGATTTTACCATCTAATATTGCATCTTCAATAGATTTCTTTATCAATCCAACTTGCTTACCTTCATCGATCCCAATGATTTTCATTATCTCTTTCCCTCTAATGGGGCTCTGGAATTTTTTTGCTGAATCTTTGTCTAAGACTGTGTTCATTTTTTCTTCAACAAGATTAAAATTACTCAAATACCTTTTTACCCTCTTCGGGTTTTTGGTGGTTATATCAGCCCGACAAAGAATCATTAAATCTTTAAGCTCCTCGCCAGCAGACACCATTAATCTTCTGACTGCAGAATCTGTAACCTCAGATTTTACAAGTGCAATTGGCCTTAAGTGTAAAAGAGTAAGTTTTTTTAAGTATTTTGTTAAATCATTAGAAAGTCGCATTCTTTTTCCAACTTTATTAAGCATCTTCTCTCCAATAGCATCGTGCCCATGAAAAGTATATCCTTTTTTGGAATCAATTCTTCTAGTTTTTGGTTTTGCAATATCATGAACTAATGCTGCGAATCTTATTTCCATTTTTTCGGTTAATTTTGAAGCATTATCTACTACCTGTAATGTATGCGCAAAAATATCTTTATGATGCCAATCTGGTGATTGTTTCATATCATACATAACATCAATTTCTGGAAAAATAATTTTCATTAAACCTGTTTTTTGTAATATGATGAGCCCTACAGATGGCCTATCAGTCCTTAATATTTTAATAAACTCATCTCTAACTCGCTCCCAAGATACAATCTTTATTCTATCAAATTGTTTTACCATTGAACTACGACATTTAGATTCAATCTTAAAATTTAGTTTTGAAGCGAAATGAGCTGCGCGCATCATCCTTAGTGGATCGTCTGAAAAAGTTTTATCAGGGTCGAGTGGCGTTTTTAGAATTTCTTTCCCCAAGTCAACAACGCCACCCAATGGATCTAGGAGTTCTCCGAATTTTTCAGGATGAATATCCATTGCCATTGCATTAATTGTAAAGTCTCTTCTTTTTAAATCTTCTTTGAGATTTGCATATTTTACTTCTGATGGCTTTCTAGATTTACTGTCATACTGCTCGATTCTAGAACTAGCTACCTCTATCTGAAATAATTTATTAGGGATTAAAGCCGTTCCGAATTTTTCAAAAGGAACTATCTTTTTGACTCCAATAGAAGTAGCTAATTTCCTTGCAAATAAAATCCCATCACCTTCAACCATTAGATCAAGGTCCTGAATCTCTCTACCAAGAATTAAGTCTCTTACAACACCCCCTACAACATATACTCTTATATTTTCTCTCTTCCCAAGTTCCCCCGCTATTTTTGCCATCCCTAAGATGTGCTTGTAAATAGGTTGATCAAGGGATTTTCTTATATTTTTCATGGATTAATATTACCGTGAAATCCATATCATATAAAAATGAGTTAGACAATTCTCTTGTTTTAGGGAAAAGCTTTAATCTATCTTCAGGTTATGGGGAAACTATCCTGTTATATAGTTAACATATTTTTTTTAATTACACCTATATATCCACAGTTTGGGTCAGTCAAAATTAATTTCGATGATAGACTACTAAGAAGTGATGAGAGGCGTGATCTAGTAAATTTAAAAGAGGATATTAGACAATTTTATATCAATACCAGCTGGGATAAAGAATATAGTGATCTAAAGATTCCACTTCATATTCAGCTCGTTTTTGAGGGAGCAGCCACAAAGGGTAATGTAAAGACATATTTATGTAAGGCTTTATTCTCAAATGGGAGTGAGCTTAGGTATTTTGATAAAGGTGTTCAGTTTTATTACAGCCCTGGAAACAGTCTTTATTTTGATTTGGTATTATTTGAGCCATTATCAGCCTTTTTAGCATTTTACGCACATTTAATATTAGGTGGTGAAATTGATACATATGATTTTAAAGGTGGGAACACAGCATATGAGATAGCCAGAGATATTGGTTTGAGAGGTGCATCCTCTAATTATCAAAAAGGGTGGGGATCAAGAACCTCATTAGTTGATGATATAAGTAAAAATTCTGGTCTTAGGTCTGCACGATTATCATATTATATTGCAACAGATCTAATGAAAAAGGGCAATATCGATGAAGCAGTAATAGAATTTAATAATATGCTGGATGGCCTCGAGCAAAGCTACATTGAATTTAGGCGAGAACAATCAGCACAATATTTTATGAAGATACATTCTGAAATATTATCAAAAATGTTTTTTAAGATCGGCAGAAGAAAATTACTCGTTGACCTAAAACAACTAGATTCTGATAATAATGAACTATACCAAATTTATTTAGATAAAATGTCTGAATAAGCTTTTTTATTCATTAGATAATATTTCAAAACGATAGATCCTCGAGTCATATTTTCCATAATTTTTTTATCTTTTAACACTCTTAAATTCGCAAACATACTTCGTTTTTTAATTATCACTTGAGGGTGGAAAATCATCCAAATTAATGCTCTAATAATAGCTGTTAAATGCTTCCAGTCTAGCATTGCCAAGGAATAAAAACACGCAACTATTTCCAATAGTAATCTGGGGAAACCTAGAACAAAAACATTATACATAGAGTAATTACTAAAGAGCATTAACAAAGAGTTTCTGTGATTAAGATAATATTTTTTATGTGTATACATAGGTAGTGTTAAAGCATTTTTATGATATACTCTAGAGTTTGGATCTACCCAAACCTCAAACCCCATCGCATAAAATCTCCAGCACAGATCAACCTCTTCCATGTGCGCAAAAAAGGTGTCATCAAATCCACCTGCTTTCTGAAATAAATTCTTCCTGACCATAATGCACGTCCCAGATGACCAAAAACATCTTTCTTTATTGTTATACTGCCCTGAATCAAGTTCCTGATGTGAAAAAATCCTCCCCCTAGCAAAAGGGAAACAATAAATATCCATATGCCCGCCTGAGCCACCTGCGTAATCAAAACGACTCCTGTCATAGTAGTTTAATATCTTTGGTTGCACCGCAGCTATGTCAATGTTTGAATCTATTGTATTAACTAAAGCAGATACCCAGCCCTCATCTTGAACCGTATCATTATTCAAAAAGATCAAATAATCTCCACTAGCTTTTTCTGCACCAATATTACACCCACCTGCGTAGCCATAATTTTTATCATTTTCAATTAATATAATACCGGGATAATTAGTTTTTATGTATTGAACACTATTGTCACTTGATGCATTATCAACAACAATAATCTGTAGATTGGGATAATCTGTAGATGAGATTGATTTAAGACACTCTGATAGAATTTCTATATTATTCCAGTGTGGAATTACAATACTGACTGTTGGTTCTATATCAGACAAAATTCTGTTAAAGTACTAATCGCGGATACGTATTTCTTCTAACAATTTTTTGGCATTGTTGTCATTTGGAAACCGAGAAATCCAATCAACTAGCACGGCCTCTGCTTCTAATTTTTGATCAGTAGATTTATATATATAGACAAGAGAGGATACTATATCTGGAAAAGCTTTCTGCCACCTCTTCCAACTTGCGGTAGAGACCGATTCTTTAGAGAATCCTTTAACATTCAGCATATTTTCCAGTTGAAAAAACTCATTTTGTAAATCTGAAAGAATATTAATAGCCGTCTTAGTATCCTCAAGCTCTCTAAAATATACGTTTGCGTATTCAACTTTATTGCTAGGAGATATCCCACTCATAACTATTAACTCATCAAGTATATTTTTCATGGACTCTTTTCGATTAAGATCTCCATATAGCCGGGCAACTTGATAGTGTAAATCTTCAGATGTTATTGGTATTGTTGATTCTGGTATATTAAACCTCATCTGGTCTAATACTGTTATTGCTTTTTCACTAAGATCATTTAAGACATATTCATCAGGGATCTTCTTTCTTTTTTCTTGCTGATAATCCATATAATATGTAACCGCAAGCTGCATATATGCACTTCGATAATTTTGTAATAATCGTATCACTTGGTCATTATAATAGATTTCATTATTACTCAGGTTTCGAAACATATATCCAGGCTGGTATTCACGGGACCAGTTTGTATATCCATTTTCATTTTGACTATTAAACCCGGCTGTTTTAAAACCACTTAACCAATCATCTGGGCCTATTTGAGTCATTAAATTTTTGTACATCATGGCTTGGTCAACCGGACTAGTTTTGTGACTCTTTAGTTCGAAAGTAAGCCCCTGCATATCTAAATATGAGTCTAGCCCAATTCTATTTGACTGAGAGACTGTGACGGCAAAATAAATTGGAACTCTCCAACCGGCATCTTTAATGATTTTTAAGACCATTATATCTTGCACACGAAGTGCTTGCCCAGCAAAAGTAGGCTTCAGTGTCCACTCTATATACCCCTCATTGTTTTCAGGGTCATCTTTCACAGGCACCTGAATTTTTCGCTCTTCCCACCTTGTTAACTGAGAGGTGAGCTCATCAACCTTTTTATCTGTAAGGTTTATAAATTTTGTTTCGTCTGGCCTTGCTTCCTTCCACTGTTTAATGTACCAAGGAGTATTGAGTAGGCTCAGATTAACTACTGCAACATCTTTTCTTATATTTTCTACTTCTTGTAGATACCACAATGGGAACGTGTCATTATCACCATTTGTAAATAGTATTCCATTGGGGCCAACAGATTGTAAAATATTATAACTATAGTCCCACGCGACATAATTACCAGACCTATCATGAGAGTGATAGTTAACGCTAAGCATTACACCGGGAACAAATAGTGTAATTAAAATGAGAACAATAGATATAACCCTGGTTGAGATTTCTTTATTGCTGATTCTAGATTGAATGAACTCTCCAACTGCAGCTACTCCTGCACCAATCCATATTGAAAACGCAAAAAAACTTCCAACATATGAATAGTCTCTTTCTCTAGGCTGAGGGTCATCTTGATTTAAATATAGAATAATTGCATATCCAGTAAGTAAGAATAAAGACATAATTGAAAATGACATTCTCTGGTCCTTGCTCCCATGGTAAACCATTCCTAATAAACCCAAGATCAGCGCTAATGGTAATCCATATTGGGTCCAGTCGACACCATCTTCACGGCTGTTGGCACCCATTGGAGTTACGCCTGGATCTGTAGATGGACCACGACCTGCAAATTGCCATAAAAAGTATCGATTGTACATCTTTTTTATCTGATAGTTCCAGAAAAAGGTCCACTGTTTATCTAAGTTAGTTTTTCTGTATTGTGTTTTCTGCCTAGCAGTATAGTTTCTATTTTCACCTTTAGGAGGACCTACAACTTCATACATTTGCTTTAGCCCTTTAAAACGCCTGGGAAATTGACCAACGCTACCATACTGCTCTCTTTCCAGATATGATATCATAGCCTTAACTGTCTCAGGATCATTTTCATCAATAGTTGGATCTTGATTTGAACGGATATATATCAAAGTATATGTTGAATATCCAATCAGTATCAGCGCAACAGATGTTGCAGCGATACTAAGTAAATGTTGTTTGTTCATAATAGACCAACCCATTAGACCAAAAACTGATAATATTACTAATACTGTGCCACCTACGCCTAAAAAACCTGCAGCCATCTTTGGTAATCCTTTAATTATCCCATTATGTATAACAAAAAATATGATTGCAGTTATCAATACAGTGATGCCAAACGTTTTCCACTCAACTTTATATTTTCTAAAATATATTATCAAAGTAACAAATGGAATGGTTAGTAGGTTTAACAAGTGTAATCCTGTTGCAAGGCCTATCATATATGCAATGATGAGAATATATCTCTCGTGGCCACTATCATCAGCTTTTTCATTCCACAATAATATAAGCCATACAACTATGGCAGTAAAAAAAGTACTGAACGCATAAACCTCTGCCTCAACAGCATTGAACCAATGACTATCAGTAAATGCAAAAGTCAAGGCACCAACTGACGCGCCTCCAAATACAATCAATACATCAGATAATTCTTTAACTTCCCCTCTCCAGTGTGTGATTATCTTAACAATAGATAGGTACAGAAGCATAGCAGCTAAAGCGCTAACAATAGGTGAAATGATATTAACTCGGAAGGCTATATCTTCATTAAATGGTATCATTGAAAAGATCCTACCAAGCAACAAAAAGAACGGACTCCCCGGTGGATGGGGCACACCAAGAGTATGAGACACCGCAATGAATTCGCCACAGTCCCAATATGAAACGGTAGGAGACATAGTATCAAAATATATAATAAAAGTTACTAAAAAAATTATTGCAGCTATCAGACGATTTAGCCTGATGTGGTTTATATCTATCAAGGTCTAATCTTTCTTTTTCTTATCTTTTTTCTTTTCATCTATCAAATCCAACTTTAACTCACTAACTGTATTTATAAGTATTTGTTCCTCATAATCTGTAAGATTGTCTTTCATTTTTTCTTTTATCAAGCCTAGTAAATCAATATAAAAAGATGCCTGGTCAATGTTGACATGTTTTTTCTTTGTCATAGGATTTTCTATCTTCCCAAGTGCAATCCATGCGCTAGACTGAAAAGTCCCAATGAGATACATAAAAAGTTGTTCTTTTTTAGATAAAGTTTCTTTATTCATCAATAATCTATTACTTCCTAAAGTAAAAGCCGGGGAATTTAAACTAGAGTGATAAAATACAAAATGATAATAGAGTTCTAATTTAGTTTAATAATATCTAATCTGTCTTTAAAATCTATTGTAATTCGTTTTTTGATTAAAGCATGATTTTCTAGATACGGATCTTTTTCAATGATGTCAGTCGCTAGTTTTCTAGCTTTTCTAATTATCCTACCATCGGTTATCATATCGGCTATCTTATACTTAATGAATCCACTTTGCTGAGAACCAATATAATCTCCAGGTCCTCGTAAAATTAAATCTTCGTCTGCAATCTTAAAACCATCACTAGTCTGTTCCATAATTCCTATTCTGATTGATGATTTTTCTGAGTTTCCACGATTCACTAATATACAGTAACTTTTTTCTTTACCACGGCCGACCCTGCCGCGAAGCTGATGGAGTTGTGTTAAGCCAAAGCGTTCAGCGTGCTCGATGAGCATTATCGTTGCATTTGGAATATCAATCCCTACTTCTATAACTGTAGTTGATACTAGAATACTAATATTATTCTTTTTAAAATCTTTCATAATTATTTCTTTTTCATCTGACTTCATTCTGCCATGGATGACTGCCATTTCAATATTTGTAAATATATTCTGATGTAAGTTTTTATACATATCAACAGCGGCAGCTATATCACTTTTTTCTGATTCTTCAACCAAAGGATAAACGATCATACACTGATGTCCTAATTTGACCTGCTGTTTAATAAAAGAGTAAACCTTAGGAAGTCTTGGAGCATCAATTATCTTAGTTCTTATCGGGATACGATTCATTGGGAGTTCATCGATTATTGATAGATCCATATCTCCCATGTATGTAATAGAAAGCGTTCTCGGAATTGGCGTCGCTGTCATGGATAAAAAATGAGGGTTCATTCCTTTTTTTGTAAGCTTATTACGTTGACTTACTCCAAACCGGTGCTGCTCATCTATAATAACTAATCCGAGATGATTAAATTTTACATCATCTTGAATAATCGCATGTGTCCCAATTATAACAGATATAGTCCCCGCTGCGATATTATCAACTAATATTTTCCTGTCTTTTTTATTCATTTTTCCAATTAGCAAACAACATGTTATCCTGGCTTTAGATAATTCTTTTTGAAAGGACTCATAATGTTGTGAGGCTAAAATTTCTGTTGGTGCCATCACTACAACCTGGACATTATTCCCAACTGCTAAAGCAGCAGAAAGTATGGCGACAATAGTTTTTCCTGACCCGACATCTCCCTGGAGAAGTCTGTTCATACAAGCATCCTTTTTCATGTCAGAATGAATTTCTCGGATCACCTTTTTTTGTGCTCTTGTTAATTCAAAACTTAATGAATCACTTATTGTTTTAAAGTATGGACCAATATCTTTTAGTGGTTTTGTCCTACTGTTTTTTATTTTCTTTTTAATTAGCGCCATAAAAATCTGTAATGAAAAATGCTCGTCAAACTTTAGCCTGTATATCGCTTGATTAAGTTTTTCTATATTTTCAGGATAATGAATTTGTTTTAAAGACTCTTTTAGTTCATTTAAGTTATTTACTTTGATAAATGAATCATTAAAAATGTCTTTAATTGAACCCACACTATCTAGTGCCTGTATAATTATTTTTCGGATTATACGCTGCTCAATGCCAACTGATCTTAGTTCATTAGTTAAAGAATAAATTGGAATAATTGACCCCGTATTTATCGGGTTATCACTATGATCGAGCCTGTCAAATTCAGGATGATTAATAACAAAACCATTATACCATTCAACCTTGCCATGTACCGCAACAGTATCTCCATTTTTAAATAATTTCTTTATAAAGCCGACTGAGTTAAACCAGGAAAGTGTAAGCAACCCGGTCCCATCAGTTATAATTACCTGAAAAATCTTTTTATATCGAGAGGATTTTTCACCAAACGTTTCAACTTTACCAACAATATTGAATTTATGCCCTCGTGAAATATTTTTTATTAACGTTATATTTGTTCGATCTAGGTGTTTTCTAGGGAAATAAAAAACCAGATCCCTGAAGGATTTAATTTGATGATCTGATAGTGCTTTGGCACGACGAGCGCCTATTTGTGATAACTTTGTTATTGGATCATCAATATCAAAGCTTGTCATTTAATTATTAAAAAGGGGAAATGATTTTTGTATTTAAATAAACTACTTCCATTCTTTTCTATAGGTGTATGTGATATATTCTTTTTTACCTGGGTCTAAACTAATCGGGAAATGAATAGTTGATGCGTCCTCTTTCTGATAGTTATGCGATTGATCTTTTATAACCCAATCTCCATTAATATGTTCAACTATTCTAACCTGAACCGGGTCAGTTCTAGTATTACTTATAGATATTTCGATTACTGCTTCTTCACTTTTCCTTTGTCTATCATAGTTCAGTACTTTTCGTTTACCTATAATATCAAAAGCATAACCTGCCTGTATTGTTGAGGATTCACCCTTAGGTACTTGGCCCATTTGATCAGATCCAATATACTCAATGCCACCAGCCCCAGAAAATGTATACATATCAATTTTACCAGCAGGTAGCGGTATGCCAAGACCATGGGCCTCCGTATTGGAAAGGGTTATTTCAACTTTAAGCGGCTCTTCTTTTTGCTGCCTCTCTGAATTTTCAAACACATATATCTTTTCATAGTCGACATTTAGGGGGCCATACATGCGAACGGTTACACTCTCTTTAGAAACTAATTTATTAATATTACCAGCATCATAAATATGATAGTCACCAAGCGAAGATGCTTCCATTGTAGGGGCTGAAGATCTTGAGATAGACATATTACTTGGCGCACGTGGAGATACTGAAGGCTTTACAGTATTCAGCTTACCCTCTACAAGCTGAATACTTGTGTTTAAAAAATCTTTACTAGATTTATTAGATATTACTGCTTCTGCAACCAGCTCACCTTTCACCTGACCATTAATTATCAATCGGTATATTGTATTCCAGTTTATGTTACTGAGCTTGTAAACAAGGTCACCTTTTACACTCCCTGATTTGTTGGCTTTAATATTCCATGATAAATAAGGAGAAAAAATAGGGCTACTGATTTTATCTTTACTTTCTAAATACTCAATATTTTCCTTACTGAAACTGCGAATACCATTTTTACTTTGTATTGTTATAATCTTATTCGATATTTCTAACAACTGCCCATTTATAACCTTTTCATTTTTTGGTTTTACATTTACGAGGTTACCTTCTTTAGATTTGAAAAAATCATCACTTGAAAAGGTTTTATCAACAAATCTTTGGCTTAATACTTGGGCATTATTAATATTAATAAACGGTGTATCTTTGTGTATACTAATTGGTATATCCTTGTATTTAAGGACACTCTCTCCCCTAGGAACATTGCTCCAAATAATTTCTTGTTTGACTAATGCTGTTCCATCCTTGTATACAGTCATTGTCGATTTTTTTGATGACTGCGCTGATAGTAGACAGGTTATTAATAATGTTATAATAATATTTTTCATATAAGTATTTCTAGATTAGAATCAATTTTCACTAGCTCATCTTTTAAATCATTCGATTTATCTTCCTCCCTTTTCACAATATCTTTAGGGGCCCGATCAACAAAGTTTTTATTTGATAGTTTTTTCTCAATATCTAAGAGTAATGATTTAATCTTATTTTTTCTTTTATTTAACTGTCGTTTTTCTTCGTCTAAATCTACTAATCCTCCTAATGGAATATAAAGCTCCATTCCTTGAACAATAGAAGTGGCTGATTGGGGAGGTTTTTGAGCCCCTACCGCAGTAGAATAAGACTCTAACCTAGCTAAAATTATAATTAATTCACTATTCTGATGAACGAACTCAGCACGATCATCATCACACTTTATCACAAGATCAATCTTTTTTGAGGGCGGTATATTCATTCTACTTCGTATGGTACGAATAGAAGAAATCACATCTTGGAGTATGATCATTTCTTTATTTATTTCATCATCCAATAAGTTTTTCTCCAATACTGGCCATGGTGAAATAATCAAATCGTTATCACTTTTACTTTTAAAAAATGACCATAATTCTTCAGTAATAAATGGAGTAAGTGGATGCAGAAGGGGTAATATTTTTTTTATACATGATATACAAACTTCATAGGTAATTATTTTACTGTTCTGGTCTTCAGAATAAAATCTTGTTTTTGCAATCTCAATATACCAATCACAAAAATCACTCCATATATAATCATATAGAACCTTAGCTGCTTCATTAAAATGAAACCGGTCAATTTGTTTGTTGTAATTTTTAATTGCTCTATTTAGACGTCCGATAATCCATTGATCAGGTAACCTTAGTTCTTTTTGACCAAATGAATAATCTTCAGACCAATCATCCGGTTTATTCATAGAAATAAATCGACAGGCGTTCCAAAGTTTGTTCATGAAATTTCGGCCGATCTCGAGTCTTTCTTTTGAAAAAAGAACATCCAAACCTTGAGGAGCCATGAGCATGATACCAAACCGCACAGCATCTGTCCCATATTCTTCAAAAAGATCTAAAGGGTCTGGTGAGTTCCCCAAAGACTTACTCAATTTTTTACCCGTCTCATCTCTGAGTATAGATGTAAAGTAGACATCATTGAAGGGTTTTTCATCTAAGAATTCGTAGCCAGTAACAATCATACGAGCGACCCAAAAAAATATAATGTCTGGACCAGTAACTAATGTATTTGTTGGGAAAAACTTATTTAATTCTTCGCTCTCTTGAGGCCAATCATGCACTCCGATAGGCCAAATCCAAGAACTCGCCCAAGTATCTAACACATCATTGTCTCGTTCCCAGTTTTCAATATCATCAGGGCCATTAACTGATACATGTAACTTTGACTTATCTTCCTTGTGGTACCATACTGGTATCTGATGACCCCATAATAATTGCCTGCTAATACACCAGTCTTTAATATTATCCATCCAGTGACTATATGTTTTAACCCAGTGTTGAGGATGAAATCTAATTTCACCTGATTTGACAGCATCAATTGCTGGCTTAACTAGATCGTTCATCTTCATGAACCATTGATCGGACATATAAAATTCTATTGGGACGTCGCCTCTTTCAGAATACCCAACTTTATTTTGATAGTCTTCTGTTTTATCTAAAAGTCCATCCTGATCAATATCTTGAATAATTTGTTTTCGAGCTTCAAACCTGTCTTTCCCAATATATTTTTTAGGAGCATTGTCATTGATCGAGGCGTCATCATTCATTACATTGATAAAGTCTAGATCATGACGCTTCCCAATTTCAAAATCATTTGGGTCATGTGCAGGCGTGATTTTTACACAGCCGGTGCCGAACTCAGGGTCAACATATTCATCTGCAATTATAGGTATTTCTCTTCCTACTAATGGAAGAGTTACTGTCATGCCTATATACTTTTTATATCTTTTATCATCAGGGTTAACGGCAACGGCAGTATCCCCGAGCATAGTCTCAGGCCTAGTGGTCGCAACAACCAAATATTCATCTTCTCCTTTGATAGGATATCTGAAATGCCAAAGGTGCCCATCTATTTCTTTGTGTATAACCTCTTCGTCACTAATTGCCGATTTGGATACTGGACACCAGTTTACCAACCTGTGCCCTTTATAGATAAGACCTTTCTCATATAATCTCACAAAACTCTCTAACACCGCTTTTGAATATCCCTCATCCATCGTAAACCGCTCTCTCTCCCAATCACAGGAGCAACCAAGTTTTTTAAGCTGGTTGATTATTATACCACCATATTTCTCTTTCCACTCCCAGACATACTTTAAAAACTCGTCTCTTGAGAGGTCATTTTTATCTATGCCTTTTTCTTCTAACATTTTAATAACTTTTGTTTCTGTGGCGATTGAAGCATGGTCAGTCCCAGGTATCCAGCAAGCTTCTTTACCCTCCATGCGAGCCTTTCTTATTAAAATATCCTGTATGGTATTATTAAGGACGTGCCCCATCGTTAACATCCCGGTAACATTGGGAGGGGGGATGACTATGGTATAGGGCTCTTTTTCTGATTCAGCGTCAGCATGAAAATAATTTTTTTTAAGCCAGTGTTTGTACCACTTATCCTCAATCGTGGTAGAATTATATTTATTTTCTAGTACTATTTCTGACATTTTATTTTACTCAAGAGGCATAAATATTAACTTTATTTACACTATGGTACTTATACTTAATCCTGTTAGAACAATAATTATTATAAATATTAATGGATAGAATAAAAATAAAAATATCGGGGATGACATGCTCGGGATGTAAAAAAACCGTAACCCAGGCGCTTGAAAGTATCGAAAGTATAAAAAAAGTTACGGTCTCTCTCGAAAATAACTCCGCCATAATTGAAACGGGAAATGATATTTCTATCCAAACTCTCCAAAATTTACTGCCTGAAAAATACAAAATTCAAAATAAAAATTCAGATAAACCTATTTCTCAATCAAAAAGTTCTTCCTATTTAAAAGACCTGTATCCATTATTTCTTATTCTATTCTATATCACTATTGCTTCAGCAATAATAAGCTGGAATAAATCTGCAGATAGTTTTATGATGGATTTTATGGGACTTTTTTTCATTGTGTTCAGTTTTTTCAAGTTTCTTGATTTTAAGAATTTCCCTCGATCATTTGCTATGTATGATCCACTAGCTAAAAGCATTCCTGCATATGGATGGATATATCCTTTTATTGAAACCATCTTAGGTCTAATGTTTCTTTTTCGAATTCAAATATTTCTGAGTCTTGTTTTAACAATTATTTTTCTTGGTATAACTACTATTGGAGTGATTAAAGTCCTTAATAATAAGGACCAAATACAATGCGCCTGTCTTGGTACAGCTATTAAACTACCTATGACCATCGCAACACTGATTGAAAATGGAATCATGATTGTTATGGCAATTATTACTATAATATTATATGTGTAATTCAATTTCTATTTTTAAAGTTGTTTTATCTTCTATAACCTTATTTTCTTTTCATGGTATTACTTTTTCTCAAACATTTTCTGCTAAAGGTCAGCTTGTAGTTAGTGGTCTAACGAGTAATGATATTCCTGATAATTGGCAATCATATGAATCAATAATAGG
>TARA_B110001454_G_scaffold73272_1_pt1 | contig 26557 bp, 24 predicted proteins | sample TARA_B110001454 | Tara Oceans TARA_B110001454 (sample SAMEA4397004) | marine metagenome | biome: Polar Biome; feature: [MES] marine water layer (ENVO:01000295) within the mesopelagic zone...; material: water (ENVO:00002006), including particulate matter (ENVO:01000060) such as...... | reverse complement strand
CCTGGTAAAGAACTGCGTGATCAAGTAAATGATAGTTTGGATGCCTAATGAAGCTACTTAAAAATCTTGCAATACTTCTTATCATACTAATCGTGTTTGGTTATGGGATTTTGTTTTCAATCTATAATGAACAAAATGTTGAATTGGATTTTATATTCTTAGATGTACTTCCCGTGCCACTATCTATATGGTCTGGAGGGCTCATTTTAATGGGTATTCTTATGGGGCTGCTAGTAGGTTCTGCTTCAAAAGTACTGCAGGGGATTGAAAATAAGCGTCTGCAAAAAGAATTAAAAAACGCAAAAGCCAAGCTCGAAAAGCTTAATCACTAATGCAATTTATAACAGATGCAAATTTAGTCATCTATGCATTGTTATTGGTCGCTATTGCTTGTGGTTGGTTGCTAGGTCGTTTTCAAGGCCGGCGCTCAGCCACACTGCGTATGTCTCGAGATACGTTACCCAGTATTGATTTTTTACTGGCTGAAAATAATGACCGCGCATTAGATCGCTTGCTTGATGTCGAAGACATTAGTGATGAAGCCGTCGAGCTTTATCTCAATTTAGGTCGTATCTTTCGTGATAAGGGCCAAACCGAAAAATCCATTCAGTTGCATCAAAATCTTTTTGCTCGCACCGATTTATCTGACAAGGCTCAGCTTGATGTTGAGCTTGAATTGGCAACGGATTTTCTAAAATCAGGATTGCTGGATAGGGCTGAACGTCTCTTGTGTGACTTGTTGCTGGAAGAAGGTCATACCCGAGGCCAGGCTGCTGGCTTATTAGTTCAGTTATACGAAGAAGAAAAAGAGTGGAACGCCATTCTTAAACTGTATAAATCTTCAAAATTACCCGATATCCCCGATATTAGCAGTCGCGTTGCTCAAGCCGCGTGTGAGTATGCGAATGAGCTCTTTCTTGGTGGCGATTTTCTTGAAAGCCATAAATTCTTAAAATTTGCTATAAAAGTAAACCCTCTTTGTGCTCGTGCTAATGTTATTTTTGCACAGGTAGCTGCCAGTCAGTATGAATATCACGAGGCCATTCGATGCTATCTAAAAGCACTAAAACAAGACAGTAATGTGATGCTGGCAGTTTTACCTAAAATGGCTGAGTGCTTTATTGAGCTCGGTGATTTGCAAGGGTTGGATCAGCAGCTATCATTACATTGGCAAAATAATCATGATGTCGAAGTTTTAGTGACGCGCGTTAAGTTATTAGCCGATCAAGACTTTCAGCAGCAAGCGATAGAAATCTTATTAACGGAATTATTTCAACACCCTTCGAACCAAGGATTCTTTGCTTTGGTTGAAATGGTAGTCGATCATAAAGCGGCCCTTAATACATCGCAGCTTATGTCGGTTTATGATATTCTTCGCCGAATTGTTGAGACAGAATCCAAATACCTTTGCCGCAGTTGTGGATTTAAAGCGATGGAGCATCACTGGCGATGTCCATCGTGCAAAAATTGGTCAAGCTTCGTCGCGGCAAGTTGATTGTTGAATTAAGAGACTGATTTATATGTATTAAATTTTCATTAAATCATGTTTGATATACCTATATAAAAAATGAAGAAATATTTATGACACTACTAAATGCTGATCAATCTCCTATTGTTGTTGCCTTGGATTATCCTACGCCTAAGCAGGCAATTGAAATGGCCAAGCAACTTGATCCAAGTAAGTGTCGTGTCAAAGTTGGTAAGGAGTTATTTACGGCATCAGGCCCAGTCATTTTAGAGCAGTTGCATAAAATGGATTTTGATGTTTTCCTAGATTTAAAATTCCATGATATTCCTAATACGTGTGCGGGTGCAGTAGCCGCAGCAGCAGAGTTAGGTGTATGGATGGTAAATGTTCATGCTTCAGGTGGTGAACGCATGATGAATGCGGCTGCTGAAGCGATTGCTAATAAGAATAATAAACCTTTGTTGATTGCTGTGACTGTTTTGACTTCTATGGAGCAATCAGATCTTGCGGGTATTGGGTTAGATGTTAGTCCGCAGCAGCAAGTTGAGCGATTGGCTAAGTTAGCTAAGCACTCTGGTATGGATGGTGTAGTAAGTAGTGCGCAAGAAATTGAATTGATTAAAACTTTGTGTGGAAAAGACTTCTTAACAGTCACTCCTGGGATTCGTCCTGCAGGTAGTGCCGCTGGTGATCAGCGCCGGATTATGACGCCACAACAAGCAGTGAATGCTGGAGGAGATTATATGGTAATCGGCCGCCCGATTACCCAGGCTACGAACCCAGAAGAGGCTTGTTTCGAAATTATCGATAGTTTGTAAGCTGATAATGTATGATAACTAGCATATCAATAATAGATGTCTAAGTGGTATGTAGTGCTCACAAAGCCTAAGTAAGAAGAAAGAGCAGAAGAGCACTTAGGTGTTCAAGGTGGGAAGGTCTTTTACTCCGTATTGCGCTGGAGAAAATGCGAAAGAGGAAAGGGTTTATGTGGTCGAACCTCTATTTCCAGGCTATCTTTTTGTAAATATAGAAAGGTGTGGGCAACTGATGAGTAATATCAGATCGACACGCGGAATTAGACAGCTTTTACGTTTTGGTGTTGAGTCGTAAGAAATTAACCCCGTATTAATAAATGATTTATGATATCTCTGTGTAGAGGCTGGAGGTAACGGTGCTAATACCGAGACCAACCCTCAGGCATATTTTGAGCAGGGGCAAATAGTAGAAGTTGCATCAGGTCGATTTAAAGATTAGCAAGTGATTTTTAAGCAATTTGATGGCGAGTATAGAGCCATCGTTTTATTGAATTTATTTAATCAACACCAAGAGTTGTTGGTTGATTTGACGTTATTACACACCCTTTCAAACTGAAAGGGTGTGATTAAAAAATGATTGAAGCATGCGACAACAGGGAAAGTTTGCGGGAATCCTTGGGTGGCAGCGTGTCTGAAATAATAATCACCGCTAATCCTAATCGGTTAGAGATAGTGGTAATTCATACCTTTGAATAAGCAGATGTAAGTAAGTTGGTACTGGTGCATGGTAGTAAAGGCAAAAGCACACAAGTGTATTGATAGTTAAAAAAACAAACGTAAGAGCAAGCGTCTGGCGATTATAAGATGTTACGTATTAATTGGAGATATTCGGCAAATACTGGCGCAAGTCCGATTAGGGGTTGGTAAAGAAAGACGCTATTGCTTCTCTGATGAAGACAAAGGAAGTTAATGGGTGACATATGCGTATAAAAGTCGCCCCTCTAGAAATTATATGCAAGCATTTTTTGAATACAATTAAAGCATGAAGTTGAAGGCGAAGAGTTTAAAATAATCAATGGTGAGTATGAACTTAGTAAACTCAAAAAATATAATGCTTTTCTTTGGTTGCATGAGATCCCCGTTAGTAAAGCTAGGCGGATGTATGTGTGTGGTTGCTTGGTTGTGATTAAAAATAATGTGCCGTTAATATGCTAATTAGATTGTTAAATATTGGGCTTAGAGGTATTACTTTAGCAAGTAAGTTTGCTCTTTTACTGGTTCTAGCTAAATATCTTGAGCCGAGTTCAGTTGGATTATATGGTTTAATTGTTGTAACTGTCGCGTATGGAATGTATCCATTAGGTTTTGAGTTTTACACTTATAGCACTAGAGAGGTTATAAAGGCTAATGTCGATGTAAAGGGGCAGTATCTTAAAAGTCAGATAGCATTTCATGGCTGGTTATATTTATTGATAGCGCCATTATTTATACTGATTTTTTATTTTGAATTACTTCCTTGGTACGTGGCTCCTTGGTTTTTTGTGCTGTTAATAACGGAGCACTCAAATCAAGAGCTTATGCGAATGCTCGTGGCAATACAGAAGCCCTTGATGGCAACATTTGTGCTGTTTATCAGACATGGGCTTTGGGCGTTGATAATTGCTTTATTGTTTGTTTATGTACCCGAAACGCGAAGTATTGAGTCAGTTTTGATAGCTTGGTCTATTTCAGGCGTTCTGTCATTTATTGTTGCTATGTGGCAAACAAAAATAGCTATCACTAAGGGTTGGGGGTTACCAATAGATCGGATCTGGGTAAAACGCGGAGTAAAAATTGCATTACCTATGTTTTTAGGGACCATGAGCTTAAACTTCATCTCTACTTTAGATCGTTACTGGTTTGAATCTCTTGTTGGTTTAGATGCATTGGGGGCCTATGTTTTTTATATGGCAATAACTGCAGCTGCAGTATCATTTATTGATGCTGGTGTTTTTTCATTCATATATCCAGCAATGGTCGCAGCAGCAGGAGTTAAGGATAGAGAGAGTTTTGGCCTGTTATTGAATAAAATGTTTTATCAAGCCCTTTTCTTATCAATCACCTTTGCTTTTTTGATTATTGTATTTATTGATTTTTTATTAATATTAGTAGACAAGCCTATCTACTTTGAGTTGAAAGGCATTTTATACCCTTTGCTGGTAATGATGGTGATACAAGTCGTAAGCTATGTACCAAATTACGCTCTTTATACTCAGAATTTTGATAGAGCAATTATTACAAGTAATATATTAAGTAGCGTGGTTTTTATTGTTAGTGTAAGCAGTTTGATTTTATGGAATAAAATGCTTGCCATTCCGGTAGCATTGATTTTTGTTTATTTTTTCTTGCTAGTTTATAGATACATTTCATATCGTAAATTAAGTAAGTCTCAAGCATGAGTATTTAGGAGTTTTTATGCTGAATTTGATCGGACGAAATAAAGAACTTTTTGCGGGCGATATTAGCGAGAATGAACAAGAGCTTTCTGAAGTAGTTTCTAATTCCCGTTTTCTTGTTCTTGGAGGGGCAGGTTCTATCGGGCAGGCTGTAGTAAAAGAAATTTTTAAACGAAACCCTCAAAAACTGCACGTAGTAGATATTAGCGAAAACAACCTAACCGAGCTTGTGCGCGACATACGAAGCTCTTTTGGTTACATTGATGGTGACTTTCAAACTTTCGCTTTAGATATTGGCTCTATTGAATACGATGCATTCTTTAAAGCAGACGGCCAATATGATTATGTATTAAACCTTTCTGCACTTAAGCACGTTCGAAGTGAAAAAGATCCCTATACATTAATGCGCATGATTGAAGTCAATGTTATTAATACAGATAAAACAATACAACAATGTGTTGAATCAGGTGTTAAAAAGTATTTTTGTGTATCAACAGATAAAGCAGCGAACCCAGTTAATATGATGGGGGCTTCTAAGCGGATAATGGAAATGTTTCTAATGCGCCGTAGTTTGGAAATAGATATTTCTACAGCTCGCTTTGCGAATGTCGCATTTTCTGATGGTTCATTACTGCATGGTTTTAATCAACGCCTAGAAAAGAGACAGCCTATTGTTGCCCCTAATGATATTAAGCGTTATTTCGTTACCCCCCAAGAGTCTGGTGAATTGTGTTTGATGTCATGTATCTTTGGCCAAAATAGAGATATTTTCTTCCCCAAATTAAGTGAGAGCTTACACCTAATTTCTTTTGCTGATATTGCTGTTAAATACTTAAAGCAAAAAGGTTTCGAGCCAGTATTGTGTTCAAGTGAGGATGAAGCGCGTGAACTAGCTAAGACATTACCTGAACAAGGAAAATGGCCATGTTTATTCACAGGAAGTGACACCACAGGTGAAAAAGATTTTGAAGAATTTTTTACTGATGCAGAAACACTCGATATGGAACGCTTTAATAACCTAGGTGTTATTAAAAATGAGCCGGAATTTAATGCTCAGCTTATACAAGAGTTTGAAGAAACCATTACCAGTATGAAAAAAGAGTTAGCATGGGATAAAGAGTCTATTGTTACACTTTTCTTTAAAATGATTCCTGATTTTGGCCATAAAGAAACTGGCAAGTATTTAGATGGGAAGATGTAAACTAGATGCATAAAAAGCTAATCAGTCTCGTTAGAGATATTTATTCAACGAATGAATTCATTCCACTTCATGCACCAACGTTTAAAGGTAATGAGCAAGCTTACTTAGCAGAAACTATTACTAGCACGTTTGTTTCAAGTGTGGGGAAGTTTGTAGATGATTTTGAGCATAAAATTCAAGCCTATACAGAAACTGCAAGGGCTGTAGCAACTGTAAATGGAACCTCTGCACTTCACACTGCATTACATCTCGCAGATGTTAAAGCAGGTGATCTAGTTATTACCCAAGCACTTACATTTGTCGCAACTTGTAATGCGTTATATCACATGGGTGCCGAGCCTATATTTATTGATATTGAAACAACCTCTTTTGGTTTGTGTCCAATAGCAGTAGCAACTTGGTTAGACGAAAATGCTGTTTTGAATGATGACGGTCAATGCATTCATGCCCCTAGTGGTAAACAGATTAAATCTGTTATGCCAATGCATACATTTGGTCACCCTGTACAACTAGATGAATTAATTACACTTTGTAATAAGTGGAATCTATCGCTGATTGAAGACGCGGCTGAAAGCTTAGGTTCCTATTATAAAGGCAAGCATACTGGTACTTTAGGTCAGTTTGGTGCCTTAAGCTTTAATGGTAATAAAGTTATAACCACTGGTGGTGGTGGTATGTTGTTATGTAATACGGAAAAAGATGGAATACATGCTAAGCATGTGACAACAACAGCCAAGCAACCTCATCCTTATGAGTTTTATCATGATGAGCCGGGCTTTAATTACCGTATGCCAAACTTAAATGCAGCTTTAGGTTGTGCCCAAATGGAGCAGATTGAAAAGATCTTAGCAAGTAAGCGACAGATAGCGAGCCAATATGAGGAATTCTTTGCTGGTAGCGAATATCAGTTTGTAAAAGAGCCTGAGTATGCGCATTCTAATTACTGGTTAAACGCCATACTATGTCCAGATCTGGATGCAAGAAATGCACTGTTAGAAAAAACTAATTCACAGGGGGTTATGACCCGACCTGTTTGGCAGCTAATGCATCGTTTGCCAATGTTTGCAAATTCCTTGAGAGGCAATCTTAAAAACTCTGAATTTGCAGAAGCTCGGTTAGTCAATCTACCTAGTTCACCAGCAGGAATATAGAATGAGAAAGGTGGCAGTTTTTACAGGCACTCGTGCTGAATATGGCTTACTGTATTGGTTATTGAAAGACATGCAAGCAGATTCAGGTTTGGACTTACAGCTACTTGTATCGGCAATGCACCTCTCACCTGAGTTTGGTCTTACCTACCAGCAAATCGAAAAAGATGGCTTTGAAATAACCGAAAAAGTAGAAATGCTTTTATCGTCAAATACTTCTGTAGGAACGGCTAAAAGTATTGGGTTAGGTGTTATCAGTTTTGCTGATGCCTTGGATAGAATGAAACCAGACATTATTGTAATTTTAGGCGATCGATTTGAAGCATTAGCTGTTGCACAAGCAGCGATGATTCTCAGAATACCTATTGCCCATATACATGGTGGTGAAATAACAGAAGGCGCTTATGATGATGCAATTCGCCATGCTATTACTAAATTGAGTTTTATACACTTTACCTCTACGCCAGAGCACAAAAATCGTGTAATTCAATTAGGGGAAAACCCTAATCGTGTTTTTGATGTTGGAGCTGTAGGTTTAGATCATTTGCACCGTAGTAATTTAATGACGTTAGAAGAGCTATCTGCTTCCTTAGACTTTAAAATTGATAGGTCTTATTTGTTAGTGACTTATCACCCTGTCACTTTGGCATCAGAACCGGCGACAGAATCTTTTAATAACTTATTAAAAGTAATGGATGAATTTCGCGATTATCAGGTTATTCTCACATACCCCAATGCAGATGATGGTGGCAGAGAAATAATTCCTTTATTAGAAGCATATGCTAGCAATAACTCTGGGCGTGTATTAGCAATACCTTCTTTAGGGCAGTTACGTTATTTGAGCGCTGTTAAATATGCCTCAGCAGTTGTTGGGAATTCATCCAGTGGAATAATAGAGGTGCCGTCTTTCAAAGTACCTACAATTAATATTGGTGAACGTCAGCGAGGAAGAATGGCTGCCAGTAGTGTGGTTAATAGTGATGCTACTATCGATGGAATAACAGCTGCCTTAAAAGAAGCGTTAGGTAAAAATTTATCTGGTGTCATTAACCCTTACGGTAAAGGAAATGCTAGCGAAAGCATTTTAACTCAAATTAAAGCAACAGACCTATCAGCTATAAAAGTGTTTTATGATCTCAAAAAGGATAATGTTTAATGGTTAAAATTATTGCTGAAGCAGGTGTTAACCATAATGGTAGTAAAGAGCTTGCTTTTAAATTAATAGATGCGGCGCATGAAGCAAATGTTGATGTTGTTAAATTTCAAACTTTTAAAGCCAAAAATTTAGTAACTAAAACAGCTAAACAAGCTGACTACCAAGCTCGTAATACGGGGGTAGCTGAATCTCAATTGGATATGCTAAGTCGGTTGGAATTAGGTTATGAAGTACATCATGAGTTGGTGAAATATTGTGATAAATTAGGTATTGAGTTTTTATCAACAGCCTTTGACCAAGAAAGTTTAGATTTCCTCGTTAGTGATTTAAAACTTAAGACTTTGAAAATACCTTCAGGTGAATTAACAAATGCGCCATTTGTTTTAAAACATGCTCAAACTGGCTGTAACTTAATTGTATCAACAGGAATGGCAACTTTGGCTGAAATAGAGGCTGCATTATCAGTTATTGCTTTCGGTTTAATTAACGATGTGAATGTAAAACCTTCAGAAGAAGCATTCGCAAAGGCTTATTCAAGTATTGAAGGCCAAGAAGCTCTTAAAACAAAAGTTACAATTCTTCATTGCACTACTGAATACCCAGCACCGGTAGCTGAAGTCAATTTAAAGTCTATGCAAACTATGGAGCAGGCTTTTGGACTTACAACAGGATATTCAGATCACACTGCAGGAATTACTATTCCGATTGTCGCCACAGCATTGGGTGCGAAGTTAATTGAAAAACACTTTACTTTAGATAAAAGTTTACCAGGGCCTGATCATAAAGCCTCACTGGAGCCAAGTGAGTTGAAGGCGATGGTGCAAGGTATTCGAGATGCTGAATTATCCTTAGGTAGCCAAATAAAAACACCACAAATATCTGAAATAGAAAATAAAAAAATTGCACGTAAAAGTTTAGTTGCTGCAAAAAATATTAAGCAAGGAGAGCCATTTACTCAGGACAACCTTACAAGTAAAAGGCCAGGCACTGGACTATCCCCTTATTTGTATTGGACCTTGCTCGGTAAACCATCGAAAGGAAACTATGTAGAAGGACAGCCTATCAATGACTAAACCACTAGTTATGATAGGAGCTGGAGGGCATGCCGCAGTTTTAGCTGAAATTCTTTTAGAACAAAATAGGCAATTGATAGCTGTTGTTTCACCAGATCTAATTAAAGAAAACAGTCCATTATTTGGTGTGGCTCAAATAGCAAGTGATGAGGAATTCTTAACAATCTATAGCCCACAGGACGTAGAACTAGTAAACGGTGTAGGTTCAATTCCTAGAAATAACATTCGCTCTAAACTGTCTACGTTCTTCACGGGAAAGGGTTATAGCTTTGCAAGAGTAATATCCAAAAAAGCTATTTTATCTAACTTTTTAACATTAGGAGAAGGTGTCCAGATAATGCCTGGTGCAGTAATTCAAGTAAATACTGTTATAGGTAAAAATAGCATCATTAACACAGGTGCTATTGTTGAGCATGATTGTATTATAGGGGCGAATAATCATATTGCGCCGGGCGTTACTTTAAGTGGTGGAGTAATGACTGATTCGGATGTTCATGTTGGAACCGGAGCCAATATCATTCAAGGTATTCATATTGGGCAGGCAGCGGTGGTAGGTGCAGGTACAACAATTTCAAGGAATGTACCTGATGGGCAAATATTGATACCTGCTCGTAGTAGAATTATTGATTAAGAGAAGAGAGTAATGGACTTTAGAAAAGTAATTTTAAATACGGATCACAATATCCGTGATGCAATGCAAGCCTTAGACTCTGCCGCCCTACGAATTGTAATCGTTTGTGATCAAGAGCTGAAGCTCTTAGGTACAGTTACAGATGGTGATATTCGAAGGGGTTTGTTGTCTGATTGTGAGATGACAGACTCTATCACCAAAGTAATGAATAAAAATCCGCTCACTGCTCAGTGTAAAGCTAGTAGATCGCATCGCTTAAAGATTATGGAAGAGTATGATCTTTTAGCCTTGCCCATTGTTGATGAAGAAAAACATTTGATCGATTTGGAAACTCTTAACTGTGTAATGAAACCTCAAGCGAGAGACAATCCTGTTTTTATAATGGCAGGCGGGTTTGGTACGCGATTACAGCCTCTAACAGATCACTGTCCTAAGCCTATGCTACGAGTGGGTGAAAAACCAATGCTAGAACACCTGATTGATCAGTTTGTTAGTTTTGGCTTTCATAATTTTTATATCTCTACTCATTATTTACCTGGGATAATACGTGAACATTTTGGTGATGGAAGCAAGTGGAATGTGAGTATTCAGTATGTCCATGAAGATAATCCATTAGGTACAGGAGGTGCATTAGGACTATTACCTAAAAATAGACCTAATTTACCGCTTATTATGATGAATGGTGATGTGCTCACAAAATTGAATTACTCTGAGTTATTAAGGCATCATGAAGAATCTGGATTTGACGCAACTTTATGTGTTCGTGAGGATGAGCATCGTGTACCTTTTGGTGTGATTGAAACAGAAAATCAGCTTATAACTGATATGGTAGAAAAACCTACTTACCGTTATAAAATCAATACGGGTATTTATGTTTTGAATCCTGAAATAGTTGATAGTGTTCAGGTTGACCAACGAATAGATATGCCAACTCTACTAGAGTTACACAGAGCTAATGATAAGCGTATTGGAACTTATACGAGCTATGATTATTGGCTTGACATAGGACAGATTAAGGATTATCAAAAAGCCCAAAGTGACATAACTAATTTTAAGTGAGTGACTAAATATATGGATAGTTATGCCGTTATTGGCTTAGGAAATATTTCTAAACGCCACCGTAAGAACTTGAAGATGCTTCATCCAGAAGCAAAAATTTACGCTTTATCGGCTAGTGGTCGAAAACCTAAAGAGTTTGTTGAGTTTGCAGATGAAATTCTTATTTCTTTAGGTGATTTAATCAAATGTAATCCTAAAATGGTTATTGTAGCATCACCTGCTACGTATCATGCCGAACATGCTATTCCATTGATTAAGGCTGGAATTCCTGTTCTGATTGAGAAACCTGTTTCAGCAAACACGCTCGATAGTCAAAATATTATTGATGTTGCAGCTAAAAACAAGGTACCTGTCGCCATTGGTTACTGCTTAAGATATCTTTCTAGTACTAAATATTTAAAAAAAGAACTCGAGAAAAATATAATTGGTAATTTATACAATGTATTCATAGAAATTGGCCAGTATTTACCGGACTGGCGTCCATCTAAAAACTATCGTGATTGTGTTTCAGCAAGGGCTGAATTAGGTGGTGGGGCATTATTGGAGCTGAGTCACGAGCTAGATTATGCTCAATGGTTACTTGGTGCTTTTACCCCTGTGCATGTTGTTTTACGTTCGTCAAAAGAATTGGGTTTAAATGTTGAAGATTCAGCTGATATCTTAGCGCTTAATAAACAAGATACCGTAATTTCAATACATCTTGATTTTTTGCAGAAGAAAGCGCACAGAAAATGTCGCCTTCTGGGTAGTAAAGGGAGTATTGAATGGGATCTTATTAATAATCAAATTATACTTATTACTGATACTGCAGAGCAGTTAGTATTTGATGGAAAGGATTGGAATAGAAATCAAATGTACTTAGATATGCTCTTAGATTTTGAATCCCTAATTGCAGGGGAAGATAATAGCTGCATTACAGTAAAAGAAGCTCACAACACTATTCGTTTGATAGAAGAAATCAAACATAAAGAATTAACTGCAAAGAATTTATAATGACAACTCATGCATTTATTTTTGCCCGAGGTGGTTCTAAAGGATTGCCAGGTAAGAACATTAAAGAACTAGTAGGTAAACCTTTAATTCAATATTCAATTGATATTGCATTCAAATCGCGTTCTATAGATAAAGTTTTTGTTTCAACCGATGATCCTCAGATAGCAATAACGGCTGAGAGAGCTGGTGCAATTATTATTAATAGGCCAGCTGATCTAGCAACAGATAACAGCCCAGAATGGTTATCTTGGCGAGATGCGATTCGATGGGTTGAAGAAAAATATGGTTCTTTTGATCATTTTGTTAGCTTGCCAGCAACTAGTCCTTTAAGGGATGTCAGTGATGTTGAAGCTGCTCTTCAAAAACAACAATCTCAAAATGCAGATATTTGTATAGCTATTACTCCTGCAAGCAGAAGTCCGTATTTTAATATGGTTAAGAAATCACCTGAAGGTTTTATAAAGCTTGTTAATGAGCCCGAAGGTGAAGTAACTCGTCGACAAGATGCGCCAAAAGTCTACGATATTACTACGGTTGTCTATGTATCTACGCCTGAATTCATTTTGAATAATTTTGGACTATTCTCGGGTAAAGTCGCTAGTATTGAGGTTCCAAAATCTAGATCGGTTGATATAGATGATATCTACGATTTTAAGTTAGCCGAATCTATATTGATTGGTGATATATAAATGAAAGAATTATTATTGAATAAAAAAGTATTAATTGCCGGTGCTGGCGGATTGCTTGGTAGTCACTTAGTGGTTAAGTTGATTGAACAAGGTGCTTCTGTAATTGCAGCTGATATCGATATTGATAAAACAAAAGCTTTACTTGTTGATCTAGGAATAGATTCAAATTTTACATCTATAGCATTTGAAAAACTAGATATAACTTCTGAAGAAGCTGTTAGATCATTTTTTAGGAATGATATAAAAATTGACGGTGCAGTTAATTGTACGTATCCAAGAAATAAATCTTATGGTTCACATTTTTTTGATGTTACATTAGATAGTTTCAACGATAATTTAGCCTTACATTTAGGTAGTGCATTTATATTTTCACAGCAGTGTGCTGCATATTACCTTAAGAATAAGGCATCGTTTTCTTTGGTTAATATTTCATCAATATACGGTGTGGTAGCACCTAACTTTAATATATATGAAAACACAGCAATGACGATGCCGGTTGAATATTCGGCAATTAAATCGGCATTGCTACATTTAAACAAATACATCGTGAAGTATGTAAATGAAAGTGATTTTCGTATTAATTCAGTTAGCCCTGGAGGAATTTTTGATCATCAGCCAGAAGCTTTTTTAAAAGCTTACAAAAAAGAAACCCATGGCAAAGGGATGTTAAATGTTCAAAGTATTTTGGGGGCAATAGTATTTCTATTGTCAGACCACTCAGAATACACCGTTGGCCAAAATATCATAGTTGATGATGGTTTTAGTTTGTAGTTGTTGATAGTGAAGGATTTTTTATAAGGTTTTGATATTCTTTATTTTCTGAAATTAGCTTGCAGTTTAAATTATTCAAATTTAGCATTGATAATACTTGTTATATTTGAATTCTTCAAAATAAATTTAACTGTCGTAAATATTGCATATTAGTGGTTAGAGGAGGCGTGACTGTTTGTCTGTTATTATAAAAAACTTGTTGACTCTGATTGGGTTGATTGCTAGTTATATAGCCTATAATTTTGGCTTTGATGCCTTTTATCTATTCGCTATTTTGTATGTTTTTGTACTCTTTCTGCACTTTCCGCGTTATTTGTTGAGTCCCACCGCAGTAGTTTTTGCATATTATGGAATTTGGTTTTTGATTGCACCATTCTTTGCATCTGGTTATTCGGGCGAGGTTTTACACGGTACTGACTATCAGGTTGCTTTTCTATTAATAATGCCTGTGTTCGTGACTTGTATTGTCGCTCTTACAGCTGCTTCTAGTCTAAAAATTACTTATTTACCTAGCAATAAAGTAATGAGTTTAGGGTTAGCGTTTAAGGTGTTAGGTGTTACTTATGTATTTTGCACGTTAATGTTGATTTTGATAGTTATTAACAGTGGTGGCTTTAGCTATTGGATGAAATCACCCGGTGATGCATTTCTCAATCGAAGTGGGACTGGTGTATTTGTTATATTGAGTCACTTTTCAGGTTTCATTCTTTCTGTTTTAAGTGGGTATGTTGCTTATAACTATAAAAAATATAGTGTTCTTTTTACGTTCTTGTTTTGGCTTGTGGTAACATCTCCCGTTCATGGAAGCAAGTTTCAAATTGGTTTGTTTTTTATACTGGCAGTATCGCCTTGGTTGATTTTTGCTAAGGTTATCAGCATTAGAGCAATTTTGTTTTCTATTTTTATGGTTTTTTTGTTTGTTTATGGGATGATATTAAGAACTGAGGGAGCTGTTAATTTTGAACGAGTTCTTTCATATCTGAATTATTTTTCTACGCTTCATAATCTCGCTTTACTGGTTAGGGATTTTGAGCCTTCTTTTATGCAAACTTGGTTTCTTCCCTTTAATAAGTTTTTAACACCATTCGGTCTTACTGGAGGTGTTCAGTATTATGATATGAACCATTATTTAACAGATATTTACTATCCTGATGCTTGGTTAATAAGGGCAACTGAACAGTGGCCAGTTGAGGCTGATCTTTATCTTAATTTTTATTTTGTGTTTGGTTTGCCTGTGCTATTTCTTTATTTCTATTTTGTGGGGGGGGTGTATCGCATGGCTATCGAATCGAGAGCACTTGGCTATCTGATTTGTTCTGTTATGCTCTCTTTGTATATAGTTTCTCATTTGCGAGGTAGCTTATATAATCATACTGATTTTTATCTTTACCCTATGATATTTACACTCTTTTTTATCTTTAGAAGGTACAGGTTTTGATTGACTATAAGCACTTTGTATCTGATGTTTATTTGGCGGAATCTGAAATTCAAAATTTTTTCTATAAGAAGAAAAAAAAACAAGCTAATAATTTTGGTTATATTCCAAATCTTTATGCTTATGAGTGGGTTATAAGTAGTTCATTATTTAACATTATATTATTTATATTGAAGATCATGTGGCCGATTGTTTTGATTCTCTTTAATGTAATAACCCTCGTTATATATATTGTTAAGAAAATTAGGTTGGCATGTGTTAGGGAGAAAGGGGAAATAAACGACTCTATTTTGTTTGCTTCTTCTGATGCTGCTGTAAAGCTCTATGATAAAGCTGTCGTTGATGAATGCACCATTGTTTTTAGGCCTGGCAGAATGGATTGTAATGAAAAAGAAATGCAATCTTCTTTTGATGCTCTTCAAATAATAGGTTTTTATTGCCTTTTTTGCGTCCTCTTGAAAGCTACGTATATTTCATTATTTTTAGGCTATAATTCCAAATATTCAGAATATCGGTTTTTAAGTTTTTATGTTTTTGAGTTGTTAGTGGTATCTGAATCATTAAAAGCTTTGAATTCAGCCTCGCTGAAAAAGCAACTGTTTGTGACAGATCATTATGATCGGTGGGCTCTAATGGCTGACTACCTTAGAGAAGTTAGTTATTCTAAACTTACAATTATACAGCATGGGGTTCTAGCAGTAGGTGAAACTAGCTTTGATGTTCTCATTCCAAAAAAACTTTCTGGTGTTGATAGTCTTTATTTTTTTGATGAGTTATCAAAAGCTGTTTTCATAGAAAAAATATTTTCACCTTCACTCAACCCTAGGTTTGTTAATTTTAACAATGGACTTGAATTGACTGCATTAGATGTTGATTGTCCATCTATTTTAATTGTAGGTTGCCCTGTTTCTTTCGATTTTCATTTGGCTTTAAGTGATTATATAAACTTAAATATTGACGAGATTAAGATTTTTTATAAGCCTCATCCCACTTCTATTGGCTATGGAAGGTCCAAAAATAAGCATTGGGTGTGGGTTGATGATGTCGATTATTTCCCTGAAGTAGATTTAGTTATTTCGTACCCGTCAAGTTTGGCGACACAGTATCAGAGTAAAGAAATACCTGTTTTTATACATGAAATAGACGAGACAGGCTCTGCTGTGTATGCGGCATATTCCCATATTTATTCATATTTAGAGAGTGTTTTATGAGTCATCGAATCTGTAATGTTTGTATTATGGATAGTTCAGACCCTAATATTACCTTCAATGAAGAAGGGGGGTGTAATTATTGTAATAATTTTGAATTGACTATTCAGCCCAATTGGGATACTGGAAACGCTGGAGCTATTCAGCTTAAGCATTTGGCCAACACCATTCGCAAAGACTCCAATGGTAACGATTTCGATTGTATTATTGGTTTGTCTGGTGGTCTGGATAGTTCTTATGCAGCCCATATAGCTGTGAAAAAAATGGGCTTGAAGCCACTTTTGTTTCATGTTGATGCCGGCTGGAATACTGATCAGGCTGTTGGAAATATTGAGAAGTTAGTTGATGGTCTCGGGCTAGATTTATATACAGAAGTTGTTAACTGGGAAGAGATGAAACGCCTTCAAACAGCGTTCTTACGCTCCGGCATTCCAGATCAAGATCTTGTTCAAGATGCTTCATTTTTTTCCGGCTTGTATCAATTTGCACGTAAGCATGGCATCAAGCATATTATAACGGGTTCTAATTTCTCAACCGAGTGTTGCCGTGAGCCAGAAGAGTGGGGCGGATATCTAGGAATTGATAAAAGGTTGTTTGGTGATATCTGGAAAAAATTTGGGGAGGGAGAGCTGAAAACTTTCCCACTTACTGATATTTTGGTCTACAAATTGTGGTACCAAAAAATTCTGGGCATGAAAGTACATCACCCTCTTAATCTTGTTCCTTTTGGCAAGAAAGATGCTGAAGATGAATTAGAACAGCTGTACGGTTGGAAACGATTTAAGCATAAGCACCATGAATCTCGATTCACCCGTTTTTATGAAGATTACTGGTTGCCGCGCCGTTTTGGCTTTGAAAAACGACGCGCTCATTTCTCAAGCCTGATTATGACTGGGCAAATGACTCGCGATGAAGCGCTGGACAGAATCTCACGACCAGAAATGGATGAGCACTTTCTAGAGCAGGAGTTTGAATATGTGGCGCATAAACTTGGATTGACGGTCGATGAGCTTCAGCAATTGTTTGATAGCCCTAAAAAAACGTATCGTGATTATAAGAATAAGCGCTGGATGATCGGGCTAGGTGCCAATATATTACGTTGGACGGGACTAGAGAAGAGGTATTTCCGTTGATACGTATCATTGATTATGGAGTTGGTAATATCCAAGCTTTTTTGACTTTATTTAAGCGACAAGGAATTGCTGCTTCAAGAGCGAGTACGCCAGAAGAGTTACAAGATGCTACTCGTTTAATTCTACCGGGTGTTGGGCATTTCGATCATGCTATGCAGCGCTTGAATGATTCTGGTTTGCGGCCAGAGTTAGAGCGTTTAGTTCAGAAGGAAGCAATCCCTATTATCGGTATTTGTGTGGGTATGCAAATGCTTTCTAATGGTTCTGATGAGGGTGGGTTACCAGGTTTAGGTTGGATTCCTGGAAAGGTACGATCACTGGCAGAAAACACTTTAGCTCCAGACCTGCCTATGCCGCATATGGGTTGGAATACTTTAAACACTAAACCAACTTCACGTTTGTTCAAGACAGGCTTTGATGATGAGCCCCAGTTTTACTTTTTGCATTCATTTTATTTTGATGCTGATGATAAAAATGATGTCGCTGCATCGGCTTTTTACGGGTTAGATTTTGATGCGGTTGTTTCTTGTGGGCATATACATGGCATTCAATGCCATCCAGAAAAAAGTCATCACTGGGGTGCTCAGCTCCTTAAAAACTTTGCGGAGTTCGGTTAATGTTACGTGCACGAATAATACCTTGCTTGCTGGTGCATGAAGGTGGTTTGGTTAAAACTCAGAACTTCAAAGATGCCAAGTATGTTGGTGATCCTATAAATGCAGTAAAAATTTTTAATGAGAAAGAAGCAGATGAGTTGATGGTATTAGATATCGATGCTTCAGTTAACGGGATCGAACCAAATTTTAAACTTATTGAAAAGTTGGCTGCGGAGTGTCGCATGCCGCTTTGCTATGGCGGAGGTGTTACTCATGCAGACCAGGCCGCTAGAATTGTTGATATGGGGGTTGAAAAGGTTGCTGTAAGTTCTGCAGCAATTGAAAACCCCGAGCTACTGAGCGATATGGCAGCTGCAGTTGGTACACAGTCCGTAGTCGTAGTTCTTGATGTTAGAAAGAAAAAAGGCTTGTTTTCTAAAGGGTATGAAGTTTGTACACATAATGCTACTAGGGCTATTAAAGAAGACCCTGTTACGCTGGCACGTAGACTCCAGGAAGCAGGTGCTGGTGAAGTTGTAATTAATTTTATCGATCATGATGGAATGATGCAGGGTTATGATATTGATTATGCTAGTGAATTTAAACGTGAGCTAACGGTACCTGTTACATTTCTAGGTGGTGCAGGGAACTTAGATCATCTTAGCCAGTTGATTCGGCGTTTAGGAGTTGTTGGTGCAGCAGCAGGAAGTCTATTTGTATTTAAGGGTAAGTATAGAGCAGTACTTATCAACTACCCATCGCCCATACAAAAGCTAGCACTTTGCCGTGATGCTATGGAAAATTAAAAGTTAAGGTAAGATATGTTTAAAAATAAAGTTTTATTGATTACTGGAGGTACAGGCTCCTTCGGTAACGCTGTACTTAAAGGCTTTTTAGATTCAGATATTGCAGAAATCCGAATTTTCTCTCGTGATGAGAAGAAGCAAGATGATATGCGTAAGCGTTTCTCTAATCCAAAGCTTAAGTTTTATATCGGTGATGTACGTGATTATCAAAGTATTTTAAATGCTACGCGTGGTGTTGACTATATTTTCCATGCGGCGGCTTTGAAGCAAGTTCCTTCGTGTGAATTCCACCCAATGGAAGCGGTTAAAACCAACGTATTGGGGACAGAAAACGTACTTGAAGCAGCTATTCAAAATGAAGTGAAGCGTGTTGTTTGTTTAAGTACGGATAAAGCAGTTTATCCTATTAATGCGATGGGTATTTCTAAAGCCATGATGGAAAAAGTTATGGTGGCGAAGTCTCGTAATGTTGATGAAAGCAAAACCGTTATATGCGGTACTCGCTACGGTAATGTGATGGCTTCTCGTGGTTCTGTAATTCCTTTATTTGTTGAGCAAATACGTGCAGATAAGCCATTAACCATTACAGATCCCAATATGACTCGCTTCATGATGACGCTAGCCGATGCGGTTGATCTTGTACTGTATGCTTTTGAGCATGGTAACAATGGTGATTTGTTTGTTCAGAAAGCACCTGGCGCAACCGTCGAAGTTTTGGCTAAGGCGTTAACGCAAATCGTTGGAAAGCCAGATCACGAAATCAATATTATTGGTACTCGTCATGGCGAAAAACTCTATGAAGCATTGTTAAGTCGCGAAGAAATGATCTGTGCAGAAGACTTAGGCGATTACTATCGTGTTCCACCCGATCTACGTGACCTTAACTATGGCAAGTATGTTGATCAAGGTGAAGAAGAGCTTTCTGTAACTGAAGATTATAACTCGCATAATACTCAGCGTTTAGATGTTGAAGGTATGAAGGAGCTACTAATGAAGTTGACCTTTATGCCTGCGATTGCGCGTGGTGAAAATATCGCGGCTGAGGAATAATTATGAAAGTTCTTATTACCGGTGCTAATGGCTTTGTAGGTAAAAACCTGCAACTTCATTTATCAGAGCGTTCTGATGTAGAAGTTAGTTGCTTTACACGTGAGCATAATGAGTCTGACCTGTTAGGTTTAGTTGCTGATGTCGATATCGTATTTCACCTAGCGGGTATCAACCGTCCTGAAGATCCTGCTGAATTTAAGCAAGGTAATGCCGACTTAACACAATCTTTGTGTAAGGCACTTCAAGCAGCTAATAAAAAAATTCCTGTTGTGTACAGCTCTTCTATTCAAGCTGCAGCTGAAAATCCTTATGGTGATAGTAAGCGTGCTGCCGAAGATGAATTATTAGTTCATGCCAAAAAGAATGGCTCGCCCGTTTATATTTATCGTTTACCTAATGTATTTGGTAAGTGGGCACGACCAAACTATAACTCTGCTGTTGCGACTTTTTGCCACAATATTTCGCAGGGTTTGCCAATTCAAATTAACGATCCCTCTGCGCAAATCAATCTTGTTTATATTGATGATGTGATTGCTTCTTTCTTAAAAGTAATGGATGGCCAATTGGCAGCTTTAGATCTCGTCAACGATGTTTTTGTAGAAATAGAGCAGCAATACCAAATTAGTGTTGGTGATTTGGCTGATCAGATTCAGGCGTTTAAAGATAGCCGCGACACATTAATTTCTGAAAATGTTGGTTCCGGCTTAGTTAGAGCATTGTATTCAACTTACGTCAGTTACCTAGTGCCTAAGCAGTTTAGCTATCAAGTTCCCAAGTATGGTGACGAACGCGGTGTGTTTGTTGAAATGCTTAAAACTAAAGACGCTGGTCAGTTCTCTTTCTTTACTGCACACCCTGGTATTACCCGTGGTGGTCATTACCATCACTCGAAAACTGAAAAATTCTTGGTTATTAAAGGCAAGGCTTGCTTCCGCTTCCGCCACATGATGACGGGGGAATTTTATGAGTTGCATACTAGCGGTGAGCAACCTGAAATTGTTGAGACTGTAACGGGTTGGACACACGATATTACCAACGTAGGTGATGATGAGATGGTCGTTATGTTATGGGCCAATGAAATCTTTGATCGCGAAAACCCAGATACTTACGCCAACCCCGTTGGTACAGAAGCTTAAGAGTTACGGACACTATTTTACGGATACAGTTTTATGTCTATTAAGAAAATGAAGGTTGCTACGGTTGTAGGAACACGCCCTGAAATTATTCGTTTAGCACGGGTAATGGCAAAGTTAGATGAACATTGTGAGCATATATTAATTCATACTGGTCAAAACTATGACTTTGAATTAAATGAAATATTTTTCCAAGATTTAGGCATTCGTAAGCCGGATTATTTTTTAAATGCTGCCGGTGCTAGTGGTGCTGAGACGATCGGTAATGTCATTATTGCCGTTGATAAAGTATTAGCAGACGTTAAACCAGATGCCTTGTTGGTTTTAGGTGATACCAATAGCTGTATGGCGGTTATTCCTGCCAAACGACGCAAGATTCCAACTTTCCACATGGAAGCCGGTAATCGCTGTTTTGATATGCGTGTTCCAGAAGAAATTAACCGTAGGATTGTCGATCATACGGCTGATATTAATTTAACCTACAGCACGATTGCTCGCGATTACTTACTTCGTGAAGGTTTGTCTCCAGATAGGGTTATTAAGACCGGCAGCCCGATGTTTGAAGTATTGAGCTATTACCGTGAAGGTATTGATAATTCAGACGTACTTGAAACGTTAGGACTGGAAGCGGGTAAATTCTTTATTGTGAGTGCTCACCGTGAAGAAAATATTGATTCAGACAAAAACTTCTACAAGCTGGTTGATGTGTTGAATACTGTAGCCGAAAGCTATGGCTACCCAGTGATTGTTTCTACACATCCAAGAACGCAAAAGCGTGTTGATGCGATGGGCATTAAGTTCCATGAAAATGTACGTTTGTTAAAGCCGCTTGGTTTTAAGGACTACAACAAACTTCAGCTTTCTTCTAAGGCTGCTTTATCAGACAGTGGCACGATTAACGAAGAATCTTCAATCTTAAACTTCCCTGCACTTAACCTACGTGAAGCTCATGAGCGCCCAGAAGGCATGGAAGAAGCCTCAGTAATGATGGTTGGTTTAGAATCTGACCGCGTTATGCAGGCGCTACAAGTATTAGAGAGCCAGTTAAGCGGGGAGGAGCGTAGCTTAAGATTGGTTGCTGATTACAGCATGCCTAATGTTTCCGATAAGGTTGTCCGTATTGTGCATAGTTATCGTGATTATGTAATGCGTACGGTTTGGAAGCAGTATTAATGGCCGAGAAAAAAGAAAAAGTTGCGATTATTAATCGCAGTTTTTGGCCAATATACCCCGTAATTGGTGAAGCATTGCTTAGGTTTTCGGAACGTGAATCTAAGCATTCGGATGTAAGTGTTATCATGCAAGACCATTCTGGTATTAGGTCTCAGCTTTTGCAACATAATCGAGGAGAGGGGGTTGACTTCTTTCCTTGTAAAGCTTGGTCGGTCTCAGGAAGTGGTATTCTGCGACGTATTTTAGATGCTGTTTTTTTTATGGTATGGGTATTTTTAGTATTAATCTGGAAAAGGCCCACTAAAGTTTATGTATCTACCGATCCGCCAGTTTTAGTACCCTTTATAGTAATGGTTTACTGCAAGCTATTCTCATCTAGGTATGTGTATCATCTTCAAGATATTCACCCAGAAGCGGCGAATGTTGTTATCCCTGTGAATCCATTTGTTTTTAAAGTACTTCAAAAAATAGATTCTTTGGTTATGCGTAATGCTGACCTTCTAATTACAATTACCGATGAAATGGCTACAGAAATAAAGAATAGATCTGGAACTGCTGTTCCTATTGCTCTTTTACCGAATCCCTCTGTATCGTTTGATGATTTTAAACAGCCTTTAGAAAAAATTAAAGGTTTTACATTTTGTGGTAACGCAGGGCGTCTGCAAAGAATTCCACTTTTAATATCTTCAATAGATGCATACTGTAAACGAGGAGGCTGTTTACCTTTTGTTTTTGCAGGTGCAGGTGTTCATGCTGAAGATTTAAGGCAGTTAGCAGATAGATACTCAAATGTAGATTACAGGGGATTGGTTACACCAGCTGAAGCTGCTAGCTTGAATTCAGAATATCAGTGGGCTTTATTGCCTATTGAGGATGAGGTTACGCGATATGCATTTCCCAGCAAGTCTTCTTCTTATGTATTTTCTGGTGCCTTTATAGCAGCTATCTGTGGCAAGTGTACGAGTGTTGCTGGGTGGGTCTCTCTTAATAAATTAGGGACTGTTGTAGAACCTAATGAAAAGTCTTTATGTGCATTTTTTGCAGATGTCGAAAATAATCAAGTTGATTATCAAAGTTTTGATGTAAGCCGAGCAAACCTCAAAAAGGCATTAAGTTTTGAGGTTTTTGTTAATGAATTATCATCATTGGTATGTCCAAAAGAGGTTGCTAATGAAAAATAAAATTCTTTTGAGTGGTTCTAGTGGCTTTTTGGGATCAGCTGTTCTACAGCGACTAAAAGATCAAAACCTTGTATTAATTGGTCGAAACAATACTGGAAAATCTAATTTTTTCTTCAAAGAATTAACTAGTAATGAACTCTATAATGACTGTTTGACTGATGTTGAAGTCGTTATTCATTGTGCAGCTCGTGCTCATATAATGAATGAGGAAGTTGCTGATCCATTATCGGAGTATCGTCGAGTTAATGTTGATGGTACTCTGAACTTAGCTCAGCAAGCTGCTGATGCTGGAGTTAAGCGCTTTGTTTATATTAGTTCTATTAAGGTTAATGGTGAATCTACATCTGGTAGCGTTCCTTTTACAGAAAAGGATACCGCTAAACCACTAGACCCTTACGGTGTTTCTAAGTATGAAGCAGAAGAAGGGCTTAAGAAAATAGCAGCAGATACAGGGATGGAGGTTGTTATTATTCGACCTCCACTCGTATATGGTGCTGGTGTTAAAGCAAATTTTTTAAATCTTTTGAAATTATCAAATACCGGTTTGCCACTCCCATTTGGTTTAGTCAATAACAAACGCAGTATGGTTTATGTAGAAAACTTGGTTGATTTTATCGTTAAGTGTATTGACCATCCTGCTGCTGCAAATCAGACGTTTCTTATTTCAGATAATGACGATTTATCACTAAATGGCTTACTCAAAATAATTCGTAGCAGTATGAATAAGCCTACAAGACTGATACCTGTTCCTGTGTTTTTGTTTAAATTAGCGGGATTAATATTCAGAAAACAAGATGTGGTGGATAGGCTTGTTGGTGATTTACAGGTCGATTCTAGCAAAGCTATGTCGTTATTAGATTGGAATCCTCCTTATACGGTTGAGCAAGGTATTCAAGCGACAGTCGATTCATTTTTAGAAAATAAAAAACAGGATAAAAAATAAATGTTGCGTGTCTTTGACTTTGTATTTTCATTGCTAGGCTTAGTGTTTGGCTCACCGGTATTGTTAATTATTTATATTATTGGATTATTTGATACAGGCTCTCCTGTGTTCAAGCAGGTGCGTGTAGGGCGCAATAAAAAACCTTTTACTCTTGTTAAGTTCAGAACCATGTCAGTTGATACTGCTTCTGTTGCCAGTCACTTAGCCAGTACAGCGTCTATTACTAAAATGGGTGGCTTTTTACGAAAAACGAAACTGGATGAACTGCCTCAGCTTTGGAATGTTTTAAAAGGTGAGATGAGCTTGGTTGGTCCTCGCCCAGGTTTGTATAATCAAGCAGAGCTAACGGCTGCGCGTGAAAGCGAAGGTGTTTTTGATGTTCGCCCAGGTATTACAGGTTTGGCGCAAGTAAATGACATTGATATGTCGACTCCTGAGTTATTAGCCAAGACTGATGCAAAGATGATAAGAAGTATGACATTAAGAAATTATTTTAAATATATATTCCAAACTGTTTTAGGCGCTGGTTCTGGTGATAGGGTTAGCTGAGATAGTTTGTTAGGTTTTAATTTAAAAAATGGCGCTATTGAGCGCCATTTTTTATTGTCTGATTTAATACCCAGTCCGGTATGTCGCCTTGCTTATTGAATGCGGCGGGTGCTTCTAGTAGTAGTTCAATAACCTCTTCAACTTTAAACTCATGGCATGCTTGATCTAACCGATTCAGCAAGTTATGCGTTTCTGGCCAGCTGAGGTGAACCTCATTCGCAGTCATGATCCTTGGGTGGCTAGTGCCTTCTACATTATCTCCTACGAGTAATTCTTCATAGAGTTTCTCTCCGGGACGAAGCCCAGAGTATTCAATGGCAATGTCCCCGTTTGGATCTTGTTCGTGTTTCTCACTGAGGCCCGATAGGTGAATCATTTTACGAGCCAGAGACGTGATCTTTACGGGTTCTCCCATGTCCAGTACAAATACATCTCCGCCTTTGCCCATTGAACCTGCTTGTATAACCAATTGAGCGGCTTCAGGTATCGTCATGAAATAGCGGATAATGTCTGGGTGGGTAACTGTTATTGGGCCGCCACTTTGTATTTGTCGGTGAAATAAAGGTACTACAGAGCCGGAACTGCCGAGTACGTTACCAAAACGAACCATTGTGAAGCGTGTATCTGTTTGGCGCTTGGCTAGGGCTTGCAATACAAGTTCAGCGACACGTTTTGAGGTTCCCATTACATTGGTAGGGCGTACGGCCTTATCGGTGCTGATTAAAACAAAGTTCTTAACCTGAGCTGTAATGGCAGCTTCTGCACAATACCAAGTGCCGAATACATTGTTGCGGACACCTTCAACCACATTATGCTCAACCATAGGAACATGCTTATAGGCAGCAGCGTGGTAAACGGTTTCAACTTGAAAAGTTTCAAAGACTGTCTTTAAGCGGTTTTCTTTTTGTACAGAGCCTAGAATTGAAATGATTTCGAGCTCAAGCCCTTGTTTTTCTTTTAGCTGGTTAAGCTCTTGCTCTATGGTGTAAAGGCTAAATTCATTGAGTTCAATTAAGATAAGTTTTGTTGGTTTTTGCAGAACCACTTGTCTGCAAAGCTCAGATCCAATTGATCCGCCTGCTCCGGTTATTGCTACGACTTTATCGGTAATGCATTGCTGTATTAATTCACTTTGAGGCGGGACAGGGTCGCGACCAAGAAGGTCTTCAATATCTACCTTTTTGACTTCTTCAATCTTTGCTTTGCCACTGACGATGTCATTAACAGACGGTGTTGTTAATACTTCAATTTTTTTACTGGCTAATTGCTCGAGTAGGCGTTTGCGGGTTGAGTTAGATGCGCTGCCTAGAGCTAGCAGCACCTTTTTTCTCTGGCCACTTTCAAGAAGGCTATCCAGCTCTGATGAAGGAAAAACCTTTAAACCATGAATGATTGTTTTCTGTTTTCTTTTATTGTCATCAATAAAGGCGCAAGGGCGGTATGTGTCGCTGTTCATCAATGAGTTTGCAAGCGCTATACCTTGATGTCCTGCGCCATAAATGAGCACTGGTTCAGTACCGTTTTTAGAAAGTTGGCTTACGATGGCTCGAATAAATAGGCGGGGTGCGCCGATAAATATTAATAAGCTAAATAAATAGATTATGATGGTTGAACGCGGAATCTCTGCTTGCAGTAAGAATGAACTTGTTGCAAAGGTTAGGGCCGAAAGCCCGCTGCCAATAAGTAAGCTGACAAATGCTTTTTCAGCCATAAAGCGCACGACTGCACGATAGAGGCCAATTCGGATGAAAATAAAAACTGAGGCAATGGTTGTAACTAATATGCTTAAGATTAAGTCTTTTGGGAATTCCGGGAGTAAGGTATCTAAGCGCAGAGCAAGTGCTAAGTATACCGATAATGGAATCGCTAAAATATCATAGATAACAGAAATTATACGTTTGCTAGTGCGGGGTGCATTAAGAATATAGCTGATCATTGCCCTTCCTTCGGCTACTGCTTGAAAGCAATTTT
>TARA_B110001454_G_C12723218_1_pt1 | contig 26687 bp, 31 predicted proteins | sample TARA_B110001454 | Tara Oceans TARA_B110001454 (sample SAMEA4397004) | marine metagenome | biome: Polar Biome; feature: [MES] marine water layer (ENVO:01000295) within the mesopelagic zone...; material: water (ENVO:00002006), including particulate matter (ENVO:01000060) such as...... | reverse complement strand
TTGACGATATTTTACTTGGCCTTAGCCGCAGGCTAAGGGGCCAGTTCAAAAACAGAATAGCCGGGGCACAAGGCACCCCGACTAAGATTAAGATAATTTAAATTAACGAACCACAGTACCTTTCGGTGCTTCTGGTGAAACGGAAGTTCCTGGTTCCTGCACTCCAGCAGGTTGCGACGGTAACATTTTAATAGTTTGATCCGCGTTTACGCCTTCATTACTAATGGTATCCGTCTGTGGTGAAATCACTGTGCTGTCTGGCGAACTCATCATTGAGTTTGTCGGGGTAGAATCCATCGCGGGCGCTTTATCCATGGCGGCTGGAGTTCTTTCCACAGGAGTTGTTACTGGCGCATTCACTTGATCCGCTGGAGTAACGACACTTTCCGTTTTATTTGTACTGAACGCAAAAATTAAGAGTACGGCTAACGCCGCAGCAATGGCCCAGTAAATCCATTTGTTGTATTCTTTTGGTGTCACATCGGGGGTTGTTTGTCCCATTGTTGTAGTTGCCATAGCACATCCTTTCGAGTTGTGGGTTATTAGGATTCACATGCAGATAGATTTGCAAGATTAGGGCTACTTGCTATATGGCATGTATGACCTGTGTAGATTGATAGATTGCATTTCAGTGTAACCGAATATTTATAGATGCGATTGAGTGGGTCAAATCTCAGCAGGTCGTGCACCGAGATGACCCACTTGTTTTTGGTAATAACTTCGTGCTTGTCAGATTTAAGAACATCCAGAAATGACTCAAACTGTTTTAGCACCAGGTAGAATGGGCATCGGGGCTGCAATGGATTTACGCCTTAACCCCCAACTTGCCGAGGTAAAACATTTGTGACTTATAAAGGTTGGTCTATTTTCACTATTGCCATGATGATTATTCCATTGAGGTCTTATTCATTGGGATTCGCTGATATTGTGGATCAAACCGCTGTAGGTCCTATGCTAAAATATAAACCTAAGCACGAGTACACACCGGCATTAGGGATCGGTCAGCGTATCACTGGTTTAGAAATTAACGGCACTGGTTCGATGACTACGACGAATCGAAATAGTTATTTGATTGGATTAGATGTCGATGGCAGTAGTTCAACGATCAGTGTTCCATTCCGAGATCCTAAAAGTTCCACGGATAGCCGAGTCGATTCTAAGTTAATCTACGCCGGTGTTAGTTTAGTGATTAATCCAAATATTCGTTTTGATGCGAACTATGATTATACGAAGGGATTCTTGATCGAGGACAGCACGCCAGATAGAAACCCGTTGTATACATTTCCTAAATTAAGCTACGAGAAAATCGATTTCTCGTTGAGCTATCTAACTAACCCAAAACATACATCGTTTTTGTTTTCGCCGATTTTATTCCGCCGTTCTGAAAGTTCAACATCATGGATTATTAGCGCGAATTTGACTCGTTACCATATTGCCAATATTGATTCGATTCAACAGTATGATCTATTTAGAAAAGATTCAGATTTAACATTCTCGTCTATTTACACATTCACCCCAGGGATTGCCTATAGTTCGAACTATTTCTACCAGCACTTCTTTATGGGCGGAGTTCTAGGTATAGCTTATGATTTTAACTACCTTGAAAAAAATTATCAGAACAAGGTGACTGCGGGCGAACAACAAACGACGGCTTCAGCAATTATTAATTTAGCATGCGGTTACACATGGAATCAGCTGACAACGGGTGTTTATATTACATCTCGAAGTTGGTATGTGGATATCGATAAAAACCATATACAAAACAGTCACGGTAAGTCGGGTTGGTATTTTTCTTATATGTTCTAGATCTGGCTGAAAAAAATCACTGTAGGCGTGTTTTTGTTCAGCTCAGTAACTCCGCATTCTTCAGTCATGCGAGTTTGATTGTTTTAATAAACAATTCGATGCGGTCTTTTAAATCGTCCGCAGTTAGCAGATTTAATTCTAGTGCAATTCCGTTATGAAACGACATGATCATACTAGCAACAGTTTCTGGATTGCTCTTTGTGTTGCCTTTTAAGTTTTTAACTAAGGCCTCTCTTAGGTTATCCATGTGGTTTGTTAATGCTTGTCGTGCGGGGGTTGGTAGAATTTTAGATTCGCGGATAGAATTTGTGGCAAAACAGCCTTTGTTGCCTTGGCAGGTTAGGGGGAGCATTAGGAACTTTTCGATGTTCGCCCAGCCTGGAGGCTCGGTGTTGAAGATGTCGCGAACATCTGTTCGTCCTAAATATTGTTTTAGGGCGCAGGCGTACAGATCATCTTTGTCTTTGAACTCAGAATACAGGCCTGATTTGTTTACTCCCGTAATCTTTTCAAGGTCTTGGACGGACGTTTCCGCAAAACCCTTCTTCCAAAATAGGCTTAATGCTTTATCTAATACATCTTCACGTTCGAAGTTCTTTTTCCGGCCCATAGGACGAGTGTACCATAAAAAACCGAACGGTTCAATATTTTATTTGCAAAACTTCAATAGTTTGCTATTTTGAACTGAACGGTTCAAAATAAAAGGAGAATCAAAATGAGAAAAATCGAAAACAAAATCGCACTAGTGACGGGTGGTAATTCAGGAATTGGTTTAGCTACCGCTCAACTCTTCAAGGAAGAGGGTGCTAAAGTGATTATAACGGCTCGCTCTAAGGCGACCTTTGAAAAAGCTCAAAAGGAACTGGGCGACCAATTTGACATTGTACAAACGGACGTAAGTCAGCTGACTGATCTAGATCGTTTGTATAACCATATTAAAACTAAGTACGGTAAGTTAGACATCCTGTTTGCAAATGCGGGGATCGCTAATTTCAGACCAACATCAGATGTAGATGCTGCTCACTTTGATGCTCAGTTTAATACGAATGTTAAGGGTTTGTATTTCACAGTTGCGAAAGCTCTTCCTCTTTTGAACGACGGTAGTTCTGTGATTTTAAATGCTTCTGTAGCAGCTCAAAAGGGTATTCCGGGTTCATCGGTGTACTCAGCGACTAAGGCAGCCGTGCGCAGCTTCGCTAGAAGTTGGACCGCTGAAATTCCGGCCAGCCGCGCGCGCTTTAATGTCTTGTCCCCAGGGCCTATCGAAACACCTATCTTTGACAAGATGGGAATGTCTACTGAACAGGTTGATGCGTTCTCTAGCGGAATCAAAGCCACGATTCCAGCGCGTCGCTTTGGGAAACCGCGTGAAATGGCCACCGTGGCCCTTTTTCTGGCAAGCTCTGATTCTAGCTTCCTACATGGCGCTGATATTTTAGCGGACGGCGGACTAGGACAGATCTAATTTTCTACAAGTCTCTTCGGGCGGCCCCTTACGCTCCTTCTGCCGCCTGTCTCTTGGCCCTTCATCGTCCGGTGAAGGGCCTTCTTTTTCTTCAAAAAAACTCCACACCGGGCCTCGCAGATTGGATCGCTCGGTGAGCTGATTTTGAATACGCTACAGCTTTTAAAAATTCTTTTTGTAAAATCTAGAGATCGAGTTTTCTAGATAACCACTGATCTAGGTCCTTAACTTGGTGAAAAAATAGGTCAGTTCCGGCCTGTATCAGTGGGTTTTTCGTTGCGTGCGGGTCCCATAACGCCGAGGCAGAAATGGCTCCAATGTTTTTAGCGCCATGCACATCGGAGGGACTATCACCGATGACGATGGCTTTGTTTTTTGCGACTTTTTTCCAGTCAAACTTCAGACTCTGGGCGTGGGGTTTTGAATCAACTTCGTTCGCAAAGCTTAGAGTGGTAAAGAAATGCTCGATGCTGTGTTCTTTTAAAATTTTTCGTGCCGAAAACTCATCACGTGCGGTCCATAAATGTAGACGAGCATTTTTTTCATACAGGCGATGAAGCAGTTTCAAAATATCTTCGAATAATTCATACGAGAATTGCGAAGAAACTGTGCCCCAGGATTCTATCGCTTTTTGTTTTCGCTTTGAACACACTACCCCAAAAGCTTCAAATAGTTTTGAAAACTCAGTGTGGAATTTGCTTTTTGATTCTTCATGTGAAATTTCGCGTTCCGTGGCGGCGCTAAAAACGATTCGGTTAATTTCGTATATATTTTCGCGGGACTGAATAATAGTTCCATCAAAATCAAAGATAATATCTGTTAAATCTGCATTTTCGATTTCAATGACTCGATTCAGTGGTTGATGGTGAAATTTGACTTGCTTGGTTCCGATTTTTAAAATCAATTCAGGATTTAGAATTGGATTGCCCGACACTTTAAAATCTAAATTAGGGTGTAGAGTCGAAAAACTTTCGAAACTTTCATTTAGAACAAATTCAGCGTGTTCGAAACCAGTGTCATAGTCAGTTCCTGGCTTTGGGTAAGGTAGCTCGACCAAATGTACCGTGTGGTTGTTTGTCGTGAACGGTTCGTTCATATCGAATGTGCAAATCGGGCGTCCATTTACTGGTGCTTCTGTTAGCAGGCGTCCGTTCGCAAGCAAAGCCGATTTATAAAATTCGTACTCACTGGGCGTGCAAACTCGAAAACAAAGATGATCACAGGGCATAGACAGCACGGGAAGCCCGTTCTTAACTAGGTCGGCAACTAATGCATTGAGAAAATTTTCGCCATCGATTTTGAATTGCATAAAATTGAAATTTAACATGCGGTCTAACTATCATGATGAAGCGGAAATTGAAATTAGATTATTTTGACTTATTAAGTAAGATATTTTTACTAGTGACATTAACTAGCCACCGTTATTGGGGAAGACGTACATTATGACGTCGGTGACGGTAACATTTTGAAATGTGCGTGTGTCGCAGCTTGATTATTCTTGCCCTTCAAGATCGATATAGGCTTTTAAAATATCTCGTCGAGCAATGATGCCGACGACGTGTTGGTTATCGTCCATCACCAAAAGTTGGCGAAGATTATTATCTAAAAACAAACGGAAAATATCGACGAAATGAGTATCAGGTTTCACACTTAAAATTTCAGATTTTTTAGCCAGGCGATTTCTAGATTCATTTAACGTGACACCGGTTCCGTCCAAGGCACCGATTTGCATCAGGTCTAATTCACTGACTAGACTTACAAGTTGTCCCAAGTGATCAACAAGCGGGGCTCCGCTTAATTTGTAGACCATCAAAAATCGAATAGCATCGCGAACAGTCATCGTCAGCGTCATAATTTTTACTGGTGATGACATAATCTCGTGAGCTTGTTTATGTTTGACCGAAATCTTGTTTTTCATACTGTATTGTATTCAGTATACCGCTTACAGACACAAATACAAAAAGCTCTGTCTCGTTTTGAGAATGAGTATGTTGTTTATCAGTGCATTCGACTAGGAGAGAAGCTGTTCTGTGTAAATTCTCTATATGTTTTAAATAGTTACCACCTTCTTAAATATTCATTTGTGAGAATATTCCAATTAAGGTATATTGTATGTATAGTCGGGGGATACACTGGTTGTAGCGATGAATATAGGCGATACACGGACATTAAGCGCATTAGGCGAACCTAATCGTATGGCGATTGTTGAATTGCTTCGTGAAGGCGAGTTAACGGTAGGCGAGATCGCAGGGCGATTGAAAATTCGTCAACCACAGGCTTCAAAGCATTTAAAAGTTTTGTCTGACAATGGAATTTTGGAAATGAAAGCCGAGGCCAATCGCCGCATTTATAAATTGCGAGCGGAGCCATTTCAATCGCTAGAAACGTGGGTTAAATCGTTCGAAAAAATTATGGGCGAACGTTATGACAAATTAGATGATTATCTACAGGAAATTCAAAAAAATAGAAAAAGAAATCTAAAAAAGCTAAAAATAAATAAAAAAAAGGAGAGAAACAATGCCAAATCCAAATATGACTTCAAGAATAGAAAATGAACGTACGCTTGTTTTAGAAAGAATCTTCAACGCGCCTCCAGCCGTTGTTTTTCAGGCTTACACGAAAGCTGAACATTTAAAAAAATGGTGGGGACCTCGTGGCTGGGATGTCACACATTGTACGGTCGATTTCCGTCCAGGTGGTATTTGGCATTACTGCATGAAGTGTGTTGATAAAAACCAAGGTCAATATTTCGGTATGGAATCTTGGGGCAAAGCAATTTACAAAAGCATGTCAGCGCCGAAAAGTCTTTCATACACAGATTTCTTTTCTGATGCCGAAGGAAATTCTAATATGGAATTGCCCTCTACAGATGTAGAAGTCGAGTTCGTTGATGTGGATGGCAAAACTAAAATGATCACTCGCGGACAATATGCAACGAAAGAAGCTTTGAAAACTGTAATGGATATGGGAATGTTGGAAGGTATTTCGCAAACATGGGATCGCCTAGATGAACACTTGGTTACGATGAAATAAGGAACTATTGCATTTCTGGTTATTTCTCATGGACCACCAATTGCATTTCAAATTGAAATACTCTTTTGAGGGAGGAGAATTGGTGGAGCATGCCGTGGTTACCCTCGTCGGTGCGTGTTGTAAGTTTAACAAATCAGTGGCGTTGCCAAACACCACAGGTTTAACCGAACGTTATCCTTAAGCATTTCCTGGTTTGTGACTTAGAATTATGAAATGACGGAATAGTCGCAGGGAAAATGGCATGTAGGCGGCCCATATAATGGCTACGATCGGATAGAAATCAGGTGCCATAATATATACCTGAGTATCGAGTCCTCGATAGTAAGCCAAGGTACCGCCCGTAGCGCCCAGCATCGCCGATATCCAAATTGGAAAATCTAACATTTTTCTAAATACATCTCCGTAATAACCCAGGAACAATAACCATAAACACGAAATGTAAAGTGGCGGCCATTTGGTTCCAAAATCGATTTTTCCAAAATAAATCAAAATAGAATCCTGAATAAAACCGGATACGTAGAAAAGCAGCATCACGGCTAGGTAATACTTAAACTGGATAAGTCTTCGTACGACAACGTAATTAATTAAAAGTATACCGACAGAAATCGCTGTCATAACAATTGGATCCATTGCAGGACCGTGTTTGACCATTAAGTTAAACAAAATTTGCATGACTATAATTTTACCTACTAAAAACGGCCATGGTCGTTTTGGTAGCGATGACAGAGTTGCCTTTCTATCCATATAAAAATATACTAAACCCATGAATCCACAACAGGGAAGACCAATTCGCAAAGTGCCATTTTTGCAAATTCTATTGCACTTCTTTTCGATTAAGAGCCACTTACTGGTCCAGCTCGAGAAGTTTCACGGCCAATATGGTGATGTCTTTGCTATCCAAGCTGACAATTTGAAGTGTTTCATCAAACGTCCGGATATGATTAAGCGTGTGTTGATGGATAATCATATGAACTATGAAAAAAGTGTCGGTTTTAAAAACTTCCATGTTTTATTGGGAAAAGGTTTGCTGACCAGTGACGGCGCCAAGTGGATGGGTGATCGTAAAGTTTTAAATACAGAATTTAGCGGTATTAGTCGGGCAGACAATATAAAAATCGCCAATGAAGAATACCAATCGATGCGATCAAAATGGGTCGTTGGACAAGAAATTAACTTTTCCAAGGCCGTCTATGAACTGGTGGTTCATACGGTATGTCGCGAAATATTTCGCATTAAGTTTCCATCCTCTTTGGATGAATTCAAAGTGGCATTCATCGATTTTGATCGTTATTTAAGTTACCAACAGCGATCGTTAATTAAATTTCCTTTTTGGTTTCCTCATCCCGTTCTGATTCGTGCTAATCGCGCTAAAAACAAATTAAGAAAAATTGCAGAAGACATTGTAAATGCCGCTTTGGATGAACCTACACCTAATATGATCAAAACAATGTTGCAAAATAATTTTCCTCGCGAAAATATTTTGGATCATATCCTGACATTTTTCATTGCGGGACATGAAACGACAGTGAATTCGTTGCTGTTCACAATGTTGCTGCTGAGAGACAATCCGGTCGCTTGGACTAAATTAAAAAATGAGATTGATCAGGCACCTGCAAATCCGGATCCTGATACATTAGACAAGTTAGAATATTTAGACTGTGTTATTAAAGAAAGCTTGAGGTTGTTTCCAACTATTCCGTTATTTCCACGGGTGGCCAAAGAAGACGATCAACTAGGCGAGTTTCAAATTCGTAAAGGTGATACCGTCGCGTTGTCGCCATGGTTAGTTCATAGGTCAGAAAATTTATGGCCAGACGCTTTGAAATTTAAACCAGAACGATTTATTGGTAAACGCTATGAACAGGAATATATTTATTTTCCGTTCGCTTTAGGGCCGCGTAAATGCATTGGTGCCGCTTTATCTTCGTTAAATATGAAAATATTCATTTTCTTACTATTTAAAAATAATGATTTTAAAATCACGGGACCAAAAACAGAAGACTACATTCACAATGTTTCTTTGGCGCCGGCCAGCGATTTAAACCTTTTCTTGAATTCTAACCAATAGTAAAACAACACTAAGAATTTATTCAGGATGCTGATCTTAAATTTTGGATAGACAAACAGCTGCGACGGCAAACCAAAAATAGAAGGACCTATGTATAAATTAGTGGGACCAACTATACTGTAGTACTGGCTTAATTTTGTCGATTGATTGTGTCCAAGTAAATATTGGCTTTTTGAGCTTAAAAACAATTCGAAAATATGAATCCATACATTTTGAACCATTTCAAAACGAGTGATGCAGGGTTCTTTCCACATGCAGACGATTTCGCAGCATTGGTCCCATTTGAAGGAAGGGGATATTTTGATTTCTGCGTTTTTAGGTACAAACTCAAGAAGGCGAAACGGTGAAGTGAATCCTAGAATGAAACCTGCGACCATGTGGTTGTTTTGGTTAAAGACCGCATAGACTTGGCAACGTTTCATATATTCTAGAGTCAATGGAACTGTATTTTCCGGTTTGGTGCTTTTTAAACTTTTACTGAAGTTCTGCTGGTAACGGATCAATTCTTCATCAGAGAATAATTTTTTTAGTTTAAGCATGGGACTTCCTTTGGCTTAATATAAATTCTAAAAGATTCACAAACTGAGCTCGGCTGTCTTGAGTGATTTCCAGCGCCCAGCGGTTGGTTTTTGTTTTTAAAATTATAACCTCGCCCCAGTCTTGTGTATGAGATTGAATATCAGAATAAGGAATGGATAAACTACCAATAGTTAAGGAGTCTGCACCAAGAATTAAAAGGTCTGGTATTTGGGCTATCCAAGACCCTTTTGAAATATCGTACGGTTGTATAGAATGCGTGGACCTGATTTCTTTTTGCCTAAGCCACTTACTGGTTGTGGTTTCGAAAGATTTTATAAATAGATCTTTTACTTTTTTGTCTTTCGAATGGATCACTGTATTGTCTGCGCCAATTTCCCAAACGTCGCGGCAGCGGTTGCAATTTAGTTTGTAACCATTTTCAACAAGGCTGTTGTCTTGACTACATGTCGGACAGTAGACCAATGTTTTGGCCAAGCCTTGGGCCGTGTGGGCGCAATAGCTTGCAAATTTTGTATTGGGTTTATCCAAGCTAAATAGTTTTTCAGTGATAATTGAAAGAATTGGATCTTCTTTTCTAAATGTTTGTGCCGGATGAATAGTAATTTTTATTTTTGTTTTACGCATCGCTGTCGCCCACAACGGTTTTACGCGATCGCCATTAGATAAGTGAACGATAACAACGGGCAGGTTAAGAAAACGGATCAATTGATCTATTCCCGGCATTAGTGGGGACGGTTCACCGTATAGGGAAAAAACGCCTTCAGGGAACAAGGCAATGTGGGCACCACAATCAGACCAGCGTTTTAATAGTTGAATCGATCCAGGGTCCAAATCCAATTTTCGTTTTGCCACATGACCAAATAACGAAATCACTTTTGAAACTAATCGGGGTCGCATAAAGGATTCGGAAATTAAAAATTGCAAAGGGCGTTCACCAAAAAAATTAACTAACAATGGATCCAGTGCGCAGGAATGATTCATCAAAACTAAATAAGGCCCACCACGCAAATTTTCTTTGCCGACAACTTCAATTCCTAAAAACAATCGCGATAATAAAAAGCGAAACAGCGGACCTAACAGTACGAATAACCAGCGATACAAAGCGTATTTGTACTTTGAAGGCTTGGTAGATGTTAAAATTTCGAACGAGCTGTTTAGATTTTCCATAGTTTGTATCTGCTATTTAAAATGGGGAATTACATCTTCCCCAATTGTGCGGATAGATTCCATGATGAGTTCATGTGGAATGGTTCCTGATTGAATTACAAAAATCAATTCATCGACACCAACGTCGACAAATCGACGGATAGTTTCGCGTGCAGACACAGGGTCGCCAAAAATAGCGGATAGCTGGGTTCCCGGGCGATTGCGATGCTTTTCAAAAAGATCGACTTCATTATCAGACGGAAGTTCACGTGGACTTCGAACAGGCCCTACATGGCGGTTTTGAGTCCAATAGTAATGGGCCATAGATCGCGTAAAGAATTTTGAACCGCGAATTCCGTAACGTAATGCTTTTTTATCGTCTTTCAAAACAAGAGTCGAAGGGTTGCAACAAAAGTGGTTGGTCACGACACCCGTGATGGGGGTTGATTCGTTAATGGCGGCTCGATAGTTATCGACTTTTGCCTTTAGTTGTTCATCGTGATAGATGGCAAAGTTCAGTGCACCTAAACCTAATTTTCCAACGCTGATCGCATTTTCAGGACGACTGCACGATGCAAATGCCGGCGGTTGTTGGGTTGGCTTGGGGACGACATGTATGGGTGGAATGTCGTAGAATTTTCCTTTCCATGAGAACGCTTCGTTACGCCACATTTTAGGAATCATTTCCAAAGCTTCAAGCCACTGATCATTTAATTCTTTGGGGTCGATTTCAAAAGCCCCTTGTTCCATTACAGTCCCGGATTTGGCGCTGCCCCAGTAGACTCGGCCATGGCTTAGTATATCCAAGGTAGCAATTCGTTCAGCAATACGAATCGGGTGATTGTAATTTTTCGGCAGCAACGTCGATCCGTGACAAATATTAATTCGTTTTGTTTTTGCCGCAACGAAAGAAAGAAAAATCTCAGGAGCCGAACTGTGGGCATATTCATACAGACCATGATGTTCAACGGCCCAAATTCCATCAAATCCAACGGCGTCAGCCAATACAGCTTGCTCTACGCAATCGTGAAACAACTGTTGTTCACTTTGCGCGGTAGGATCAGAAATCTGCATTTCGTAGAAAAGTGAAAATCGCATTAACTTTTGCCTCCACTTTCACGTAGGTCAGCAGATAAACGAATCGCGCTATCGGCAATCAGTAATTTTTGTACCGCTTCGGTACCTTCATAGATTTGCAAAAGTTTTGTATCGCGAACCAGTTTTTCGATGCGATTTTCTTCTATATAGCCAGCGCCACCGTGAAGTTCTAAACAGTCGTTAGTAATTTCACAAGCAATCTGCGCGGCAAGTAGTTTTAAACCGCTTGAATATTTTGTGCCGTGATTGCCATTTTCTAATTCCCAGGCCGCATTGTATAAATAGGCTCTAAGCATATCTATTTTCGCTTCCATCGTTGCAAATTTAAATTGAATGTCTTGTTCAAAAATAATCGGGCTGCCTGAACCCGTTTTTCTACTATGACAATGAATTTTGGCCAGATCACGTGCCCGGCGAGACACACCCAAGGCCATGGCACCAACACCGATACGGCTTGAGCGAAGTGACATTAAAGCGATCTGTGGGCCCTGACCGATTTTACCGATTAAGTTTTCCGTAGGAACAAAGGTATCAAAGAATTTCATTCCCGCCGTGTCGGCGGCTCGTTGTCCCATCTTTTTCAAAGGAGGTGTAAGCTCGATCCCTTTGGCAGTGCTAGGAACGATGAAACAGGAAAAGCCGCGTTCCTGATTTGCCTGCCGTGCGAACACGGCATAGAATTGCGCCACACTTGCGTTAGATATTGTTGATTTTTCGCCGCGAATTTTAAAACCGCCGTCGACGATTTCAAATTCAGTCGTCGCAGGTCTAGATCCCAGATTGGTGCTGCCCTCCGGTTCTGTGAATCCAAAGGAAGCGAAGCCGAGTTTTTGAGTCAGTGGGGTTAGCCATTGTTGCTTTTGATTTTCCGATCCAAACAACAGTAGCGGGCCTAGTGCCAAACGGCTAACAAAAGCGGATGTTGTAAAGCCTAAATCCCCATATGCACTTTCTTCAACGGCAAGCAATGTATCTATAAATGATTTTCCCTGGCCACCGTAGGCTTTGGGGATGGCCGTTGTCATAATTCCAGACTCGAACGCCTTCTGATACAGATCCATAGGGAAATGCCCATGCACATCCAAATCAGTTCTTGAAAGAACGTTAGCTTTTACAAAGTTTTTAACGTGATCTCTCCAAGCTAAACTTTCAGGCGCCAGTTTGAAATTGATCATTGGATTAAACCATGGACCTTGTCACACAAATCATTTACGTCATTGATTTCAAAAAATGAGATGCTCGATGTATCGATTTTTAATTCATTGTCGAATTGAACCATGATCCAAATCATAGTGATGGAATCAAGTCCAATCGCACTTAGAGGTGTATCGATCAAAACCCGCTGATCTACAGAATTCGCAATGGTGCCCAGTTCATCGGAGCTTAAATTAGGATTGTTGTTTAGATGACTTTTTACAACGTTAGATTTGAAAAAATCAAATATTTGTTCTTTTGTCATTGGAAATCCTTCGTGTTAAAAATGTTAAAATATTCGTAAATGAATTCGTTGAGGCCGCTTTTGAAAGGCGTCCGTCTTTCCATAGTTGAATGTTCAAGCGCCGTTGAATTTTACCTGAACTTGTTTTTCTTAAAGTTCCTGGCGGCAGGACTTCAACTTTATACAAAGGCAAACCGGCTTTCTGAATAACTTTGGCAATTTCAGATTCAAGATTTAGTTTCTTCTGTGCATCTATGGCTTTACTAGTAGATTCTGCCAAAACGACAATTTGATCCGAATCAAATTCTGGTAATTTGATTGATGATACCAAAGCTTTTCCTTTGCGGATATCAGCTATTGATGATAGTTTTTCTTCATACAATACCGGGTAATGATTTTTACCATTGACGATAATGATGTCTTTCAATCGGCCACATATATAGAGTTCATCGTGAAATAGAAATCCTTCATCACCAGTTTTTAGCCAGCCATCGCTGCTTAGAAGTTCACTATTTAGTTTCTTGTTTCTAAAGTAGCCGCTTGTTACACAAGGGCCCTTAATGTGTATTTGGCCGACTTGACCTTGAGAAAGAGATTTACCGGCAGAGTTTACTATTTTTAATTCGAACGTCGGTAAAATGCGTCCCACGCTACAGATTTCAATTCCATTTTCATCTAATGATACAATGCCGTTTTCTAATAAATCAGAATTTAACTTTAGGATTTGTAACTCTTTTTTCGGACCGGTAAAGCTAACGGCTAGCGAAGCTTCCGCTAGTCCATAAACAGGAAGGAAACTCTCGGCAGGATACTGGGCAGGTTTCATATGTTCGATAAAATTTTTGGCTGTTTCAGCACTTACATTTTCGGCACCACACAATGTGCCCTTTAGACATGATAAATCTAAATTTTGAATTTGGCTTTGAGGAACGCGTTTACGAACTAATCCATAGGCAAAGTTAGGAGCCGTAGTAATTGTCGCGCGGAAGTCATGCATAGCCTTGAGCCAAAGAAAGGGGTTAACCAAAAAATCGTGAGGATTAAACAGCAGCAGCGGCGTTCCATTGACGATCGAAAGCAGCAAACAACCAACAAGACCCATATCATGGTATAAAGGTAACCAACACACGATCGCGACATTTTCTTTTTCTAAAGGCAGAGAACTTGCGATAACGTTCGTATTTGTAATTACATTTTTGTGAGTGATCATTACGGCTTTGGGACGGCCGGTGGTTCCGGAACTTAATTGAAGAAAACTAATTTCATTTTCAGAATACGAATTGGCATCAAATGGTAGGTTTAGTATAGCCGCTAATTCCGACCCAGATTTATTTTTTGAAAAATTGGAAGCATACTTGGACAAATTAATAATATGAATTTCTGAATCCGTATTTAGCTTATTTAAAATTTTTGCGCAACGATCATCAGTGATGATCGTTGCGCAGTTTAATTCAGATAAGGTATTGGCTATGCTATTGAACCAGTCGTTTATATCCGTCAGCGCTGTTGGAGATGCAAATGAAAAGGGAATGGCGTGTATATACTGGCAGCCGAAAAAACTCATAAGGAATTCTTCTTGCGTGGGCAGGATGATAGCGACCACTTCGCCGTTTTTAACGTCGGCTTCTTTCAATAGATCACTTACGTGTACAATATCAAGCCACAGGTTTTGGTAGGAATAATGACGGTAAGACCCCTGTCTATCCAAGAATTGAATGTTCGACAAAGCGCTTTTTGCGCGCTCGTTGAGTATAGGGATCAGGTGATAGCCTTGTTTTGAGCTTTCCATGGTACATGGGAGGATTGCTAGAAATATGCCATTTTTATGAAATATAGTTCGATTTGCGCAAAGTAAAATGTCTTCAAGTTAGACAGTTTAGCAAGCTCGTTTAAGAAGTAGACGGTGATTAGGAGTGAGTCAGGCAGTCGACTGCCGATTTTTTAATGGTTCCTTTAGCGCTAAAATAGGACGCAATAAGGCCCAACACGATTAACATCAAAGCTAGGAAGAGTAAACTGGTGACGTTAGGATTTATTTGCAGAACGACTTTTTCTGAAATCATACCGGCCTTGTAGTAGAACTGAATTGAATTTACGACACCTAAAAACAGGTAACCCATCACAAGACCAGTTAAGACGCCGAAAGCGCATAGAATTGCACTTTCGAATAGAAAAATAGTTAAAATTTTTTCGGGAACAAAACCAAGACTCTTTAGTAAACCAATTTCCTTAGTCCGTTCCTTTACATTTTTAGAAAATGTCATACTGATAGAAAATCCGGAAACACATACCAACACGAAAATTAAAAAATTTCTAAAAATTTTCAATAGGTTGATAGTGCGATTGTAAGAGTCTCCGACAGGATGTTTTTGCCAACGCAAGATTTGAATATTGGGATCGTTGAGGTTGGTATTGAACTCGTCGATAAATTTATCAATAGCAGCGGAATCGAACAAAAGAACGGTGTAATAGCCAATTCGATCCGTATTTACCAAAATTTGCGCATCTTTTAAATCGGCAAGCACATAACGAGCATCAATATTACGAATGCCGGCGTCAGTGAGTCCCGAAACGATCATCGATAACGAATTAACTTGGCCAGATGCGGTTGTTGTAGTCAGTTGAAAATCGTTTGTGTCGCAGTTAAATTCTCGGTTGCCTTCTTTGAAACCGCCAGCAACATTGACAGCGTTTTGTTTCACCTTGGCTTTGCAGCCCAATGTTCGCGCTAAGGACTGGCCCAGCAGAATTTTTTGTCCGGGTTCGCCGACGTGCAGTGGTTCGCCATATAGAGCATTCCAAGCCCAATCCGTGCCTCTTAATTTCAATCCGCCAGGCTGATCAAAGGCCCTTGCCGTGAAGATAGTTGAAATGCGTCCGTTGCTGATCGTTCCAGAGAAATCCAAATTTTTAACGTACGCTAGAACATCCGTGGGGCGAGAGGATAGGTAGGTTTCAATTTTATATTGTTGCTCTTGAGTAAGTGAGTACGCAATTGGTTCTGCTTTACCTTCTTTCTGTTTAAGCTTTGGATTTTGAATAATCAGATCACCATACATCAAACGGTAGCGATGAACATTGGCATAAAGACCGGTTACATTTTTAATGTATCCGTCGAAAATCAAAATCGAGAAAAAAGCCATCGCCACAGATAACAAAGCGGCCATCGAGGGCCGCAAGTTAGCATGCACATTTCTGTAAGCGATCAGGAACAGATACTTCATATTTTATTATTGAGCACTATTAGCATCCAAAACTTGGATGCGTACACGGTACTCTGGATCTGAACACTCAATAGCATGGCTACCTAAAAAGTATCCTTTACCAATATTGCATCCTCTGACAGAAGGAGGATCTAGTGGAGAAAGCAAGATACGTAAAGAGGATCTAGGGATGTCTGAATAGTATTTCGCAATTATTTTTTGCGTTTCGAAATTAATTGCTTTTAACCAGGCCGCCTTAGTTAAGGCGATTTTTGCGGAATCGCCTTTTTTTAAACCTTCTACTGAACCTTGCGTAAATCCATAGTCTAATGCCAACTCACCAGTATCGTCTTTGAAATCAAGCGTGTATGTTTTGTTGGGTTTCAATTCTAGACCGAAAGAAAACGAGCTTACGCTTGAAAAAATATATTTTTGTGTGCTGTCGGTTGTTTTTTTCGAAACGGGAGGCATATCACCCGTGGTAGTAGTTATGTTAATTGTTCTTTGAATTTTACTGATGGAATAATTAATAGCTTCTTTGGGCTGAAAAAAGTTACGCGAACCAGAGTGTCTTACGGATTCGAAGTGATATTCTGTGGTACTCAAGATTTTTTCTTTTGGAACAACAACGATCGGTTTTGGCTCTAATGAAGACATGTAGGACATAATAACGTCGGTTGCTTCTGCAAATAATTCTAAAGCAACCTCTTTTAGTTTTAATTGAACACGTTTTAATGTTTCTTGGTCTTGTAGGTTGTTAGCGCGGCATTCTTGTTTTGAGCGTTGGACAACCCAATTCAAACTGCCGGAAGTGATTTCGCTTTCTTCAGCCTTCAGTTGATGAGTGTATTCGGTTACCTTTTGAATTAAGCATTCTTCTGTTGGCTGTGCGACCTGCGGCTTTGCGTCCTGCTTAGCTGGTGCTGAGGAAGCCTCCGGAGCCGGCGCGCCAGAGCTTGGAGCTGGCGGAACAGTTACTTTGGCAGGTTGACCTTTGTTAGCGTCGTCGCCATTGGATGTCAGGGCTGACGTGTCAGCGTCTGGAGTTGAGACTTCATTATCATTTTTTTTAGTCGGGTTTGAGTCGGCAGGATTATCGTTTCTTGGAGCAGCGGGAGGGGGCACCTTTTGGTCTTTGTTTTTGCCGTCAGAAGTATCCGCAGCCCCTTCGGCCTTCGGTTTTGTTTTTTCGTAAGTAAGTGGGTCTGGCTTTTTCGCACACGCGGCAAACATGATCGAACTTAAGAGTACTAATGATAGTTTTGAAATATGCATAGGACCGCCTCACAGAGTCTGGACATGAGTGCCCAAACATAAGAGAGAATTGCAACCTCTGCGCCCGTGGGAAGCGTATTTAACTATAATAGACGGGCTTTAAGAGGGCACAGTGACCATTTTTGCAGGCGGAGGCAGGTGTTAGTCATAAAAACTATCTCAATCTAAGAAAAGTACGAGGCAACCTTCGTTAGGTTTTCCGTTAGATTGCTTTTCATAGGCCCAATGATAACCACCGAGTTTAAGATATTTTATGACGATGGCTTTAACGATACCAGTACCTTTACCTGTCATGATACGGGCGCGTTTTAAATTTGATTTTGAAATTTGAACTAAAAATTTATCGACAGCATCTTCAACAGTGTCCGCTTTGTAGCCATGCAAGTCTAATAAATCTTTGGCCATATTTTTTATCCTTCGGTCGCTAGTTTTTTAAAAACATCCGCAAATGCTTGAGGTGGTTGGGCCCCAGAAATAGCGTATTTTCTATTAAATACAAAAAATGGAACTCCAGAAATACCACCTTCATGAGCCATTTCTTCATCCTCGCGAACTTCAGCAGTGTAGGCATCGGATTTTAACATATCCATCACATCATCTTTTGGTAATCCAATAGACGTTGCTACCTCGATAAGTACATCGTGGTTTGATAAGTCTTTACCGTCTGTAAAATACGCAGCAAATAGTTTTTCTAAAATCAAGTTTTGCTTTTCGTGCTTTAGCGCCAAGTGCGATAGGCGGTGAGCATCAAATGAATTGGTAGGAATAACTTTGTCCATATTAAATTTTAAACCGACCGCCGCGGCGGTATTTACTACAGACTTATTGGCCTCCTGTGCCCATTCAATCGATTTTCCATATTTCTTGGCAAGCACTTCATAAATTGATTTCTTTTGGTCTTTTGCCGCCGACGGGTCTAATTCGAAACTACGGTATGAAATAGTCACTCCCTCTAGACGGGGCAGCTGACTAAGAGCGTTTTCAAAATTACGTTTGCCAATATAACAAAACGGACAAACCATATCGGACCAAATCTCGACGTCAATCATTTCAGAGCTCCTGGTTAAAAATCTTATTTGGCTGACAGGAACCTGTCATGTTAAAATTTTGGAAATTCATCGTGGTAAATATGAAAAGTGAATTTGATTATAAATTTTCTTTGAAATGCTTAAAAGAAGCAATAGACTATCGAGTGGCGAGCCAAGTTTCAATTTCGACCAATGTCATTTGACTGATTTGTGCGTGCGGTGGGCTGCCTGGCCAGAATGTTTTATCGACGTGATGATCTAAATGATAAATCAGTTTTTGAATGAACGAGATGACGTCGTTGGATGCTTTCTTTTTAATGGCTTCATTCATCGTTTCTTTTATTTTGTCTTCGACCACTATGTTTAGAGCGCGGTAGCCGCGTCCCAACCAAAGTTTCGCATCGTTTTCTTTTTCCATCAGTAGGAAAGCGGAAAAAAGGACACCGTAAGGATACCAGTAATGACATTCTCCCGCTCGTTCTGCGGCCAAAGCCATCAAGCAAATATCGCGAAGTAGTGCGGGCTGAATTTGGCCTGCTGGTATGGATTCGACGGATTTAATTAGGTATTCGGTGGCGTGACTTAGATAGCTAATGTCGTCTGAAAACAATTTCCAATTTCTTAAATAATGACTTTTGATTTCTTCACGTAGTGCTTGGGCCTGTTCGGGCAAACAAGAGTTATCGAATAGCACGGCTCGTTTTTCTTTTACTTGAGCGATATAAACGTAAATCAAAGAAAACGCACCCGGTTGTTTCAACGCCCTGCTGAACAAAGACTCAGCGACTAACAAAAAATCGTCCCGTTTAAATCTGGCTCCTTCTGTTGAAAAGGTATGGCCTGCAGTAATCAGATCAAATTTTTCTTCGCTTGTCGCACATAGGGTAGCGGCTTCAAGCATTCTTAAAATCTCGAGTTCAATTTCAGGTGATGTCGGTAGTTCACGGTCGGTCAGCCAACGATGAAATTCAGTTCCCATTTTCAAAGCAAAAATAGGATCTTCGATTGCTTTTTCATAACACTCGGCGAAGAATGCACGACGTTGGTTTTGAAATCGTTCCACCAAATGTGCTGGAATATTATCTTGGTACAAAAGGTATAAATTAGATAAATAGAATCCATCAGCGGTCGCATTAAACCTTTCGGCGACTAAATCTAATGCTTTTACCAAAAATATTTCAGATTCTAGTGGGTCGTTTGTTGGGAAATATTGGTAGGTGTAGATTAAATTAGAATACGCGACACCGTTGTCAGGATTTTCATGAATGAATGGTTTTAATATTGTTTCACTTTGTTTGTAATACTCTTGAGCCTGGGCTAAATCATTCTCTCTTTTTCTGAAATCACCACATATTAAAATATATTCCACGCGGTCGATAGTTTTATCAGAATCACTTAGAATTTGCAGCGCATCGATTCCCTCGGCATAGGGATAGTCTGTTGGATCGCCGCCCTTACCGCAATGAAAGTCATACATCCACACTTGCAAAATGCCTTCAATGGCGTCGAGCAAGTGTGTGCGATCGTCTTCATTGCGAGTCGCAACGACTTGTGGGACCAGTTCGCACAGTCCTGGAACATTGTTTTCCTGTTTATACTTTTCAATTTCTGCGGTTATTGAGCTCATGACCTAATTGTGCCTTGGGCTAATTCTATTTCCAAGAACTTTAAGTCTTTGCGTGGCATAAAAACCACGACATCCTTATGAGCGTGATATCTTTGTCCGATCGACTAGGGAACAGTCACACATCGATGTAAATTTTCTACGTATTTTTAAGAAATGTGGTGTTAAAAAAATATCAATTTTCACTAGCGGCAAATAGCGGGTATATAAGGACTTATAAATAGGGGGTTCCATGAAAACATCACTTTTTATGTTTTTCGCTTTGATTGTTTTTTCGGTGGTTGGATCTGCTCAAACTAGTTCCCAGATTCTTTCAAAGAACGCTCAAATTCAGAGCCTCATGTTAACAAATGAAAACTGCGCCGCGGAATTATTAACAGTAAAATCATTTTTCCAAGATTTTAAACCTGTTTCTTTAAATGCCAATGAAACTCCCGGCCTTCTAAGATCGATGTTTACAGCTCGTGTTTCTTTGCACGATCAGTTATCGCATTTGTCTGAAAAATGTGCGGCGACAATGCGTGGAGTTTTCCGGGTGATGCGTGAGGCTGAAGACAGCATCGGTGTTCATGGTTATCGGGACACGCAATTGAATGCGGCAGATTTAAAATTCAATCATCAACCTGTCCCTTTGATAGAATATAAAAAATATCGTCCTTACCAATTAAATGTACGTACTTTCCAGTTTCAAAAAGGCGATATCATGATCACCAAAGGTGTCAGTATGATTTCATCAACGATTTCTGGTTTGCCAAAAGAGCCGTCGTTGTTTAGCCACATTGCATTTGTATACCAAAATGATGAAACCGGTGCGTTTGGTACGATTGAATCTTATATTGGCGTCGGGGTTAGATTATACACCATGAACGAAGCGCTGCTAAATGAAAATGCACGCATTTTGGTTTTACGTCCGAAAGATCAAGCACTCGCTCTGGCTAGCCATGATTATATGTATAACCGAGTGAAGACTTCGATCGAAAAAAATCAGTACATTCATTACGATTACAAACAAAATTTTTCAGACAATGTGACACTAAGCTGCGAAGAAATTGCGTACGATGCCTTCTTGCAAGGAAGTCGCGGTCAGATGAAAATTCCCTATAGCCAATCGGTCGTTGATCTGAAAGACGAAAAATTTTTGAACAGTGCCGGTCTTGTTAGGGGCGAAAACATGTTACCTGCCGACATGGAAGTTGATCCCAGATTTGAAATCGTATTGGATTGGACGGACTACCGCATCATGCGCGATAGCGCTCGAAAAGACGCTATTATGCGCGAATCCTTGCGTTGGATTAACGAAAAGAATTACGTAATGTACAACACATTTCAAGCTGTGCTGGGAAAGATTCTTTGGGGGACTCGCGAAATTGATTTCTTGTGGCCGATGTCTTCGAAATTAATGGGCGTTCCTATAGATTATGAAAAAGATGTTCCAGGGTCAGGTGTTGCGATGATGGCTAACCTTAGAGTCTTGGGCGCCTATCTGCTGCCGGCTCTGGCTAAACAAGATCAAAATTTCTTCTCAGAAAATAATCGCTGGATGAGCATGATGGAATTACGATCGGCAGTAGATAATTTAAGAGCCGACGACGAGGACCATTACATCCAAAATCGCAGTAGTAAGTTTCATTATTTTTTTAGAAATCCAAAAACTGTGCAGAAGCCAAATAACTAAGTCTTTAGTTTTTGGTACATAGGATTGCAGTGAACAATAAGTCATAAGGCCTATATCGTTCGTAGGTGTACGATTTAGCGAGGAAATTTCATAGTCCATTTGACTAATTTACCAAAATGCAAATTAGGTTTAGGTTCCTGTCACTTCATTGAAAGGGAGGTACTATGAAAAAAGGGTTAGTTTTGGTTCTGATGACATCGGTTTCATTTTGGGCATCGTCTGGTTTAGCTCAAGAAGTAAATGGAAACTCGCTCAACGATATGAACAGCTGCGCTGTTGTCTATGTTAAGAATGACAACAGCCTGCCGAATTTGACTATAGCGTGCGATGGCGAACGAGTACTCAGTCATACTGTTAGAACAGAAAAGCAGCTAGAAGATGCGAAACAATTTAAAGCAGATTTGTATGCAGCTTTTCAAAATATGGTGAACTCGGATCAGAAGAAAAAATGCGATCAATACGACTTGGATGGAATTTGGTGGGCTATCTGTTTCAGATAGTAACCAGATTGGGAAAAGCTTTGTGACGAGAGTCACAAAGCTTTTCATTTCATCTATTGATCTTCCTGGATAACAATTCGTTCATACCTATTCCTGATTTGAAACTATATTAAATACAGTCGCTCGTCATAGTAGACTTTTTCCCCAGGGATTCTAAACTCCATGAATAATCTCTTTCCAAAGATTCTTAAAAGCTTCGAAAGTTTCCGAAGGCGCAATCGGAGTTTCACGCACTGGACAAATCACTTCGGGCTGTTGAGCTTCGAGTTGAACATCGAAACGTTGCGGTTGCCGATGCAAATCCAAGATTGATTCCCTATCTGAATTTTCGTTCCAATCTGTGTTGTTAATAAATCCCAAAATTGCAGTCCATATTCCGAGAAGTGTAAATGATATGATTGCTAGCATTTTTATTTCTCCGTTTAGTCATCGTCGCCATCGTCATCTTTTTTATTCATGGTAGACCCGGCTTCGTCTGTATTGCCTTTCTGGCGCTCTTCGCCTTCGCTGCCTTCATTTTCATTCTCGTTTTCCCCGAGCTGGAGTGATTGCCCGAAAATGCGTAGAGTCCGGTTTTGTGAATCAAAGTTTTTGAAAAGATAAAGTCCACCTGAAATTACAAGTGCTAGCAGCATGATTGCAGCCAATCGTCTTGAGGAAGGAATGGCGTCTGACTGTCCCGCGGCTACTTTTTTACCGTCGACCATACTGAGTGCGATGGCGTCTTGATGTCTAATCGAATGAAGAATGACGCCGGCCACGTGCAGTATGACGACAACGATAAATGTGTTGGCCATCAGTTCGTGAACGTCTTCAAAGGCCTCTTTGTTGCCGGTACTCATAAGATATCCCGTGATGGCTAACCCTAAAGCCAGTATGAACATCGCTGCGGCGGCCCAGCTTGAAGCCGGATTATGACCTAGCCAACGTTTTTTTGAACCCGAGAGCATACCTAAAAAGTAGTCTTTGAGATGTATTGGATTTAAATTAAATCCAGAAAATCGAGCGTGCTCAGTGCCTATAAATCCCCAACCTATCCGCCAGATAACCAGACCACCTAATAGGAGACCGGAAAGCATATGGTAGCTGAAGACCAAAGACTCATCGTCGACAGTTTCAGCAATGATAAAGGATAGTAAAAATAGGCCGGAAAAAAGCCAATGGAAAAGGCGAGTTGGTAGGTCGTATACTAATGTTGATCTCATCTTGAGCCTCCTAGTGGTTAATTGGAAGTCTGGTCGTTCTTAGTCAAAGTGTCGGTGCGTTTGGATCGGTCGTCCATAGGCTAAATGACATATATAAATTCTTTTCAGCTACTTAGACCGTTTGCCCAATTCCCAAAATTTGAATTGGGCACGATAGTCAAAATTAAGAATTGGGAATTACCCCATCGAAAAGGAGACGCAAAATGAAACATCTTGTTATGGTATTAGCGCTTTTAGGAGTTTCGACTTCAGTTTTTGCTAAAAAGAATTGCACAACTGAACCACAATCAAAATGGATGTCCGAGGCTGACTTTAAAAAGAAAATTGAAGCCGAAGGCTATAAAATTTCGAAGTTTAAGCAGCCTGGAACCTGCTATGAGATATACGGAACGAATAAAGAGGGAAAGAAGGTTGAAATCTATTTCAATCCAGTCGACGGCTCGATTGTGAAAGAAAAATAGCTCGATCTTTAGGGGCTAAGTGCAACAAGGTGCTGCATGAGGCCTCTTTTCGGTGCCAGCATCAGCCGTTTGGGCTATATCGTTTATCGTGGAAGCCATTCATCGATTACAAAACTTTTGTATGACCCTTCGAGATTCGAAACGCCATAAAGGCGTACTTTCAGTAATTATATTTGGAGTCGCCTACTTCTTTCGCTTTCCCAAAATTGAAGGTCATACCGAGAATGCAAAGCTCAGTTGGCTTGTTCGCCTTCGTTGGGGTGCCATCGCTCTATTCTTTTGTATGGCGGGACCCGGTTATGTTTTCGGAGCCTTGAATCGCTCGACGATCATAGTCTTCGTCGGGATTATTGGCGTTCTTTTTATTTTTAACCTTTTAACTCACCTCATTTTTGTTGAGAGCAAAACTCCTGTTGGTCCGCTTTTTATTGGGTTTCAGCTGGCATTTGATTTAGCCGTGTTGACGGCTTTGTTATTGATCTCGGGAAGCTTCGGGAATCCGTTTGTTGCTTTATTTCTGTTGAATGCAGGATTGGGTGGTGTGTTGATTCGAGGACGAAACTCATGGCCGTTTGTTGTTCTTTGTCATGCCTTCTTGATCGCTCTTCAAATTGAATTTGCGATGAGCAACATGGAACTTAGTTCTCAAACGTTTTGGATTTTTATTTTTGTTGCGCACATTCTGCTGTTTTCAGTCTGGATGGTAATGCGTTCATTGGGAACCTATCTAGAGGGACATTTTGAAAGTCTAAGTCTATCTCGAATTCAGAACGAAAAACAGGATCGTTTGCGCGCCCTCGGAGCTTTGGCTGCAGGTTTTTCGCACGAGTTCGCAAGTCCCTTGAATGCAGCAAAACTTCGTTTGGATCGGCTCGATAGAGCTTTTGAAAAAATCGAACTAACCCAAAACTGGTTAACCTCAGCCAAAGAGAATTTATTCGAAGCTCGAGAAAGTATTAAAGTATGTGAATCGGTGATTCATTCTATGAATGCGTCACAACTTGATGTTCGGGACTACAATTTGAAACCTGTAAACCTTCATGAATTCATTCAGGATGTCACCGCGTGTTGGCTTGAGGAGCATCCCCAAGCTCGATTGAAGGTCGATAACCCAATTGCGATATCTCTTTTGGTGTCTCCGATTAATTTAGCTCAAGTGATTTTGAATCTTCTGGACAATGCGTTTGAAGCGAATCCAAAGGGCCAGGTGATTTTGAGGCTCAACGAGGTTTCGTCAAATATTGAGTTATCTGTTGAAGATGAAGGCCCAGGATTCAGTGATCGTGTCTTAGATCGGCAGGGTGAACCCTTTGTGACGACGAAGCCAAATGGAACAGGGCTTGGCCTGTATGTGAGCGAAATTTTCGTCCAAAGTCTTGGCGGCAATCTTTCGATCATTAATAAAGCAAATTCATCAGGTGCCGTTGTTACGCTTTGTTTTCCGCGTCCAAAAATTACTTTAGCTGGTACCGAAGTATGAAAAAGCATACGTTGATTTTAGAAGATGATGTCAGACTTGCTCGCGGACTGCAGCGAGATTTCGAAGACCACGATTACCATGTGACGATCGCGAATCGAATCGCCGATATTCCAAATGATCAAAATTTCACTCACGCCGTGATTGATCTTAGGCTTTCTGGCGGTGACTTCGGTCTTGATGTCATCGCAGAACTAAAAAATCAAAATTCAGAAATAAGAATCGTTGTTCTTTCGGGTTATGGCAGTATCACGACGGCCGTGGAGGCTGTCAAACGCGGAGTCGTTGACTATCTGACAAAGCCGGCATCATTCACCGAAATTGAACTAGCTTTGAATGGCAAACGGGTAAAGCCTGAAGCCGAATTTAAACGACGGTCACTTTCAGAAGTTGAGCACGAATACATCGATTTTGTTTTAACTAAAAACGAAGGCAACATCAGCAAGACGGCGAAGGATCTGGGGCTTCACCGTCAGAGTTTGCAGAGGAAGTTAAAAAAATACACCTAAGCGATGTCTTAAAAAGGAGAAACGATCATGATCAAAACCAATATGCTGATTGTAGGTTCAAGAACATGAATATTCAAAAGGGTGCCTTGGTAGCTTTAAGGATTTTAACGACCATTGCCATTGCGTTGGTCATATTTTTTGGATTTTGGATTTGGAAGACCATGAAAGGCCCAATTTTTGGTGGTGATTTTATATTAACATACAGAGGCCAGAATTGGACATTTTCGGCGGCACCTAAAAAATTGAATCTACTTTATTTCGGATACACGAAATGCCCCGATGTGTGTCCGATGTCTTTAAGCTACGCTGGCGGAGCATTTAGAATGTTAAATAAAGAAGAACTTAAGGATATTCGATTTATTTTTTTAAGTGTTGATCAAGCGCACGACAAGCCCGACGAAGTTGCCGACTACGCGACAAATTTTTTCCCAAGTTTTATTGGTCTCAGTGGCAGCAAAGAGCAAATTGACAAAACGATTGGTCTATTTCCGGCAAGCTACATCCTTGAGGAGAACCCAAAGTCATACTTGGGATACTCGATTTCGCATACTGACAGAATTTTCTTTCTAGATTCTAAAGGAATCGTCATTGATTCAATACCTGGATCGAAAGAAGGCTCAGAGTCCATTTACAAAAAAATTAAGGAGAATTTATGAAAAAAAATATTTTATTAGCGACGACCATACTAGCGTTCACATACACAGCTTCAGCCGATTGCGATTTAAAAGCAAAGGTCGAGTTTTCAGAATCGCGCATCTTTACGCCACTTAAAGGCTCAAATGCCACTGGTGGTTTTGCAAAAATAAAAAACAACTGCGCTGAAGAATTAGAGTTGGTATTTAAGAGTGCGGACGGTTTTAAAGCAGTCGAGTCCCATGTCACAGTTGAAGAAGATGGTCGAATGGCTATGAAGAAAACCGACTCTTTTAAAATCAAACCAGGCGAGACTCTTGAATTGGCTCCCGGTGGCAAGCATCTCATGTTTTTTGATCCTCAAACGGAAATCACGGAAGGCTCAGAAGTTAAACTTACTTTCATTTTTAATAAAAAGGAACTTTCTGTTCCATTTAAGGTCGTCTCAAGAATTAAAGAACTGGCTCCTTAGCTTGCGGCTAAGAAGCTAAATTCTATTGGAA